>Ga0099364_10010048_pt1 | contig 13069 bp, 8 predicted proteins | sample TergutTh196P3_FD_73070 | JGI IMG/M metagenome (GOLD analysis project Ga0099364, IMG submission 73070) | Microcerotermes parvus P3 segment gut microbial communities from Pointe-Noire, Republic of the Congo - Th196 P3 | ecosystem: Host-associated > Arthropoda: Insects > Digestive system > Gut ...
AAATGAGAATGTTCTTTCATTACAGCGCTGTACCTGTTTTGATCTTTTACAAGGGCAGGATCCTGTATTAACTGCGTCAGTTCTTCATATTGTTTTAAAAAAGAGTTTAATCGTTCATTCATATTGAATACTATACAATAACAGAATAAATTGCTAAATGCAATAATGCCGGATTTAAAATAGTTCCAATTATTTAATTTTCTGGTATAATATATCAATGGGGTTTTTTAATAAAATAATTACGGCTATTCAAGATTGGTTTCAAAAATTGTCCGCTTTACAGAAGAAGCGGCTTGCCCTTATCTGTACCGGTGTTTTTGTTTTCTTTCTGACTTTGTCTGTCTTAATATCTATGATAAGCCAAAGGGAAGTGCCCCTGCCCGGCGTACCGGGGCGGCTTACAGTTATTTCTCCAATTCCTGCGGGTGATTTATTTTTGCCTGATGAACCGGATTATATCCCCGGGATACTGCTTGGACGCGACAGGAGGGAAAGTTGGAGCGAAGAAGATGCCTCTCTATTCTGGCAGGACCCTTTAATATATGGCGAAGAAAAGTGGCGGGAAGACATCGAAGCCGCAATTGATGAAATATTGGAGCGGGTTCCATGAAGAATGAATTATCCTTCCTTTTGCTGGTTTTTCTTCTGTTTGTATTTTCATGCGCCGGAACGCCCGAGGTTCAGGATGAACAGATAGAATACGCCGGAACTGTAGAAATTACAGAAGAAGAACCAAAACAGGAAATATTTGTCCAGGAATCATTCATATCGGCAGAAGAACCGGAACAACAGATTGAGGAAATTGTATATTCAGCAAATGAAGAAGAAAGTGAAGAAGAAATAGAAGATATTGAAGAAATTTCGGACACGACAGATGAAGAATATATTGAAGACCTGATAGATGAAGAAAACATAGAAGAAACTGATACTTCTCCGGATTTACTGTTACAGGAACAACCCCGTTCGCAGGAACTCGCTGAGCAGCTTGAACGTGAACAGCAGCGTGTAAGGGAACTTGAGCTGCTTTTGGCGCAGGAGCAACTGGCAAGAGAACAGGCGCGTTCCCGGGAACTTGCAGAACAGCTTGAACGTGAACAGGAACGCATAATGGCGCTTGAAGAACAATTATTGCAGGAACAATTGGCAAGTGAACGGGCATTGGCTCAAGAGTCGACGCAGTCAAGACAGTTTGAAGATCTGCTTGAACGTGAAATGGAACGCATAAGAGCCCTTGAAGAACAATTGGCACGTGAGCGGCTGGCAAGAGAACAAGCCTTGGCGCCGCCTCCGGCAGAACAAGCACCACCTCCTGTGGAGCAGACACCGCCCCCGGCACAAGCGCCGCCGCCTGTGGAGCAGACACCGCCTCCGGCACAAACGCCACCGCCTGCGGAACAAACGCCGCCTTCGGTTCAAACGCCGCCTCCGGCAGAACAAACACCGCCGCCAGCGGAGCAGACACCGCCTCCACTGTCCGTGCAAATTGAACCTGAGCAGGCTATTCAACCTGTGAGAGGAGAGCCTTCCGAAGTTACGGCAGTTACAGCTCATGAAGGCGATATTATTTTTTCCCGTGTAGTGCGCGTAACGGTTGGACAGATTTTGGAAATTCCTTTCCGCGGGACAGGCTGGGTATACTTGGGTGAGATGGCTTCACGCCGCGGCATTTCATTAAATTCACGCCGTAATGACAACGAAGGGCAGACATTTGTTTTCAATATTGAAGAAGAGGGAACATTTATTTTAAGATTCTACAGGCAGGACTATACAAGGGGATTCATTTTAAATGATTATGTCCAGGTTATTGCGGAAGAAACGCGGACAGGCGAAGGCGCCGGGTGGTTTAGCGCGCCGTTTGATCGCAGCAGGATAGTTGCAGAGCCTCGCTGGCCGTCTGCTCTTGAAGAAGCTCAGCTTATCAGGGGCGAAGGTTCCGGTGCTTCTCCTGTTTATTCTCCGGGTACCATTACATCAATAGATGTCCCTCCGGTACAGGAAAATGCAGTTTTTCCAACATACGAAAACGGAGCCCTTCCGGTATTTCCCGGTTTGCCGCCGGATGAAACGCCGGAAGATACTTCTGCATTGATTCAGGAAAGAATCCCTCCTGAGCTTCTTTTACAAAGAGCTCAGCAAGCCTTTGATGCGGGAAATGTAGCTGGAGCAATTGCGTTTGTTGATCAGTATATTGAATATTACCCAGGCGGCAGTGACGAAGCTTATTGGCTTTATGGTCAGTTCTATGAGGCGGCAAGTCCAAGCAGAAATATACTTTTATCGCTGGATTACTACCGCCGCCTTGTTAATGAATATCCGCAAAGTTCGCGCTTAAGCGCAGCACGCGGCAGAGTTGCGTATCTTGAAAGATTTTACATTAATATCCAATAGGACTATACTCTTAACCTTGCATTGTTATATGCAACAGAGCGCATTTGTTTTACGACAGGGTCTTTAAGATAATCGTCAAAATTCATTATACGATCAATGCAGCCGCCTTTTGCAGTATTTTGCGGAAGAATTTCTACTATGCGGTTTGCGATTGATTTTAAAAATTCCTGATCATGAGAGTTAAATAAAATTACTCCCGGGAATGCCGCAAGACCGTCATTAAGTGCAGTGATGGCTTCAAGATCAAGATGGCTTGTTGGTTCATCCAAAATTAACACATTCGCGCCGGAGAGCATCATTCTGGATAACATGCACCGGACTTTTTCACCTCCGGAAAGTACATGAACAGGTTTAAGAGCTTCTTCGCCGGAGAATAACATGCGGCCAAGAAAGCTGCGTACATAGGTTTCGTCCTGATCAGGTGAAAACTGACGCAGCCAGTCTGTTATTGATAAATCAGAATCAAAAAAAGCGGAATTTTCCTTTGGGAAATATGAGACAGATGTTGTCTGCCCCCAGATTAAGTTACCGCTTTCGCATGGTTTTTCGCCCGCTATGATGTCAAAAAAGGCGGATTTGGAGCTATGTTCGATTCCAACAAAAGCAATTTTATCGTTTTTATTTATAGTCAGCGAAAAATCTTTTAAAAGAGCTGTACCTTCAAAAAAATAATTTAATTTTTCTGTACTTAAAACATTGTTGCCTATGTCGCGATCGGGTTTAAAGCCTACATACGGGAATTTTCTGCTTGTTACTGGTACATTATCAAGGTCGAGTTTTTCCAGAACTTTTTTACGGCTTGTTGCCTGGCGCGCCTTGCTTGCGTTAGACGAAAATCGCGCGATAAATTCCTTTAATTCTTTTGCCTTTTCTTCGCGTTTTTTCAACTGCTCGCGCGCCTGCCTCTGGAGTATCTGGCTCATCTGATACCAGAAATCATAATTGCCGGAATATGAAGTGATCCTTCCAAAGTCGATGTCGCAGACATTTGTGCAGACTGCGTTCAAAAAATGCCTGTCGTGTGAAACAACAATGACCGTATTTGGGAAGTCAATCAGAAAATCTTCCAGCCATGAAATTGATTCAAGATCAAGTCCGTTTGTAGGCTCGTCAAGAAGGAGAATATCCGGGCTTCCAAAAAGCGCCTGCGCCAAAAGTACGCGTACTTTTTTGGACTCGTCAAGTTCTGCCATCAGTTTTTCGTGATCTTCTTCGTCAAGACCAAGACCGGAGAGTAATTGGCTTGCCTGCGCCTGTGCTTCCCAGCCGCCGAGATCCGCAAAGTCCGCTTCAAGTTCGCTTGCTCGAAGACCGTCGGCTTCCGTAAAGTCGCTTTTTTCGTACAGAACTTCGCGTTCTTTTTGTATAGCGTAAAGTTTTGGATAACCCATGATGACTGTTTCAAGTGCGGGATATTCTTCATAAGCAAAGTGCTCCTGCTTTAGAACAGCAATACGCTGGTTTTTTGCGATGGAAATTTCTCCTTTGTCATATTCGATTTCTCCAGAGAGAATTTTAAGGAAAGTGGATTTTCCCGCGCCGTTTGCACCGATTATTCCGTAACAATTTCCCGGTGTGAATTTTAAATTTACATCCTTAAAAAGAGTGCGTTCGCCAAACGCCAGACTTAAACTTGTTACTGTTATCATTTTTCCTTATGCACCTTAAATTTTTATTTTGATTTTCCCGCTTTGCCGGGATAAAATAATTTTTTAAATCCGGAGAATATCCCTTTTTTAATAACAGGCTGGATTTTCTGTTCCGGTTCTTCATGCTGTTCGGCTTCCGGTTGAATGTTTTTTCCCGCATATTTTTTTTTGTATATTGCCATCCGTTCTTCCATTGAAAGATGAGACAGATTCTGCGAAAGAGGTTTTTTCTTTCGATCCGCAGGTTTCTTCTTTTGAACCGGAGAAGGAACGTTACGGCTTTTTTTCGCTATTGCCGTATTTTCAGTATGGCTTTCATATCTTGCAGGTTTTTTTCTATCATGCCGTGGTTGTTCTCCGTAAACATCAGTTCTGATACGCATTTTAGCGCTCTTATCCTGCTCGTAATGCTCCTGCATCGCAATACTTGACGGAATTTTTTTCCCGATATAACGTTCAATTGCGGGAAGTTCATATACATCCTGTTCGCTTGCAAGAGTTACTGCCTTGCCTGTTTTTCCCGCACGTGCGGTACGCCCGATACGGTGTACATAATTTTCTGCTTCTACGGGAAGATCGTAATTTATTACCATTGCAAGATTTTCTATATCAAGTCCGCGTGCCGCAACATCCGTGGCAACTAGTATTTTTGTTTTTCCTGCTTTTACATCGTTAATTACTTTTAAACGCTTGCTTTGCGGAAGATCTCCAATAATAAATTCGCAGCTAATGCCGTTTATTTTTAATCGCTTTGCAATAATCTCGGTTTGTTTTTTTGTGTTGCAAAAAATTACCGTGCTTTCCGGCTGTTCATGTTTAAGTATACCAAGCAGCAGCGGCATTTTATCTTCTGATGGAACATGATAAAGTATCTGGGAAATTTCTTCGACGGTTACAATTTCCGGTTTTATTTCGATTTCATAAGGTGATTTAATATATTCCCATGCAAGGTTTTTAACCCACATATTCAAAGTTGCGCTGAAAAGCATCGTTTGTCTCCGATCTGCGGGTGGCACTACTTTTATTAGTTTTCGCAAGTCGGGATAAAAACCCATGTCGAACATTCGATCGGCTTCATCAAGAACAAGAAATGAAATATCCATAAGGTTCATAAGACCGGATTTGTTTAAATCGAGAACGCGCCCCGGCGTCCCAACCAGTATCTGCACGTTTTCTTTCAGCAATTTTTCCTGCTGTGTATAGCCGACGCCGCCGTAAAAACATCCTGTTTTAATTTGAAGATATTTGCCAAGTATTTTTGCTTCATTTTCAATTTGAACAGCCAGTTCCCTTGTGGGCGTCATGATAAGCGCTTTTCGTTTAAAAATGGCTTCATCTGTAAGTAATCTTTGGAAGATGACTATTAAAAAAGCAGCGGTTTTTCCTGTTCCCGTTTGTGATTGAACATATAAGTCCTGTCCGCCGAACGCGTTTGATAAGACCTGTTCCTGAACCGGCATACAGGTAATGTAACCTGCTTCATCTATACCCTTTTGTAAATCTGGATGCAGTTTAAAGTTTTTAAATTTCATAATATTATGGTATAATTCTATAGATTTTTAACGGCTTTGACAAGGTTTAGAGTAATTGATGTTTGTCCATAAAGCCGGTTACTTTATAGACAGGCGCTAATTAAGGATTTAACACGCATTCATGGAGGAATATAAATGAAAATTTTTTGTGTAATATTATTGGTTTGTTGCTTTGTTATGTCATGTACGCCGAACAGACAAAATGAACGGGAACGCAGCATGACATTTCCGCTGGAATTTTCCGGAAACAGCAGCGGTAACCAACCCCTTCCCGGTTCGCCTTATGGCTATGAAATATGGGCGGCACGCGGGGATAATAACCGGCTTTTATGGTATGGACCGAATGAAAGGGGCGGAGCAGGATTCAGAGCCGAATGGACTTTTGTTACCAATTTTCTTGGGCGCATAGGCCTTTTTTGGAACGAGGGAAAACCTTACACAGAATATGGCAGCCTTTACTGTGATTTTGAGTTCACAAGGTCGGAAAACGGCAGCGCCGGAAATTATTCGTATATAGGAATTTACGGCTGGTCGCGAAACCCTATGATCGAATATTACATTGTTGAAGACTGGTTCTGGAGCGGAGTAGTAACTCCAATGACGATTGGAGGCGGAGCGGAAAAAATGGGCGAATTTTTTGTGGACGGTGAGACATATTTTATTTATCAGGCTACAAGACCTGCAAGCGCCGCAAATATAGAGGGTACCATTACGCCATTTCTTCAATTTTTCAGCGTGCGTCAAACCTGCCGTCAGAGCGGGACAATTTCCATTACCGAGCATTTTATGGAATGGGAAAAACTTGGCATGGCGCTTGGCGCCAATATGTATGAGGCGAAATTCCTTGTCGAGACTGCAAGCGGAGAAGGCTGGTTTGACGCTTCATATATTTCCTTTTATGAAAGAGATTATTAGTTATATTTTCTCGAAAGCATAGCCTTTTTTCCGGTAAGCAAGAATAGTGTACCCTGTGTTTTCTATCTTGCTTCGCAATCGGGATATTGCCATTTGTATTGCGTTTTTGTCGTTTAGATTTGAATAACCCCAAGCTTTTTCGTAGATATATTCCGCGCTTAAAATTTTCCCTTCATTCTGCGCTAATAAAAGAAGCACTGCAAATTCTTTTTGTGTTAGAAGCAAATCCTCATCGTTGACAAAAGCCTGCGCCGCAACAATATACAGCCTGAACGGACCGCGTGTGATAAACTGGGGAGCTTTGCGTTCTTTTTGCAGAGATTTTTTTACTCGTGCGCGTAAAAGTTTTATGCCGTATGGTTTGCGAAGATAATCATCTCCGCCCGCGATAAGCCCTTCAAGTTCGTTTTCGGGTTCTGTTATGGATGTTAAGAAGATTATGGAGGCAGAAGTACGCTGGCGGATCTCCCGGCAGAAATTTACCCCGCTTCCGTCAGGCATCATTACATCCAGTAAAATCACATCGGGGTCGCCGTCTTCAAGCAAGAAACGGGCTTCTCTTAATGTAAAAGCTGTTTTTATCTCGTAACCTTCGGATTCAAGCGCCCGGCAGTTAATCAAACTAAGCCGCTTGTCATCTTCTACAATTAGTATCAACGGCTTTTCGTTACCATTCATGCTTCACCTTGTCTTAGTTTGTTTTAGTAACTCATTTTAACGGGTTTATTTCCAATTATCCAAACCTGTTAAAATTGTTAGGTTAATAGAGTTGTTCGGAAACTTCAATTTTTGAACAACTTCCGCTAAAAAACAGCAAAATACGCAGTATTTTGTAAGACTTGAGAGACAACCAACCGGGTTGTCTCTCAAGTCTAATATACTTTTACCGGCAGGGTGAAAGTAACTACCGCGCCTTTGCCCGGCTGGCTGTCTATGTTAATTTCTCCCTCATAGGCTGTAATGATGTCGCGGCAGATTGCAAGACCGTAGCCGGTGCCGCCGTCCTCGTCGTGTACACCACGGTCAAATACATGGGGCAGAAGATCCTGCGCAATGCCTGTCCCTGTGTCGCAGATTGTGGTTTTTAAAAAACCGTCCGATACTTCGGCTGTGATTGTAATTTCGCCATTTACTGTGTGTGTGTCGGCATTCCGCAGGAGGTTGAAAAATACCTGCGTCAATTCGCCTTCATTGGCATATATGGGCGGCAGAACGCTTGCAATGTTCAGTTTTAACACCGTGCCTTTGCGCTCCATTACTTTTTCGTAAAGCCTCGCAATTTGATTTATTACAGATCCAATGTCAACCGGGCGGCGGTCTTTGGAATATTCTTGTGCAAGGGCAAGCTGGCGCATTTCTTCCATCATATCCGCCATACGTTTTGCCTCAACCGCAATTGCGTCCAGATTTTGCGCTGTTTGAATGTCGGATGAATTTTTTCTTGAGTTTTCCGCCGTGATTTCGGCAAAGCCGGAAATGACCGCAAGAGGAGTGCGCATTTCATGTGAAATTGTACGCATCAGATCGGTCTTAAGACGGTTCACGCGGTCAAGCGCGGTGTTTTCCATGGCGAGCCGCTGCATGCGTATTTTTTCGCGGTAGATAAGATTGAATAACAATGCGATTGCCAGCGTCCCAAGGATTACAATGACAATCCATACCATCGGACGTTCCAGCGGCTTCAGTTCTTTTTGCATATTTACTTCGATCAAGTTGCCTATATTCCCGCCGGAATCTTCTGTCCAGACACGGAAAATATAGTTACCGCCCCTTAAGTTTGTATATGATACTTCATTGCTGCCGGTTTTCGGCATTAGATGTTTTTCGTTATCCTGCCCGTACAGCATGTAGTACATCTCGGCATTGTCAAGCAGTCCGAAGGATAGATAAGCCAGATCTATTGTCAGGCGGAATGCATTGCGTCTAATCTGAATAGGTGTGGAAAAATCCGTATGCTCCGTGCCGTCTATGTCGATTCTTGTTATGCCCGCATAGGGAATAACCGCAGAGAGAGTTCTTTCAAAATTGTACATATTGATGCCGCCGTCGCAGCAAAAATACAGCTCGTTGTTCTGTGTCATCCAATTCCATGCGTTAGCGGTAATGGAAGAAGAGAGTCCCGCTGACCTGCCGATGATGACAGGAACAAAAGGCTGATCGGGAACAAGAAGTGCATCGGCATCTGTGCGCATAATGAACGACGATGTAAAAAGAACAAGTTCGTTATTGTACTGCATTATATCAAGAAACGCGTAGGGAGGAACTTTGTCGATAACATGTACATTTTTATTTTCGTCTATATAGCACAGACCATTGGAGGGCGAAACCCAAACGCCGTTAGTTGATTGATTAACAAACATCCGTAAAATTACACCGCCTGTTAGACCGTCCTCTTCTCTGAATTGCATCACTCCGTCTCTGTTTACGGCATAAACGCCGCTGCCGTCTGTGCCTATATACAAAGTACCGTCCGCAGTAACACATAAAGACAGAACCATAGTGGCAGGAAGCTCCAACTGCCTTCCGGTGCCGAAAGCTTCGCCCGCGCTGATTACAGAATCACCCCGTATAAAACTCACACCCGCCGCCGTACCTATTGCAATAACTCCATTATGAAGCTCCGTAAAACTTCGCGTTCTTTCGGAAGCAAGTCCGTTTTCCGGCGTCCAATACCTGTATTCGCCTGTTTGCGGGCTAAAGCGAATTGCCCCCATGTCGGAGTATGTGCAGATCCAGATGTTGCCGCGCGAGTCTCGAAAAACCCCGCGCACCCTGCCGTTAATAAGGCTGCTGAATTCTGTGAAAACAGATTCGCCATTTTCATTCAGAATAAGAAGATTATTATCTGTTCCGATGTAAGTTATGCCGTTATCAATTACAACTGCGTTTGCCGAACCTGTCGGAAAATTATACAGCACGTTAAGATCGGTAAAGGAACTCACAGAAAATTTTACAATTCCGCCTCTTGTGGCGGTTATCCAATAGCCGTTTTGATAATCTTCGATGATACCTGAATAAAAACCGACGCCGTTTGGATTTCCGAGATGATTGTAATTGAGAGAAGCGTCCAAAAAGCCGAGTCCTGTTTCCGAGGTGATCCAGATCAAGCCAAGGGAATCTTCATAAAACGATGATATATTTATATTGGGCGTTTGCCTGACAACAGGAGCTTCAAAATTATCACGGTCAAAGCCGGTTAATATAACATGGCCTTCCTGTGTTCCGGCAAAAATGCGATCGGAGAAAACTCCCACACTGTGGAATCGCGAACCAAAAGGGTATTGTACTGTTTTGCCGTCTTCCGTAAAACATAAAAGTTCCCCGGTATTTAGTACTATATAGATGTTGTTTTTCGTATCGGCAGCTATGGAAATAATAAAAGGATGAATCGCTGTGTCCAGATCTACAATAATGATATTTCTTTCGTTGTCTATATAGAAAAGACCATCCGAAGTGCCGCAGAAGATCATGCCGTCTGCTCTTTCTGTAATGCAGCGTATCATACTTGACGGCGTACCCATTGTCATGTCGTAGACTGTGAAGCTGTCATTTTCATACGAAAACAGCCCCTTGTCGTTTGTACCTATCCAAAGGGTATCGCCGCCGCCATTTTTAGATGACGATTCGTACAAGCTGCGTACGTTCGAACTTGTAAAGCTGTCATGGGTAACTGCATTCCACTGTGTAAATCTTCTGCCATCGTAACGAATAAGACCGCTAAATCCCCCAAACCAAATAAAGCCGTCACTTGTTTGAAGCACGGCATTTGCCTCGTTTCCCGGAAACCCGTTGCTGTTCGTATTAAAAAAAGTTGTAACATAATTGGCAAGGAACCGGTCTACAACCTCATTCTCGATATTCTCGGCAAAAGCCGGAGCCATGAGCAAAAAGGAAAGCACCAAAGTTATGGTTATACGGCACTTTCTGTTATGCCGAGAATGATGGGTAAAAACAGTCTGGGGGGTTGGTAATTTCATCTTATATTACCCTAATATATCGTTTTTATTGAATTCTGTCCATAATAATGTAGAAAAAATTGGAAAAAAGTGCTTTAAATCTGTTGAAGCTAACAATTTAGACAGGTTTGTCTATATTTGAGAATTTGCCGTAAAATATGACGGTAAAAATATGTGTACAACTGAAGTTTCCGAACAACTCTAATGTATTTAAGGATAATTATAAAATGAAAAACATTTTTACAATAATGGTCTTAATTACCGGAATTGCACTCGTTTTTGCTTTTACCGCCTGCGAGCGGAACACCGAACAATCGGCATCAGCAAATGCGGCAAGAATCGACGAGTTAACCGTTGCGCTTGAAGCCCTGCAGGCGGAGCTTGCGTCGGCGAATGCCGTGGATGGCGGAACAACCGAAATTGCTGACGAAATCGCCACAATTCAGGCGGAACTGCAATCTGGAACTCAGGGCGAAGTTTCCGCCGCCTCCACTACGCAAGGTGCGGGCGCATCTGTCGTAAGTGCGGCGGAAGCTTCAACATCAACCACACCCGCGGCAACTCCGCCGACAAGCTCTCAAACAACATCAACAACAGCCGCTTCGTCCGTTAGATTTCCTGCCGGAATTACAGTTATTGAAAGTGAAGCGCATTATTTTTCGGGATTAACCGGAAGCCTTGTTATTCCAAACACTGTTACTGTCATTGGGGAACGGGCATTTGCGGATAACCGGCTGACAAGCGTAACCATCCCCGCTAGTGTTACTACAATTGGGCAGCGTGCGTTTCTAACCAACCAGTTGACCAGCGTTGTCATACCTAACAGCGTTACTACAATTGGTGCAGGTGCATTTGCACATAACCGGTTGACCGGCAGCCTGATAATCCCCGACAGCGTTACTTCCCTTGGCAATGATGCATTTGCGGGCGATGAAATGGCAATGAACAGTCGGCTGACGAGCGTAACCATCGGAAGCGGCGTTACTGCAATTGGGAGAGGTACATTTCAATGTAACAGAATAACCAGCGTAACTATCCCTAACAGCGTTACTTCCATTGGTGATGTAGCGTTTTATAGAAACCTACTTACCAGCGTTACCATTCCTTCAAGTGTTACTGTTATTGGGAATAGTGCATTTAGAGACAACCAATTGACCAGCGTAACTATTCCCGCCAGCGTTACTTCCATTGGAGCGAGTGCGTTTGCAGGCAATCCGAATTTAACCAGAATTGAGATTGAGGGAGCAAGGTTATTGAGAATTCCTGAAAATACTTTCGGCAGTGACTTTTCTTCTGTATACAATGGTTCAGGAATTTACGAAAGAATCGACGGCTCATGGAGTAAAACAGGATTTTTTGTATACGAAAGCGACGACGGGAAATAAAAATTCACCCTGACTTTTTACGATTTGTAGGCTAAATTCACCCTGACTTTTTACGATTTAGATGGCGAATTACCCCTGACTTTTTGCTATTATAAAGACAAATTCACCTTGACTTTTTTGCATTTTTGCTGTTAATTTGTATTTATGGAGAAAAATGGTTATTTTAAGCGAAAAATCGACTCTGATTTGCGGGCTTGGGCGGCGGAAAGCGGCAGAAAACCGCTACTTTTGCGCGGAGCAAGGCAAGTTGGAAAATCCTCGGCTGTTCGGAATTTAGGAAAGACATTTGAAAGCTATGTAGAAGTGAATTTTGAAGATGATAAAGAAGTTCATGTATTTTTTGAGAAATTTAACACGCCGCAAGAGATTTGTGAGCAGTTGTCTTTATTTTACAAAAAGGAGATTATTGCAGGAAAGACACTTGTTTTCTTTGACGAAATACAGAACTGCCCGGCAGCTTTTTCCAAAATCAGATATTTTTATGAAAAGTACCCTGAACTTCATTTAATCGCAGCCGGTTCGCTTCTTGAGTTTGCCATAGAAGAAATGGCATCTTTTGCCGTTGGTAGGATTCGCTCAATTTTCCTCTATCCTTTCTCATTTGAAGAATTTATGTTTGCACTAAAAGAAAATATGCTTGTTGAAGCCTACAGGAAAGCGGACCCAAAAAGTCCGCTGTCGCAGCCAATCCATAAAGAGTTAATTAAGCTGTTAAAGACGTTTCTTATTGTTGGAGGAATGCCGGAAGCGGTTGCGAATTATATCGAAACCAAAAGTTTTTTAAAAAGCCAGATGGTCGTAGATGATTTAATAACCACATTTAAAAGCGATTTTGCTAAATATAAAAAAAGGATATCGTCTGCTAACATAGAGAATGTATTTGCATCGGCGGCAAGTCAAGCAGGGGGTAAATTTATTTACGAAAATGTCGCGCAGTTAAACAATGCACAGGTTAAGCAATCATTGGAACTGCTTATCATGGCAGGTCTTGTTATTCCTGTTACCCACAGTTCTGCAAACGGCATCCCCCTTGGAGCAGAGGCTAATTATAAACGCAGGAATATGCTGCTCTTGGACACAGGGATGTTTTTACGAATGTTGGATTTTGATGCCTCGCAAATTATGATAGCCGATGATTTTAAAACAATTAACATGGGAGCTTTGGCGGAAATGTTCGTGGGGCTTGAGATACTAAAAGCCGCATCATGCTATACCCAACAGCACCTGTATTTTTGGAACAGGGA
>Ga0099364_10010049_pt1 | contig 13068 bp, 10 predicted proteins | sample TergutTh196P3_FD_73070 | JGI IMG/M metagenome (GOLD analysis project Ga0099364, IMG submission 73070) | Microcerotermes parvus P3 segment gut microbial communities from Pointe-Noire, Republic of the Congo - Th196 P3 | ecosystem: Host-associated > Arthropoda: Insects > Digestive system > Gut ...
ATATGGACGGATGCCAAGGGCGAGCGAAAAACGGGCAAACTGTCGGCAAATAACCGCGTCCTCGTTGAATCGCCCTACTGGCAAGTCCGCTATCGGGACGAAAACGGTGTCGAACGCCGAGAGTCGACCAACGTCAAAAACCGAGACGCCGCCCAGCGAATCCTCGTGCAACGGGAATCCGAAGTCGAACGCATAATCTGTGGCGTCGTAACACGTGAAGAAACCCGCCGAGCCGAGACAAAGAGTGAGCCGCTCTCCGATCTGCTCGAAAAGTTTGGCAACAAACAGTTTGCCGCCGGAGCGGGACAGCCCCAAGTGGACGACACTCGCCGAAAACTCGAATACCTCTTTCAGGCAATCGGCGCCCGAACGCTTGGGGGCATCTCCCGCGAAAAGATGGAATCGTGGATCGTCGACGAACGGCGATCCGGAGACCGGGCACCGCGAACGATCAATTCCTATTTTGTGGCGATCAATTCGTTCTGCCGCTGGGTGGTCGAAACGGACCGGCTGGAGAAAAACCCGCTCCAGGGCATCAAGAAACTGAACGAAGCGGTGGACAAACGCAAGACCCGCCGCTCTCTGTCGGAAGACGAACTCCGTCGACTGTTCGAGGCGGCGAAAACTCAAAAATACCGTCACATACGCAAGCGGGAACAGTGCGAACTGGCCTACCGCCTCCTCGTCGGCACGGGGCTCCGCTCGAAGGAATTGAGCCTTGCCACGCCGTCGCAGTTCGATTTTGAACGCAACTGCTTCACGGTGAAGGCATCGGCGACGAAAAACAAGAGGACGGACGTGCTGCCCATCCGTCCGGAGTTGATGGCCCGGCTGAAGGCTTGGATCAACAAAAACGGCGTTCTACCGACGGAGCGGATCTTCCACTACAGCGTCGGATCGCTCTATAGGTCGTTCAAAGCGGACTGCGAACAAGCGGGAATTGTCATGCGGGACCCGGACGGACGCTCCATCGATGTTCACAGTTTGCGCCGGACGTTTGGGACGATGCTCGCCCGTGTCGGTGCGCCGCTGACGACGACGCAACGCCTGATGCGGCATTCGACGCCGGTACTGACGGCACAACTCTACATCGACGTGGAACCGATCGACATGGCACAGGCCATCGAACGGCTCCCGGAAATTTAACGCTTTTCGACAACAAATCGACAACCGGGCCGCTCACACGAATTTCAGCAGGGCGTATTTTTTCTTGCCACTGCGGACGACCATAACGGTTTGGCTGGCGAGGTGTTCGGAACCGAGTTTGGCGTCAACATCAGTCATCTGCCGGTTGTTGATGTACGCTCCGCCCTGCTGAACGGTCCGCCGGGCTTCGGCCTTGCTGGTCGCCAAACCGGATTCATGCAGAGCGTCGATCAACGGCAGTCTGGCGTCGAGGCGGCTGCGCGGAAGTTCCCTGCTTGGAACGTCGGCGAAAATTGATGCCAGTTGAGCGTCGTCCAATTGGGAAACCTCGCCGCCGAAGAAGATTTCGGTGGCCCGTTTGGCGGTGCCGAGACCGTCTTCACCGTGAACCAATTTCGTGATTTCCTCGGCCAGCCGCTGCTGGGCAAAACGCTTGCCGGGATCGTTGCCGTGCTCGGTGAGAATCCCGGCAATTTCACTTTGCGGCAACTCGGTGAAGATTTTCAGCGTTTTTTCGGTATCGGCGTCGTCGAGGTTGATCCAATACTGGAAAAACTGGTACGGCGACGTCCGATTCGGATCAAGCCACAAAGCCCCCGCCGCCGTTTTGCCCATCTTTTGGCCGTCGCTCTTTGTCAGCAACGGACTCGTCAGACCGTAAAGTTGCACGGAGTCGAGCCGCCTTGCCAAGTCGATTCCGGCAACGATGTTGCCCCATTGGTCGCTGCCGCCGACCTGCAACTCGCAACCGTAAGTTCTGTGAAGATGCACAAAATCGTAAGACTGGAGGAGCATATAAGAGAATTCCGTGTAACTCAGGCCGGAGTCGGCGTTTTCGAGGCGCATCCGCACGGAATCTTTCGCCAGCATAACGTTGACGGGAAAATGCTTGCCGACATCCCGCAAGAAGTCAATATAGGAAAATTTACTGATCCAGTCGTGATTGTTGGCAAGAATGGCGCCGTTCGGTGAATCGTCGAATCGGAGAAATCGACGCATCTGCCGCTCGATGCCCAAAATGTTCATTTTAATGTCGTCGAGAGAAATAAGTTTCCTCTCTTCGCTTCTTCCGCTAGGGTCCCCAATCGTCCCCGTTGCACCGCCGACAAGGGCAATGGGACGGTGGCCCGCCTGCTGGAAACGCCGCAGATTCATCAGAGCGACAAGGTGTCCGACGTGCAGACTGTCGGCGGTCGGATCGAACCCGATATAGAGGGTTCGCGGCTTCTCTCGGAGCCATGCGGCAAGACCGTCGGTGTCCGTCGTTTGGTGGATCAGACCGCGCCAAGCGAGTTCGGCAACAATATCTAAAGAAGTGGTAAGGGACATGCCGATGCTAACGGAGGGGCTGGATTCCCCCGGTGAGGTGTAAATGGGCGACTGCGTTTTAGCCTGTTGGTGCTATTTTCCGGCGCCGACAGGAATTGTCAAGAAGATGGGCGCAAATTGCGCTTATTAGGAATTTATGATTCAACTGACATAGACGATTAGTCCGATAACTCCGTCACGGAGCGATAGCGACGGTCGGATTTGCAGTCCGGCGGTCAAATTGTTTGTCGTCGTTTTGGCGGCGACGAAGAGTGAAGGATTCACGTACACGGAAGTGGGCCAAAACATGTCTCTCACGAAAACGAAAAAGTTCACGGCGGGCGGCCTCCTGCTGGCGATGACGCTGACAATGATCGGGACCGCCTCGGCGTGGGACGGTCGCCTCTGGAAGCCTTACCAACCGGAACAGTTCGGAGGAAGTCGGCGAAGCGCCGACGGCGTCTACGGCTCCGTCGAAGCACTCTATTGGAAAATCTCAAGGCCCAACAGTACATGGGTCGGGTATACCAATGACGACGGCTCGAACGGCAAAAGACTGGTTTATAACGGCAATGACGTGCTTTGGCAAACGAACTCGATGAATATGTACGCAGCGGACCCGGACTTTACTTTGGGAACGCGAATTGAATTCGGTCACAGAAGAGGGCATCATGGATGGTTGATAAGCGGTTACGGTCTGCCGGCGCAAAGCGTGTCTTTCTCGCAGCAGGACGCAACGATGGTCATCCGGGACCCCGAAAACATTCACACGAACGCCTTCCACTGGGCGACGGGCGGTTGGTGTCAGGTCTTGCGCGGAATCAGTCCCATCACCAACCAACCGGTGTGGGAGATTTACCCTCTGGAATTTCCCTGGGATGGAACGGGACGCCCTATGGACCACATCCCTCACATCGACATTCCCAATACGGGCTATCTTTGGGGATGGTATCCACGAGACTGGGCCGATCCTTGGAGCCAAGGACAATTGGCGCCGATTCCGCTGACCTTTGCCCGGGCAACCGTTACGGCAAGAACGGGAATCTCCAGTGTTGAACTGATGTACACTTACCGCCCGCATCCGTTCAAATGGGGCGAAATGGAATTGCTGGCCGGGGCAAGGTACTGGGAAATGGACGATGAAATGTCGTTCCTTGGTCAGGGGTACGATCAGACCGTCTGGTACACCACCAGCGCCGCTGGCGGCGGGACCACCGGCGGTGGACAAAACCAAAACCAGCAGAACCAGAACATTAATCCGAATCCGGGACCGGGAATCTCGGATGAAACCGGTCCGTTGACGGTTTTGGCAACGAGCACCATCAACGGTCATGTGAAGAACCGCATTACCGGTCCGCAGTTCGGATTCAAGATGAGTCGGCGCAACCAGCGTTGGACCTTTGGAACCGAGTTTCGTTTCATGGCCGGAATCAACGGTCAATCGCAGACGGTCAGTGGAACCATCGGTGATGGCGGCGTCGACCCCTCAAACATCTATGACAATAACGTTCTACAGATTCAGCAGTCGAGCATGAGACCTTACGTGCCGATCGGCCTGTTGAGAAATGCCAAGTCCTTCTACCATCATGCGAACAAGACGTACTTCTCGCCCGGTATTGAGTTGAAACTGGACGCAAAGTGGCAGTGGACGGACGCCATCGGAGTCAACTTCGGGTTCAACACGATGTTCGTCGACAATGTTGCACGAGGGGCTAGTGTGATTGATTACTCGATCCAACCGGATGGAACGCTGTTCGGTATCCGCGGGAATCAAAACGGGTCGGTCCTCGTTTTCGGTCTGAACCTCGGTCTTTCGGCCAAACGATGAGGAATCTCGTTTCGAGCGCGAGCCTCACAAAAAGCAAAGAACGTGAACTTTTGGAGGGCTTGCGGCAAGGCCAAGGGGCTTTTCTGACGCCCCTCTCCCTCTGGGAGGGGGATTTTCGTGTCCCTCCCTCTTTCTCGCCTTTCCCGCCCCCATCAAAACGTCAGTTTGATGCCGTTGAGCAGTATATGCTGGAAAAGCGTGAAAAAACCTAAATACCGATCTTGGAGAGTTTCGCCATTGTTGGTATAATTCTCGCCTTCACGCATTGTTTTGGATTGAGGGAGCATTTCCTCAATCGTTCTCCCCCTTTTGGTCGCAAATCAAGGACAGATTTCATGGCAGGTTTCAATCCGTTTAAAAAGTTCCGAAAACATCAAAAATTAGCGCTGGCCTCTCTCGGTGTGTTGGCGATGCTCTCGTTCATCGTCATCCCGAGTCTGATGGAGTTGATTCCCCATTCCGACGCCTATGCACCACAGAACATCGCAAGTTGTCGTGAGTTCGGCAACGTCAATGATCGTTCCGTCCACACGCTCCAGCAGAATCGTCAACACCTGATCCGATTTTATTCGGTTCTTTATCGTAATTTGGTGGGACAGGCCGGTGAAAATCGTCATTTGTTGCCCTATCTTGAGTCGATCATCAACCAACTTTCCGCGAGGGAGAGCACCGAAGAACTCATCAATGACTGGTTGCTCGTCCGATACGGCCAAAAAATGGGTATGTCGGTCGACAATCAGTCCATCGCCGACCTTCTGAGGCAAATCACCAGCGGTCTCGTTTCCGACGCGACTCTCGACGGCACGATACGGGACGTCGGGATGAACGCCACAATGCTCCAATTCCTGATTTCCGAGCAGATGATCGTCGATCAGGTCCGGGCGATGTTCGAAATCTCCCAAATGGCGATCACGCCGCTGACCCGATGGAATTGGTTTCAACGTATGAATCGAAGAATCACGGCGGAAGTCGCCGCCGTTCCCGTCGAACTGTTCGTTGCGAAAGTCGCCGACCCCAGTTCGGCGGAATTGCAGAAATTCTTCGAGGAAAACAAGTCCGGAATCTTTGATCCGAGTTTGGCGGAATCCGGTTTCACGATCCCCAACAAGGTTGCCTTCCAGTACGTCAAAGTAACTCCAAGTAAAAAAGTTCTCGACTCCATCTCGAAGGAGGACATCGAGAAGTTTTACGAGGAAAACAAAATCACTCTGTTCAGAAAACCGGTTGCGCCGATCGGTCAGCATTCGACGCTACCCGGCCAACAACCCGGAAACCTGTTCCAGCCCGGCGCGTTGCCCTTTCCGACGCCGCTGACCGCTCCGCTCAGACGACCGGAAAATGTCATCAGATTAACCGATACCGACGCAACAAGTTCGGAGGAAAAGCCTGCCGAAACTCCAATGCCGGAGGAAAAACCCGCCGAAACTCCGATGCCGGAGGAAAAACCTGCCGAAACTCCGATGCCGGAGGAAAAACCTGCCGAAACTCCGATGTCGGAGGAAAAGCCCACCGAAACTCCAATGTCGGAGGAGATGAACGAAACCTCGCTTTCTCGTTCTCTGCCGACGACCCGACTGGTCTCGTTCTCGGAAGAGACGCCCTCGGAAGAAAAGCCGAAAGAGGAGACCAAGCCGGAAGAGGAAAAGCCGGCGGACACTCCGTCTCCCGCTCCTGCGTCTTCAAGTCCCGAAATTGATCTGAGTATTCTCTTCCAGCCGCTTGCCGAAGTCGAAGATCAGATTCGAACCATTCTTGCGGGACGGAAAGTCGAAGAAGCGATTCCCGTCATCGAAAGCAAGATGCGGGACTATTTCACGGCGTTCAACATCAACTTCGATCAATCGAAGGAAGCGCCGCCGATGATCGACCTGAAATCGCTTGCCGAACAGTTTGAATTCGAGTTCTTCAGCACACCGCTGATTGCCGACTATGAAGCCCGAAGACTGGACTTCGCTCACGGAACGCAGGAGCGACAGTTCCTTTCGACGCTGTTCCACGGGGCGGCCATTCTTTTCGAGCCGCAAATCATCGAGGGCGATTCCGCCAAGTATCTGTTCTGGGTAACGGACTTTCATGCTCAGGAGGAACCGGAAACCATCGATCAGGTTCGGGACACGGTGTTGCTCCGCTGGCGAGAGGTCAACGCCCGGCCTTTGGCCTTGAAACGAGCGGAAGAGTTGCTCGAAAAAGCGAAAGCGTCCGGAAAAGTGTTGGCCGAAACGTTCGAAGGTCTCGGCGACGTGAGAGTCGTCGAAACAGAGCCGTTCACATGGAAGAGTTACGGCGAATCAATGCTTGCCGCGTTCTTTGCGATGCGAGGAATTCCGCCGCGCCTCGGTGAAGTCCGTGAAAAAGGCGTTGCCGTCGGCGACTCGGAAATCGATAACGTGCTGATTGCCGCTCCCGGTGAAAAATTTATGGAAGCGGCCTACGATCTCGACATCGGTGAAATCGGTCTCGCAATGAACCAGCCGGAAACAGTCGTCTACATTATCCGGGTTACCGGAAGTTCGCCATCCGACGACGTTCTGCGGGAGCGGTTTATGTCGACGCCCGTCGCCGAGTACCGACTCGCCGGAATGCCCGAAAGAGTTATGGAAGCCAGAGAAGCGTGGCTGAAACAAATCCAGGACGAAGTCGGATTCAAATGGATCAACAAGCCGGAAAGACGACGGTAATGTGCCCCCTCTCCTGTTGGGAGAGGGTGAGGGAACCCTATACGTTTCAACTTAAGTCCTAAATACGTCAGGGGTCCCGATAAAAGGAGCATAAAGAACTTCCCCAAGACAACATTGAGGCAACAAGAAACAACCTCAGTAGCCAAGAGACCCCACAAATAATTAACCTCATTTACCTTGCTCTCTTCAAAATGAGGTAAATAAGGTTAGTTTTTTTGTCCTCCTTCTGCTACTGAGGTTGTTTCTTGTTGGCTCAACGTTGTCTCTCGGTATTCTCCGTGCCTTTCTTCGCTAAAATCACGGCTGCGACCTTAAGTTGGAACGTAGGTGAGGGAACCTTCCGATGAAAACGCTGGACGTTTATCCGTTGCCGACGCTGTTTGATCCAGAAACGTTGCAGGGGACCTGTGCCGTTGCCGTTGATGTTCTTCGGGCAACGACAACGGTGTTGTTTGCGCTGGCAGCCGGAGCGGAGCGGGTCGTTCCCCTACTCGACGTTGAGGAAGCGATTCGTCGGCGAGCGGAATATCCTGACGGCTCCGTCGTTTTGGGCGGCGAGCGCGGCGGCAAGCGAATCGACGGCTTCGATTTGGGTAATTCGCCGAAGAGTTTTTCGCCGGAAGTCGTTGCCGGTAAAACGGTTCTTTTTACGACAACGAACGGCACCGTCGCCATGAACGCGGCTCGGTTTGCGGAGCCGATTTTCCTCGCCTGCTTTGTCAATGCTGTAGCCGTCGTCGATATGCTGAGTTCTTTCCAACAGATCAGCATCGTTTGCGCCGGGACGGACGGTCAGCCGACCGAAGAAGACATTCTCCTTGCCGGTTGCCTCACCGAACGGCTCCAACGCCGTAGCGGATACGCTTATCGACTTAACGTTCAGGCAACGACCGCAATGGAACTCTGGAGTCGCTCGTTTTCTCTCAAGCAAATCATCGGCGAAGAAACAATTCCCGTCGAGGCTTTGGCACGCATTCTCCGAACCAGTCGCGGCGGCTCGAATCTTATGGAACTCGGAATGGGCGAAGACATCCTGACCGCTTCGCAACTTGACACGATCAATTTTGTGCCGCAAATCCAAAACGGTGCCGTCGTTCGCTCACGGGGACAAGTTCACGAAGAAGAGGCAAGCGAGTCAACGTTCGATCCGGAAATCGACGAGCCGTAGCAACGAGGGGCGCTGGAGATTCGTGTCTTCGGCCACGGTCAGCAGGAAAGTCCGCCTGATGTTGTGGGCGATGTGAAAGCGAATCAGACGTTCCACATCGCAACGCGCAGACTCGTTGGCCTGATCGAAGTTTTCGATGATAAGCAACGTCGGTCGTTGCGGGTCCTCGTCCTCGATCAAGCGGTCGCAGAGCCGTTGCCATGCAATCGCCCGATGAATGAACGGCGATGACGACCGTGCCAACGGCAGGTTGATCCGCTGCGGATATGTGGTGCGAGCCGACTCCAACTCGGCGAGAAGCGATTCGGCGAAATTTTCCTCCTCGAAATCGGAAAGATCGAGAGAAAGGCATTGACCGCCACCGTCTATCAGTCCGTCGCGCAATCCTTCAAGAAGATTGTTTTCCCAATCGTAATCGTCGCCGAATTCCTTGTTGCCGACCGGCAAAAGACCGAGACGCCTGCCCTGTCGAACAAACAGCGTCAGTTGGTAGGTAACGGCCTCCTGAGCCTCACAGACACCGTATCTTGTTTGGACCGAAATCATCTTGCCCTCCTGACAGTTGGTTCCTTTTTCGACAATCGCGGCATCCTACCAAAAATCGAAAAAAAGGGGAAGAGCAATTTCCTCGGAAATAGGGTCTGTAGCAACAGAGGCGTTAGAGCGTATCCGGAGTTGGTGTGGATTTTATTGTCCCCTCCCCCAAGGGGGGAGGGGACTGTGGACCAACTCCGAATGCGCTCTAGCCACGGAAGAACACGGATAAGATTCAAGGGAAAACCATCTGTGTCTATCCGTGCCATCCGTGGCTCCTACTCCATCCGTTTCAACTTAAGCCCTAATCCGTCAGGGTTCCCGATCAAAGGAGCATAAAGAACTTCTCAAAGACAACATTGAGGCAACAAGAAACAACCTCAGTAGTTAAGAAGCCCTGCGAATAATCAACCTTATTTACCTCATTTGTCTTATTTGCCTTGCTGCTCTCTTCAAAATGAGGTAAATAAGGTTAAGTTTCTTTTGTCATCCTTCTGCTACTGAGGTTGTTTCTTGTTGCCTCAACGTTGTCGCTCGGTATTCTCCGTGCCTTTCTTCGCTAAAATCACTGCTGCGACCCTAAGTTGAAACGTATGGGCTCCTACTCGCAATTTTAGTGTTGATGAGGTACTACACTCTAATCCAGCACATACCCTTCCCGATAAACGGGCTTGATAAGATCGGCGACGCCCGGCGTTTGGAGATCGGCAAGGTTCGTGATCTTCATGTTCGGAGCATCCCAGAGGACCTTTTCGCCCCATTCGTTCGGCTTCGAGGCGGTCCAGACGGCAAGGTTGCCAAGCAGCATCGCCTCGGTGAGCGGACCGGCTTGATCGGGAAAGTTCGAAAAGCACAACTCCGGCTTGTTCTCCTTGATCGCCGTCATCAGTTCAAACATATTGCGAGGATCGCTGTCCTGATTCTCCACGATGTTGCCGTCCTTGTCGGGATATTTCGGGGCAAAAGGGACCTCCGGGACCGTAACGTCCTGTTTCCGTTCGTGACGACCGTGGCCCCTGACGCCTTCGGTGCCGATGATGATCTCGCCGCCGCCCGGCATTTCTTCAGGATACTTGAACCCGTGTTCGTTGAGGAACTCCCGATTCGGATGCCAACCGCCGTCGTACCAGACGAACTTGAAGCCTTTGCGTGTCGGCGTGTCGGGATATTCAAACACGATTTCCGACGACTGGGGGAACACGTCGAAATCGTGCCCGGAAGTCCGGGCGACAACCGAAATCGGAGCACTCAGGTCGAGCGCCTTCATAAATTTGTTGAGCGCATGACAGGCAATGTCGCCCAACGCTCCGGTCCCGAAGTCCCACCAACCGCGCCAGCCGAACGGATGGTAAATGTTCGCCTTTTCACCGGGAAAATACTCACGCGGCTTGGCAACGCCGAGCCAAAGGTCCCACTCAACGGCAGCGGCCAAACCTTCCATCCTTTGCTTCATCGCGGTAATCAATTTTTCCGCTTCGTCCGGTTTTTCCCTACGAACCTTTTCTTCGTAGTCCTTTATGGTTCGGATCGTTTCCGGCCCCTGCGGCCAAATCGGTCGGTTGGTCCAGACGTGAATTTCCCTGATGTCGCCGTAGACGCCTGCCTTCATCTCGGCGGCGTCGCGGCGGAGTCCGTCGGACGCGCTGCCATGGTTGCCCATTTGGGTGCAGACGCCGGTTTCCTTTGCGACCTTTGCCATAAGACGGCATTCGTACATCGTTCGGGCAAGCGGTTTTTGGACGTAGACGTGCTTTTTCATCCTCATCGCCATAAGAGCCTGAGGCGCGTGCATGTGGTCGGCGGTGCTGATCGTCGCGCCGTCGATGCTCTTTTCCTGCTCCTCGAAGAGTTTTCGAAAATCGGTGTACGCCTTTGCCTTCGGATACCGTTGCTGCGATCGGGCGAGACGTCCCTTATCGATGTCGCAGATGGCAACAATATCGGCGAACATTGCGGCGTGGGCGGTGTCGCTGTCGCCTTTGCCGCCGATACCGATTCCGGCGAACGCAAGGCGTTCGTTCGGTGAGGCGCTGACCTTCGGCGTCTGACCGGCCAAGGCCCAATAGCCGACGCCGGTAACGGCGGCAGCCTGTAAAAATTCACGACGGGATGGCTGATGTTTCATAGGAGACTCCTAAAAAGGGGCTGGCTGCGGTAGGCTGCGGACACAGTCCGCAGTTCGGTAAGCTGCGGACACAGTCCGCAGTTCGGTAGGCTGCGGACACAGTCCGCAGTTCGTTAGACCGTTTCACCGGGAACGGTCCGGAGGATTTCATCGACGCTGGTGAGGCCCTTGTCCAATTTGTCTTGAGCATCGGCTCGCAGATCAATCATTCCGTCGGCCAAGGCGGCTTGGCGAATGGGTGTAACTGGCGAGGCGTTGTGGATCATCTGCCGGATCGTCGGTGTGATGAGCATCACTTCGCCGACGGCGACGCGACCGCTGTAACCGGTTTGCCGACAGACCGGGCAGCCTTTGGGAAGGTAGACTTTCGTGCCGCTGGTATCGTCGTCCAAGGCGATTTTACATTCGGGACAAAGCGGTCGCAACAGCCGCTGGGAAACAATGCCGAGGAGCGCGGAGGCAAGGAATTGGGCCTTCACACCGAAGGTCAGCAACGCTTCGATGGCTTCGGATGTCGACCCAGCGTGTGAGGTGGCAAGGACCAATTGACCGGTGTTTGCCGCCCGGATGAGAATCTCAGCCGTTGTGCTGTCCCGAACTTCGCCGACCATAATAATGTCCGGCGACTGCCGCAACACGCCGCGCAGCAGGTCCGGGTAGTCCAAACCGCGCCGGGGATTGATCTGCGATTGGTGGATACCGTCCACGGCAAATTCAATCGGGTCTTCCAACGTATGAATTTTTCGTTGCCCGGTGTGAAGATGCCGGATCATAGAATAGATCGTCGTCGTCTTGCCGGTTCCGGTCGGTCCGGCAACGAGAATCAGTCCGCCGGGCTTGTCCAAAATGGAAACAAGACGGCGAAAATTGGTCGGATGGAATCCGAGTTCGTCGAGTCCGAACATCATCTTCTGCGGATCGAGAACGCGGAGCGTCATACTTTCGCCGAAGAGAGTCTGTAGCGTTGCAACACGGAGATCGTAGGTTCCGCCGTCGTCGAGAGTTACGGAGATTCGTCCGTCCTGCGGCTGGAATTGGTGAGTGATGTCCAAGTCGGCTTTCGTTTTGACGAAGTTGACCAATCTCGATCCTTCTTCGGAGGTTACGCTGCGAACCTGTTCGACGATTCCGAGACGTCGGAAGGCGATGTCATAGCGACCGTCGGCGGGGGAGAAAAAAATGTCGCTGACCGACAGCCGGACTGCTTCTGCGACGAGGTTGAGAAAAAAATCCTCGATGTTTTCCTCCAGCGACGCAACGAATTTGATCGGTGTCTCGGAAACCTGAGAAGAGGCGGTGGTTGACGTTTCACTCATCGGTTTTTTCAGAAAAGGGTTGCGGCAACGACTGCCGGGGGCGAGGATCGGAATAAAACGCAAGGGCGGTTGACCGGCCCAACTTGCAAAGACCACTCCACTGGGATTATACTTTACCGTCGGTGGATTTTGAAGGTCTCGACTCCGTTTCCCCGTATTTCGGGAAATAAAAGTAAAAATTTTTCCGGACTCTGGCTGTCAAGGGAGCATTTTGAATCAAGAGCCGTTTCATGGCGTTTTTGGTAGTTATGAGGAAGTGGGAAGGTGATCTTCAACACCGTTTCACCTTTCCGCCTCACCACCTGCGATGTTGATTATCAGCGACGACATCCGGATTCCGTTGAGCGAGTTCGAGTGGTCGTTCGTTCGCAGTTCGGGACCGGGCGGACAAAACGTGAACAAGGTTTCGAGCAAGGCACAGTTGCGATGGAATCCATCGTCCGGCGGTCATCTCCCGGCGGCGGTCTTGGCCCGATTGGCGGCGGCTCATCCGGCATACTGGACCAAGGACGGTGAAATCATCATCGTGAGCCAACGGACCCGTGACGCCCTGAAAAATCGGGAGGATTGCCTCGAAAAGTTGCGGTCGATCATCCTTGCCGCCCTGAAAGTTCCCAAACGACGAATTCCGACGCGACCCACCAAAGGGTCCATCGAACGACGTCTGGAAGAAAAAAGTCGAAACTCCAAAAAAAAACGTGAACGACGCGAAATTGATTAGCGATTTGCCGACCTTCCTCTTGTGGCGTGGTGCGGGAAAAAGGTCAAAGCAGCAACAAACGGGAGCGGGGCCGTCCTCCTTTTTTCCGATTCCTTTCCCCTAATCCCTTTTCCTTTCCATGCCGACCTTATTTTCGCCAGCCATTATTCATTTGGTTTTTGCCTGTACGGGAATAGCGATTTTAACGGCGGTCGCATTTTACGTATTGAGGGCAATACGGGAACATCCGATACAACGGGAACAA
>Ga0099364_10010050_pt1 | contig 13068 bp, 14 predicted proteins | sample TergutTh196P3_FD_73070 | JGI IMG/M metagenome (GOLD analysis project Ga0099364, IMG submission 73070) | Microcerotermes parvus P3 segment gut microbial communities from Pointe-Noire, Republic of the Congo - Th196 P3 | ecosystem: Host-associated > Arthropoda: Insects > Digestive system > Gut ...
CCGATTATTCATCCACTGTTGTGGTCGCCACTGGGCTTTTTGACAGGTGTACCTGTTGCCGAGCATCCCGACAGGTTGGGTTCGACGGATAACGTCTTTGAACAAATTGTACAGGGCCCAGGAATAATTCTGGAAGGCGTAGGCACTATTTTGCAGGGTATTGTTACGCCTGTGCTCGGACTTGTCGGTCTGTCTTTCGAAGGTTGATTGGCAGGACAAAACCCGGCTTCACATGGTCAGGCGGTGTGCCTGACCATGAAATGTCATCCGAACCCAATGCCCTGTCTCAGACAGGGCATTGTTGGTGCGCCCGGCATGGGCACGCATTCTCACCACCACAGATGCCGACGCACCGAAATGGCCGTACCCAGCCAACCCAGGGCTGCGGCAAGCCCGATGATCGCCAGCGATTCCTTCCAGCCGGGGCCGACCAGCAAAATCTCCACGCTAAAGGTTTTAGCCACCTTCGCCACCGGCGCAGTGAGCGCAATGATTCCGCCCCAAACCGCCGCCAGGGAAATCAGGCCGCCGAGCACGCCTTGCAGCGCCCCGAACCAGTAAAACGGTCGACGGATGAAACGGTCGGTCGCCCCGAGCAGGCGACTGATCTCGATTTCGCTCTTCTGGGTGAGGATTTGCAGGCGGACGGTGTTGAAAGTGACGATCACCAGCGCCACCCCGAGCAACACCGACAAGCCCAGCATCATCACGCGCGCCAGTTCGAGCAGAGCGGCCAGCCGCTTGACCCACGCCGAATCGAGTTGAACATGCGCTACACCCGGCCAGCCCCGCATCTTCGCCGACAAGGCGTCGAACAATACTGGATCATCGCCTTTCAGGGTGACGACAAAGGCGTCGGGCAGGGGATTGAAAGTGATGCCCGCCAACACGTCGCCCAGGCCGCTGCTCTCCAATTGCTTCAAGGCGTCTTCGCTCGACACGAAACTGAACCCGGCCAGTTGCGGTTCATCCTGTAGATTGCGCTTGATGGCGTCGATTTGCGCGGAATCGACATCGTTGTCGAGGAAGATGCTGATCTCTGGCGTGCCGGATATCCCGCGCGCCAGCGCGCTAACGTTGTCGAGCAGGATATAGCCGCCCGCCGGTAGCGCCAACGCAATCCCCATCACCAGCGTCGAGAGCAACGTTCCGAACAGTTGACCGGAAAGCCGTTCGAGGGCATGCGTAAACGCGCGAAAGTGAAGATAGAGCCAATTGCGCATCATTGCTCCGTGAGTTGCCCATGATCCAGGACGATCCGGCGCGGCGACCAGCGTCCGAAAAGGGAAGCGTCATGCGTTGCCACCAACACCGTGACGCCCGCAGTGTTGAACGACCCGAAAAGTTCGGCAATCTCGGACGCATAGGCCGGGTCGAGATGAGCGGTCGGCTCGTCGGCAATCAGGATCGAAGGGCGGTTCACGAAGGCGCGCGCAATGGTCAGCCGCTGCTGTTCGCCGCCGGAGAGGCTGACGGGAAACTCCTTTTCCCACCCCGAAAGCCCGACGAGATCGAGCACAGCCGCCACCCGCCTGGCCGCTTCTCCCGGCGGATGACCGTTGATGATGAGCGGTAACATGATGTTATCATACACCGAACGGTCGAACAGCAGGCGGTTTTCCTGCAAGACCAGGCCGATATTGCGCCTCAGATAGGGAATTGCCCGCCTCGACATGTTCGAGACGTTCTGCCCGTTGATCTGCACCGTGCCGGAGCTTGGGCGTTCGATGGCCGGGATGAGCTTGAGCAGCGTACTTTTTCCCGCGCCCGTATGTCCCGAGAGCACCACCAGTTCACCGGGCGCAACCTGGAAACTGACCTCATCGAGCGCCTTGTATCCGCCGGGGTATTGCTTGGTGACATTATCGAAAACGATCATGCTTTCCCGCCCTCCTCCTCCACGTCGAAGAGCGCGTCGACGAATTCGCGCGCCCGGAAGGGTTGCAGGTCGTCGATCCCTTCCCCCACTCCGATGAAGCGCAGCGGCTTCGGGCACTGGCGCGCGATGGCCGCCACCACGCCTCCCTTGGCCGTCCCGTCGAGTTTGGTCAGCACCAGCCCCGTCACCCCGACCGCCGCGTCGAACGCCTTCACCTGCATGAGCGCGTTCTGGCCGATGTTCGCGTCCAGCACCAGCATCACCTCATGCGGGCCGGAGGGTTCCGCCTTCGCAATCACCCGGCGCACCTTCGCAATTTCTTCCATCAGGTGAAGCTGCGTCGGCAGCCGTCCAGCGGTATCGGCAAGCACGATGTCGATGCCGCGCGCGCGCGCGGCGTTGATCGCATCGAAAATGACTGCGGCGGCATCCCCCCCTTCCTGCGCAATCACCGTCACGCCGTTACGCTCGCCCCAGGTCATCAACTGCTCACGCGCCGCCGCGCGGAAGGTGTCGCCCGCTGCCAGCAGCACGCTTTTGCCCTGATTCTGGAAATACTTGGCGAGTTTGCCGATCGAAGTCGTCTTGCCCGAGCCGTTCACCCCGGCCAGCATGATGATGTAGGGCTTGTGCCCCGACGCGTCTAGCCCCGCCTCCAGCGGCGTCACGATCTCCAGCAGGGCGTCGGCCAATGTTTGCCGCAACTGTTCGGCGTTCTCAAGACGATCCTTCTTCCAGCGCGTGCGCAATTCCCCGATCAGGCGTTGCGTGACATCCACGCCGCAATCGGCCATCAGCAACGTGGATTCCAACTCTTCGAGCAGATCTTCGTCGATCTTGCGCCGCCCGAGCAGACCCGCCAGTCCGCCGCCGAGTTGCTGCCGGGTACGCGTCAGCCCCGACTTCAGGCGCTCCATCCAGGAGCGTTTCACGGGCGCTGCGGCAGCATTGGCAGTCACCCCGTCAGCAGGAGTCTGCGGCGAAGAGATGCGGGCAGAATCGACATCGGTGGGTGTATTGGTACGAGGAACAGACTTTTTGGAGAAACCGAACATGAGAAACCAGATCACAGAAGAAGAACAACAACACGCGCCCAAAACCCTCGGATACGGCTATGATGCCGCGTTCAACCCGGCGCGCAACAAATGCGCGGATTCTAACAGATGCAGGATTGCTCCATGTCCCCTGGTTTTTTCTTCTCTCCCTTGCGTCGCTCGCTCTGCTGTCTGGCGCTTGCTGCCTGCGTGCCGATCACGGCGCAGGCCAACCCGTTCGAGACCATGCTCGACAACGGCATAAAAGTCGTCGTGCGCGAAGACCGCCGCGCCCCTTCCGTCGTACACATGCTCTGGTATCGCAGCGGCTCCATGGATGAACCGACGGGAGTCACCGGCGTCGCGCACGTCCTCGAACACATGATGTTCAAGGGCACGCGCAAGGTCGGCCCCGGCGAATTCAACGAGCGTGTCTCCGCCCTCGGCGGGCGTGACAACGCCTTCACCAGCCGCGATTACACCGCGTACTTCCAGCAGATTCCCCCCGCCCATCTCGGTGCGATGATGTCGCTCGAAGCCGACCGCATGAAAAACCTCGCCCTCACCGACGACGCTTTTTCGCGCGAAATCGAGGTCATCAAGGAAGAACGGCGGCTGCGTACCGACGATCGCCCGCGCGCCCTCGTCTACGAACAACTGATGGCGGCCGTCTTCCAGGCCCACCCGTACCATCACCCGATCATCGGCTGGATGACCGACCTCGAAGCCATGAACGCCGAAGACGCACGCGCCTGGTACCGGAACTGGTACGCCCCCAACAACGCCACCCTCGTCGTCGTCGGCGACGTCGACCATCAAGCGGTTTTCAAGCTCGCCCGCCAGCATTACGGCCCGATCAAATCCGCAAAGCTCCCCGCGCGCCGCATCAACAATGAACCCAAACAAATCGGCGCCAGGGCCGTCACCGTTCGCGCTCCGGCTGAACTGCCTTACCTCGCCATGGCCTGGCGCGTTCCATCCCTGAAAAATCCTCAAGCCGACCGTGAAGCCTACGCCTTGCAGATGCTGGCCGAAATCCTCGACGGCTACGATGGCGCGCGGCTCAACCGCCGCCTCGTGCGCGAGCAGCGCATCGCCGTCTCTGCGGGGGCCGCCTACGACAGCATCAATCGCGGCCCCGCTCTCTTCTACCTCGAAGGCGTCCCCGCCCCCGGCCAGAACGTCGAGGCGCTCGAGACCGCCCTGCGGACCGAATTGCAGCGCATCCGCGATGAGGGCGTGAGCGAAGCCGAACTGAACCGAGTCAAGAACCAGGCGTTGGCCTCGCGCATCTACTCGCGCGACTCCCTCATGGGTCAGGCCATGGAAATCGGACAACTCGAAAGCGTCGGTCTGTCGTGGCGCGACGATGTCCGGCTGCTGGCGGGACTGCGCGCCGTGACCGCCGAGGAGGTGCGCGAAGTGGCCCGTCGCTATTTCGACGACGCCTCACTGACCTCCGCCCGGCTCGATCCCCTGCCATTGCCCGCCGTCTCGCCCAAATCTCCCGCCGCCCCGCCTGCCTCGCATCGGCACTGACCATTTCAAGGTTTTTTCGATATGCGCTTTCTTGCCACTTCCCTTTCGGCCTTTCGTCGCTTCGCGTCCCTTTCACGCTGCCTGCGCGCCCCAGCGCTGGCCTCGCTCGTCCTGGTCTCCGGCATCGCCACTGCCGCTCCCCGTATCGAACAATGGACGGCCCCCACCGGCGCGAAAGTCTTCTTTGTCGCCAGCCATGAACTGCCGATGATCGACATCCAGATCGATTTCACCGCAGGCGCCGCGTTCGATCCCACGGGCAAAAGCGGTGTGGCCGGTTTCACCCACGCGCTGCTCGATTCCGGCGCGGGTGATCTCGACGAACAGGCCATTTCCGAGCGCGCCGCCGATCTCGGGCTCCTCCTTGGCGGCAGCATGGGCGAAGACCGTGCCAGTCTCACCCTGCGCACGCTCTCATCCGCGCGGGAACGCGACGAGTCCGTGGCGCTGGCCGCCACCGTGCTCGCGCATCCCCGGTTTCCGGTCGAAGTGCTAGAACGCGAGCGCGTCCGCGCGCTGGCCAATCTGCGCGAGGCGCTTACCAAACCCGCCGTCCTGGCCGCGCGGGCCTTCAATGCCGCGGTGTACGCCGGGCATCCCTACGGCAACAACAGCGATGAAAAATCCCTCTCCGCGATCACCCGCGAAGACCTCGTTGCCTTTCATGCCCACTACTACGGTGCACGTAACGCCTCCATCGCCATCGTCGGCGACCTCGACCGTGCCGCCGCCGAGAAAATCGCCATCGCGCTGACCCAAAACCTGCCCGCCGGAGGCAAGATCGAACCGTTGTCCGTTCCCCTTGCGCCCAAGGAAGGCCAGGTCACACGTATCAGCAACCCTTCCGCACAATCCCACATCCTCATCGGCCAGCCCGGCATGAGCCGCGACGATCCCGACTATTTCCCGCTGCTCGTCGGCAATCACATTCTCGGTGGCGGCGGATTCACCTCGCGCCTCATGAAAGAAGTGCGCGAAAAGCGCGGTTTCGCCTACGACATTCACAGCTATTTCGAGCCTCGCCGCGTTCTCGGCCCCTTCCGGATCGGCCTGCAAACCAAGGGTTCACAAAGCGATCTCGCCCTCGATGTCGTGCGCGCCACCCTGACCGCCTTCATCGCCGAGGGCCCCACCGAAAAAGAACTACGGGCGGCGCGTGACAATCTCGTGAACGGCTTCGGCCTGCGGCTCGACTCCAACGCCAAGATTCTCAGCCACGTTGCCATGATCGGTTTTTACAACCTGCCTCTCGACTGGCTCGACAGCTACCCGCGCACGGTGAGCGCCGTGAGCCGTGAAGCGGTACGAGACGCCTTTGCCCGCCGCGTGCGCCCCGCGCATCTCGTCACCGTGATTGCCGGCGGGGACGGCGACAAGGGCGACGGCGCGGAAGCCCCCGCCAAGCCGTGAGCGGAAGCCGCCGGGTTCGCATCGTCGGCGGCGCATGGCGCTCTCGGCTCGTCGACATCACCGACAGCCCCGCCCTCAGACCGACGCCGGATCGTGTGCGCGAAACCCTGTTCAACTGGCTCGGGCAGACTCTCGACGGCCTCGCCTGCCTCGATCTCTTTGCCGGTTCCGGCATTCTCGGGTTCGAGGCCGCCTCGCGCGGCGCGGACAGCGTCACCCTCGTCGAACGAGACCCGCGCGTCCATGCCGCCCTGTGCCGCAACGCCGAAAAATTGGAAGCAACGCGAGTGGAGATCGTGCGGGGCGATGCGCTAGAATTTCTATCTTCCACGACGCGGCGATTCAACGTAGCATTCGTTGATCCGCCTTACCGGCAAGGGCTGATTGAAAGAACCATGCCCCTGCTGGGCCGGGTGATGCTCCCCGGCGGCTTGGCGTATGCCGAAGCTGAAACGCCGCTCGATCCCCTCGATGGATGGCGCGTATTCAAGCGAAGCCGCGCCGGACAGGTTCATTTTCAGCTTCTCGAACGCACTGAAACACCTTCGTGACAACCCGCGCATGAAAGACACCATCGCCGTCTACCCCGGCTCCTTCGACCCCTTCACCCTTGGGCACGAAGACCTCGTGCGCCGCGCGGCCTCGATGTTCGGACAGATCATCGTCGCCGTGGCCGCCAGCCGCCAGGAAACCCTGTTCCCGATCGAGGAGCGCGTCGAGATTGCCGCCGAAGTGCTGCGTTCGGTTCCCAACGTCGAAATCACCGGCTTCGACTGCCTGCTCGTCGATTTCCTGCGCGAACGGCAAGCACGAATCGTCGTGCGCGGAGTGCGCACGCTGGCCGATTTCGAATACGAAGCCCGGATGATGGCAATGAACCGCAAGCTCTATCCCGCAATGGAAACCGTGTTCTTGCTCCCTTCCGAAGAACACGGTTATCTTTCGGCCAGCGTCGTGCGCGAAATCGCCCGCCACGGCGGCGACATCCGCCAATTCGTGCCCGAAGCCGTCTTCACACGCCTGCAACGCAAGTTCTGCAAATTTTGATTCAAAAAAGGAACCAACGACATGTCCCTGATGATTACCGACGAATGTATCAACTGCGACGTCTGTGAGCCAGAATGCCCCAACGGCGCGATCTCGCAAGGCGACGAGGTCTATGTGATCGACCCTGCAAAATGTACCGAATGCGTCGGCCATTTCGATGAACCGCAGTGCATCGCAGTCTGTCCGGTCGACTGCATTCTCAAAGACCCGGACTACGAAGAATCGCAGGATGAACTGCTCGCCAAGTTCCACAAGATCAATCCTTCCTGAACGGGGTGGCGGTCGATGTTATTCGGAGCGGTCTTGAGAGACTGCTTCGTGGCTTCGTGTGTAATGTGAGCACGGGGGCTTCATGCCTGTCCCTTCTCCTGCCCTGCGGGAGAAGGGAGCGTAAGGGCCGTTGTCGATGGATCTGAAAAAATATTGGATTCTCACGTCTCTGGCGACGTTCATTCTCCTGCCGGTGTTGCTGATTGGCGGCCTGATTCTGCTTGGAATGCTCTTCGCAAATGGTTCCCACTGGCCGCTGCCATTGAAGCTGTCATTGGTCGTCCTTCATTTTTTTGCAGTGGCATACATCGTTTACAGATTCGGAAAAAAAGCCACGCTACCAGACACATTCCTGTCACGTTACGGGCCGTTTGTCGCGCCCATCCTCTGCATCCTTCTCGGCTGGCTGCTCATCGCTTCTATCGCTTTTATCAACGAGGACTATTCTTCAGTGTTGATATTCTCGGAGGCGCTCTGGCTTATCCCAGCATTACCCATTGTTGTTTACCTGTTTTTCACTGCATGCTTTGCCGTTGGAACATGGCGAAGCAAACGCTTTGTGACACTGGAAAACAAGAAGGCATTCTACGTACTGGCATCCTTCCTCGTTCTCACTTTCGTTTCCATTGCACAAGGCTATGTGCAATATCACAGCGTTTTGCACCCGAATTCAAAACACCCGGTACTATGGGATAATCCCCTTGGCTTAAAAAATATCTACGCTCCCTTCTCGGAAAATACCAGACTGGTTTCTCCCAAAACTCCGCCATCGCTTCAGATCGACCGGGATTATCCGAAACTGGACGGCGCAGTTGCGCTGATTCCGATTTATGCTGCCGCCGCAAACGCTGTCTACCGGGGAAACGAGGCCGATAAAACCGCTCGTAAAAAAGCCGTGGGCCTCAGCGTAACGACACCTGCCGCGTACAAGGCACTGATCGACGGGAACGCAGACATTATTTTTGCCCTCGCTCCCTCCGAAGAACAGGTAAAGGAAGCTGCCGAAGAAGGCATCACTTACACGCTCACGCCCATTGCCAGGGAAGCCTTCGTGTTTCTGGTCAATGAGAGCAATCCAGTGACAAACCTGAGCATCGAACAGATTCGAGGCATATACAGCGGCAAAATCAACAACTGGCGGGAAGTAGGCGGCGCGCCTGGGAAAATACTGGCGTTTCAACGCAATGAAGGATCGGGCAGCCAGACAGCCATGCTACGCAACGTCATGCGTGAGACTCCAATGCGCAAACCGCTAGAGGTTGAATACTACGAAGACATGTCAGGAATCATCCGCGAGGTAGCGGACTACCGCAACCAGGATCATGCAATCGGCTATTCCTTCCGTTTTTATGCCACTGTCATGCACTCGATCCCTGGTCTCCGTCTCCTGGCAATCGACAACATTGCGCCTACGGTGGAGAACATTCGAAGCGGCGCCTATCCCTTTACGGACGACTTTTACATGGTGACCGCCCGCCCTCTTTCCGAAAACGCTCAAAAGCTGCACGACTGGTTCCTGAGCGACGAAGGACAGCAACTCATCGCGGAGGTCGGCTATGTGCCGCTCAGGAACGATTCGCGCTGAGAGCGAAGCGTAATCCGGGGGCGGCGCCATCCGATGCGCAGCGCAGATGCTCTCTTGCGTTATCGAGAGATCACCTTGACAAATGTTAAAACGTAGCTAACATTGTGTTATACAAGGCAACGGAAAGGAAAAATTGTGGGAAATGCGCACACCCTGACGAGCCGGGAGTTCGTCCACAACGTCAGCGCCGCCAAGCGCCTTGCGGCCACAGGCCCGGTATTCATCACAGATCGCGGCCAACCCGCTTTTGCCCTGCTGAGCATCAAGGACTACCAACGCATGTCCGGGCCAAAGAAAAACATGGTGGAACTGCTCTCGATGCCTGAAGCGGCAGAGTTCGAGATTGAGCCGATCCGGATCAGCGCGAGAGAGTTGGAAGCGTGATGTACCTGCTGGATACCAATGTCCTCTCTGAACTGCGCAAAGCGCCAGCACAGATGGACGCGCGCGTGAAAGCATGGACAGAGGCCCAGGACGTTGAGACGCTTTATATCAGCGTCGTGTCAGTGCTGGAAATCCGAAGAGGCATTCACAAACTCGAACAACGCGGCGACAGCATACAGGCCAAGGTTTTTTTGACTTGGCTGGAATGCTGCCTTCTACCCGCTTACACAGGGCGCATCCTGAGCGTCGATCCGGCGGTTGCCCTGCGCACGGCTGTGCTGCCCTGGCCGAACCCCACCGACTACCGGGACGCACTCATTGCAGGCACGGCCCTGGAACACAAGGCCATCGTCGTCACCCGAAACACAAAGCATTTTGAAAGCAGTGGCGCAAAGCTGATCAACCCCTGGGAACAACGCCCTCCAGCGTAGTCGGAGGTAAATTGCGGGCGATCGCCCAATGCGTTTTCTGTCACGTCTACCATTCCTCCGCCACCATTGAGACCGTTGTCGATGAACCTGAAAACGATGAACCAGAAAAAATACTGGATCCACACGTCCCTGGCGACGTTCATTCTCCTGCCTGTATTGCTGAGCGGCAGTCTGCTTCTTCTTGGGATGAGCATCGCAGCAAACCCCTTGTCGCTGCCAGTGGGCATCCTTCCTTTTCTCGCGGTGGCCTACGCCATCTACAGATTCGGTAAAAAAGCCACGTTACCGGACGCATTCCTGTCACGCTACGGCCCGTTCATCGCGCCTATCCTCTGCACCCTCGCCGTCTGGCTGCTCATCGCCACTATCAGCGGAGGAAATTTTTCTAAAGCCGGTTACGGACTGCTCGTTTTCCTGCCTTTTTTTGCATTCTTATTTGTCGGAGAATTCTCTGGGACGTTCTGGCTTATCCCTATCTCATCCATCGTTGCTTACCTTTTTTTCACCGCATGTTTTGCCGTTGGAACATGGCGAAGCAAACGCTTTACGACACGTGAGAACAAAAAGGCATTTCACGCGCTGGCGCTCATCCTCATTCTCGCTTCCGTAGCAACAGTACAGGGCTATGTGCAGTATCAGAGCGTATTGCGCCATGATCCGGAACACCCGGAACTGCCGGGCGATGCCCCCCGTGTGTCAAGATGGCATAATTACGCTCTCCCGCCAAATAGAAACGAATCGACCCTCTTCCAAAATCCTCCATCGATCCAGATCGACCGGAATTACCCGAAACTGGACGGCGCAGTTGCGCTGGTTCCGATTTATGCCGCCGCCGCAAACGCCATCTATCGTGAAAACGGAGAACAGGGCAACGAAGTCGATAAAACCGCGCGTGAAAAAGCCGTGGGTCTCAGCGAGACGACGCCTGCTGCGTACAAGGCGCTACTCGACGGGGAGGCAGACATCATCTTTGCCGCCGCTCCCTCCGAGGAACAGGTAAAGGAAGCCGCCGAAAAAGGCATCACCTACACGCTCACGCCAATAGGCAGGGAAGCCTTTGTGTTTCTGGTCAATGAGCAAAATCCGGTGACGAACCTGAGCATCGAACAAATCCGCAACATCTACAGCGGAAAAATCAATGACTGGCGGCAAGTGGGCGGCACGCCCGGAAAAATACTGGCGTTTCAGCGCAATGAAGGGTCGGGCAGCCAGACAGCCATGTTACAGAACGTCATGCGCGGAACGCCAATGCGCAAACCGCTCGAAGCCGAATATAAAAGAGGCATGGGTGGAATCATCCGCGACGTTGCCAACTACCGCAACTTGAGTCACGCAATCGGCTATTCATTTCGTTATTACGCAACAGTCATGAATTCGATTCCTGGTATCCGCCTCCTGGCAATCAACGATATTACGCCAACGGAAGAAAACATTCGCAATGGTACATATCCATTCGCGGGTAACTTTTACATGGTGACCGCCCGCCCGCTTTCCGAAAACGCCCAAAAACTGCACGACTGGTTTCTGAGCGACGAAGGGCAACAACTCATCGCCGAGGTGGGCTATGTGCCGCTCAGGAACGATTCGCGCTGATTTCAATGATGTAGACCTGGCGAGCGCCAGGATGGTGCGTCTCAGTCTACACCTGTCGTTCTGGCAAAAGCTCCCGCGTATTCTTGCCGCTTTGACACTGACCACGCTGAGCTTGTTTGTAAAAGCAGATTGTGTCGGTACGGAAGACCCTGTAACGCAGGAGTGCGTACAATATAATGAAGACCCCAGGCTCATGCCGCCGCCACCTTTCCGGAACGTCCGGCTCAAGGTTGACGGTGATCCACATTGCGAACTCGACGTCAACTATCCTGTTTTCTCGATTCCCGCCCTGGATGCGAAAATCAAAGATTGGGTTACGAGTCGGTGGACGTGGTCGCGTAGCGAGTGCCCCAACTATCCGAGCGATACGGCACCAGAAGACAAATACATTTTTGAAAGGCTCCATATTGTTTACACGGTGCTCCGGCCTTCCAGTTGCGTTCTCGTCGTCTATTTCGACATTGGCCAGCAAGGTGGCGGTGGCCCTCCCTACTGGGTTAGAAGTGCTTTGAACTACGATCTTGCCCGACATCGCTTTCTGGAACTGAAAGATTTGTTCGAGAACTTCGATGCCTTGAAAAAAGAAGTAAATGCAGAAGAACCTTTTTTTCTGATTCCTGGCGGCATTGTGACCCACTTGCACAGCGGTCTTGGCGGCCCTGGACCCGGAGCAATGGATCTGGAGCAACTTCGGCCTTATCGCCCCATCCAGCGTTATTGGGATCGCACAGGCTGCGATTCTCCTTGAACATCAGATGAGACGCTGAGCAGGCCAACGCGGGCACAGCCGGAAGCAAATTTTTCCTCCGATGAGGCTCAACGAATTCCCCTCCTGTGGAGGGCCGACCACATAGGGGGTAAGAATGACGTAGGGGCGTGATTTATCGCGCCCCTACGAGTGTCCATCAAGCCCCTCGTGAACATCTCCGCCACAGAGTGGGGACACTCGGGCTACGCTCGCAATTGTTTCGTCGGAACCCCCTCTGCGTTCAACCCTGTATTCATCGAGAACACGATCCAGGTCTTTATTGTCCGATATGTTGATCTGCTTTGTATTTTCTGGATCATATCGAAGAGCAACCGACGATCCCGGTTGAAACAATACCTGATCTTCCGGATAGATTACAAGATCTCCCGAAGCGACCACCTGCTGTCCGTCAACTGTTTCAAACTGCACAGTCAGGATGAACAAGCGTTCAAACGTATGGGGCGCTATCAATTTGCTTAGCTTTATCTCAAGAATTTTTCCAATAACTACTGGCCCTTTTGCCGCTTTAAAGATCGGGGCTGCAAATTTTTTAATTAGCAGGAACATGCCGACAACCAAGCAGACCATGATCAATATGAAGGGAAGGTCTAATAATATAATTACGACTGATAAGAGTAGGAATGATAGGACTATTAGTAGCGCAATGTGTGAGTTTTTCATAGTGACAAAGCCTTGTCTAATTGGTTGATGCTGCTTCATATAGCGTTTCCTGGCTACATGCGTATACCTCCACGCTACCCCTTTCCCCGATTGTGGAAGAAGAAACCACGGCATCCATAGGCAAGGTGGATTCTGCGACTACGCTCCGCTTCGCGCAGAATGACGGTAGTGCCGTAAAAGCAGATGGAGAAATGTGATAGAGAGACAGCATCCTTGAAGGGAGGAACCTCCATAAAACCTTCACAGATGGGTCATCCGCCCTCCGTAAACCTACTTTAGGGTACTACATCTAGTAGAAATATTTCTCTTGACACACAACTAAAAATCGTAACTATTTGTTTATGAACAAAATAATAATTTTGCAAAATTTTTGACATGGCGGTATGCTTCGTGCCTTGCCCACACCGTTATCCGGGAGACCGAGGACACCATGAGCGCGACATCCCAGACCCCTCCCAAGCCCTCAG
>Ga0099364_10010051_pt1 | contig 13068 bp, 9 predicted proteins | sample TergutTh196P3_FD_73070 | JGI IMG/M metagenome (GOLD analysis project Ga0099364, IMG submission 73070) | Microcerotermes parvus P3 segment gut microbial communities from Pointe-Noire, Republic of the Congo - Th196 P3 | ecosystem: Host-associated > Arthropoda: Insects > Digestive system > Gut ...
AATTAATTGAGAATGGAGAATGGAGAATTGAGAATGGCGAAGCCCTCGCTGAAGGAAATGATGAAATAACTTCATGGTGTTGATTTTTTATGATGGTCAAAAAAGATATTCATTAAAATATTCAGTTGCAAAGATAATAAATTTTCAATTTTCCATTCTCTATTTTTGAATCAAAGGCATTTGTGTTTCAGAAGTTGGATATTTTTTCAGTAATTAATCGCAAACATGGGAAATTTATTTTTGAAATTTTATAAACAAAACATGCAAAAATTGGATAGTACTGCATTGTTTTCAGTGCAATAATATTGCGCAAAAAATGCAATTATTTGGCGCGAATTGTGCAATATTTTGACGCAATATTTTGAACCGCCGGTAAAAATATCCCGTAACTTTGCCAAAATATTCATACAATCAAATCAATATGAAAACCGTAAAATTTTTGATAGCGCCAATAATGGCAATCATGCTCCTGTCTTTGAGTGCATGCGATTTAACCTTAAAACCGTATGAAGCCGTATTATACGACGAAATTGGATCTAGCGTAGAAGAACTGACAATCTTTACCAATGGATCCTATTCGTGTATAAAACACAGGGAATATAACAGGCACGCACATTTTTTTGGAGAGTTGGGAGGCGACAATGTATCTTTTAACGGCATTACCGCCGACCATATGCTTCAAACATACCGGTATACTCATCTTCAGCAGCAAAACGATACTTACGAGTTTTGGAGTTCGGCTTATCGGGCTATTTATGCGACCAACACGGTAATTGAAAGAATAGAACGGTTGCCAAACAGAACCTCTGCTCACAATCAGTTGCTTGCTGAAAATAAATTTCTGCGCGCGATGGCTCATTTCGATTTGGTCAAGTATTTCGGACGTCCGTATGCTCAAATAACAGCGGGAGATCATAGAAATTTGGGCGTTCCTATTGTCACCACAACCGACTTCAATATCACGTCGTCACTCAGTCGGAATACAGTGCTGGAAGTGCATGACTTCATTGTTAAGGAACTGCTTGAAGCAGCAGAGCTGTTTATTCAGGAAAAAAATTCATGTTTTGCTTCAAAAGAAGTGTGTTATGCCCTTTTGTCGCGCATTTATCTTTATATGGAAGATAATGAAAGAGCCATTGAGTATGCCGATAAAGTTATCAACTCCGGACGTTATACGATGTTTCCTTCGGCGCAGTTGCCGGACTATTATACATTAGTCCCTGAAAACAATCCGGAAACCATCTTTGCAGTCAGATTTACGGTGGCTGATAATTTAGACAGGTCTTCCATTGGTTCCATGTATTATACCGCTCAGGGTACCAATACCGGATGGGCGGAAATTAATATTTCGTTTGACTTCTTCGACTTAATCTACACATACCCCGAAGACATCCGTAATGGTTTTATTGAAATTGTATATAGACCATACTCCAGCAGTTTAAATAGATATTACTCGAAAAAATATAATTGGCAGGAGGGCGTGGTCAATCTGTCTTCACCTGTTGTGCTGCGTTTGGCAGAGATGTACTTGAATAGAGCCGAAGCCAATGCCAAGTTGGAGAATTACGAATACGCCATTGAAGACGTAAATCTCATCCGCACGCGCGCCGGTTTGTCGGGCAGCGCTTTATATTCGGTAGACGATTTGAAAGAACATTCCACTGTGCTGGAAGTGGTGCTTGAAGAACGCAGATTGGAATTGTTTTTAGAATCTCATCGTAAACTTGATCTATTCAGGAACCATCTTCCCTTGGTCAGGGCATATCCGGGATATCATTCCAATGATCTTTTTCATCAACGAGTTGAACCGACCAGTAGCAGTATCGTGCATTTTATACCCGAACTCGAAAGAAACATCAATAAAAATCTGGTCAATAACCCTCATTATGGAATGTAAAAAATATATATCACTCACTACCGTTGTCCTTGCTTCCGGGACGTTTACGGGATGTAAGCCGGCTCAAAAGGAAGCGGAAAAAAACGTGTCCGTACCTAACATTCTGTTTTGTATCGCAGACGATGCTTCTTTCCCTCATTTTAGCGCATACGGTTGCCGTTGGGTGCGCACTCCCGGTTTTGACAGGATAGCCCGGGAAGGCATCCTTTTTTCCAATTGTTATACGCCCAATGCCAAATCGGCTCCGTCAAGGGCTTGTGTGCTTACCGGACTTTATTCCTGGCAACTTCGCGATGCCGGCAACCACCTGCCCAAGTTTCCCCTCGACATAAAGGTCGTTACCGAAGCATTAAGAGAAACCGGCTATAATGTGGGTTTTACAGGTAAAGGCTGGGCGCCGGGCGACGCCGGACAGATGAACGGAAAACCACGGGAATTAACGGGGACGCCTTATCAGAAGAAAAGATTAACTCCGCCCACCCCGCAAATCGGTGCGACGGATTATACGGCTAATTTCAAAGATTTTTTGGATGATCAGGAGGGGGCGAATCCATGGTTTTTTTGGGTAGGATTTACAGAACCGCACAGGGCATACAGTTATGGTTCGGGGATAGAATTGGGTGGAAAAACGGTCGACATGATCGATCATGTTCCTTCATTCTGGCCGGATAACGAAACCGTCCGTACCGATATGCTCGATTATGCCTTTGAAATAGAGTATTTGGACAAACATTTGCTGATGATGCTGGAAGAGTTGGAGCAGCGTGGAATACTCGACAATACGATCATCGTATTCACTTCAGATAACGGGATGCCTTTTCCGCGAAGCAAAGCCAACAGTTACGAACTTTCCAATCACATGCCTTTAGCCGTTATGTGGAAAAACGGAATTGTTCATCCGGGCAGGGTGGTTACCGATTACATCAACTTTGTTGATTTTACGCCTACTTTCCTTGATGTAAGCGGCATCGACCCGGTACAACATGGGATGCAACAACCGTCGGGCAGGAGTTTGAACGATATTTTTACATCCGGCAAGGAAGGAATGGTCACCACGTACCGCAATTTCACTTTGTTGGGCAGGGAACGGCATGATTACGGGCGTCCCGCTAATCAGGGATATCCGATACGCGCCATGATTCGTGACGGATTGTTGTATCTCAACAACATGAAACCGGAACTTTTTCCGGGAGGAAATCCCGAAACGGGTTATCTCGATTGTGACGGTTCGCCCACCAAGACCGATATTCTGAACATGAGGCGCGAAGGCAGGAACAATCGGTATTGGCAACTTTCGTTTGGCAAAAGGCAGGAAGAAGAACTTTACAACTTGTCGGCAGATAAGGATTGTATCATCAATCTTGCGAACCATCCATTATTTGACGCGCAAAAAAAGGAAATGAGAGAAGACCTGTTCTCCATGCTTCGCCAACAGGGTGATCCACGGATGTTGGGCGACGGTGATATTTTCGATCGGTATCCATTTAATCAGGAAAGCGCATGGAATTTTTGGGAACGGGTACAATCGGGGGAAATAACCGAACCATGGAAACAGACCGGGTGGGTTAATGCAACGGATTACGAAACATATATGAATCAATAAAAATAAATCTTATGTCGAAGAAAAAATCATTCTTATTCACCGGCTTGACCTTATGCGCAGCCGGTTTGACCCAGGCGCAAGACAAGGCGCCCAACATCCTGTTCATCATGTCAGATGATCATACCTCACAAGCCATCAGCGCTTACGGAGGTTATTTGGGAGCATATTTGCCTACGCCCAATATCGACCGCCTCGCCAATGAAGGTGCGCGGATGAACAATTGTTTTGTCACCAATTCCATCAGTGTGCCGAGCAGGGCTTGTATCCTCACCGGGCAATATAGCCAGAAAAACGGTGTGTATACCCTTGCCGATATGCTCGATCGGAATCATCCCACGGTGGCCAAGGAACTGCAAAATGCAGGTTATCAGACTGCCGTCATAGGCAAATGGCATCTGGGCACAGAGCCTGCGGGATTCGATTATTATAATGTATTACCCGGGCAAGGAAGATATTATAATCCACTGATGATCAAGAAAGGCGATTGGGAAAAGGGGCCAAACGGACGTCAACGGCAGACAGAATACGGGGGACATTCCACCGACGTCATTGCCAATGAGGCCATCGGTTTTATGCAATCAACCGATCCCGACCGTCCGTTCTTCCTGAAATGCCATTTCAAGGCGCCACACCGTTCGTGGGAACCGGCTCACAGGTTTATGAACCTGCTGAAAGATGTAGACATTCCCGAACCGGCCAATTTGCTCGACGCCTACGATGGTAAGGGACAATATGCCCAAGCGCTGCGGATGTCGATGGAGCATTTGACCCGAACCGATCTTAAGGGAGAAACCATCCCTGAAAACATGACGCGCGACGAAAAACGTCAATGGGCGTTCCAGCGCTACATCAAGGATTACTTGCGGTGCGTGGCAGGTATAGACGAAAATATAGGCAGGATTTTGAAATTTTTGGACGAGAATGGGCTCGCTGAAAACACCATAGTTATATATACCAGCGACCAGGGTTTCTTCCTCGGCGAACACGGCTGGTTCGACAAGCGTCTGATATACGAAGAATGTATGCGTATGCCCCTGCTGGTGCGCTACCCAAAAGAAATCAAAGCGGGAACAGTCAGTAACGATATAGTATTGAACCTTGATTTTGCGCCCCTGTTTCTCGACTATGCAGGAGTGGCAACGCCTTCGTACATGCAGGGCGAAAGTTTCCGCAACAGCCTGAAAGGGCAAACGCCTGCCAATTGGCGCAAATCAATGTATTACCGTTACTGGATGAACGAAGACAACGACCATCATGTTGCCGCCCACTACGGAATCCGCACCGAACGCTACAAATTGATTTATTTTTATGCGCAACCCTTAGGGATAAGCGGCGCTAACCAAAGTTCGATGACCCCCGAATGGGAACTGTACGATTTGCAAAACGACCCGTCGGAAATGCGCAATATCTACAAAGACCCCGCCAATAAAAACCTGATTGCACAACTTAAAAAAGAATTGCTGCAATTGAAAGAAAAATATGACGACCCGGACAGCAAGTATCCCGAAATGGTAGAACTCAACAAAAAATATTGGTAATCCATTTTTCATGAAGTATCTCTTCATTTGCGTGTGGATGTTATTGCTTGTTCCTGTCGGTCTGGTTTCCGGTCAGGAACGGGATTCTACGTATTTAATGCCAACTGATACCCTACGTTCGGCAACCGATTCTCTGCATGTGGCAACCGATTCCCTGCAAATAACGCCAACTAATGGTTTCGCTACCGCAGACACGTTGCTCCTGCCGCGTGATACCGTACCTGTGGACTCATTATCCCTATTGCCCGATTTAGGTAGACCTCCGTTGGACAGTATCCCTTCGTTGCCCGATTCATTGAGGCGCAGGGTTGTTGTAGGACAAAAAGACCTTTTGGACACCTTGTCCAACCGTCTTTTTGCTTTTCAGATGCTGGAAAGACACTCCTTTGCGCGCGTGCAGGTGGACATTGATACTACCTTGAGCCGTTTTGACATCAACAATCCGGTGATGCGCCACTTTCATGCCGGCGCATATCTGGGAAATTTAGGACTGTCTTATTACCCCATCGGCTTTGAAGCGCGAAAACGACCGTCGGACTTCCCTTTTTTGGATCATCTGTCTGTTTATCTGCATGATCCGGAAGCCGCCACTTATTACCAGACCAAGTCGCCCTATACGCATGTTGACTATTCATCGGCAGGACCAAAACAACAAAACGAATCTGTATTCAAACTTGTCCATTCCCAAAATGTCAACAAAAATTGGAATGTGGGTTTATATTACGATATATTTACTTCGGCGGGTCAATACATCAATCAAAACGCATCAAACAACGGCTTTTCGGTTTTTTCGGCATACAGAGGCAGCCAGTATTCGATGTACGCCAGCTACAACTGGAACAATGTGCGCATGAGGGAAAATAGCGGCTTGGCTGATATAGACGAATATAAAGATAAAGTAGATGATCCAGCCGCATTCAGCGTGCGTTCGGGTATGGGAAAAACGATATTGCTGAACCGCAGTTTTTACCTCATGCAATCCTATTCGCCGGTGAAACTCAGCTTACCATGGAAAAGGCAGGAAGATATTGATACGGTAAGCGTTTCGCGTTTTGCGCTGGTACATACATTAAAATATGAAACGAATAAACGCGAGTATTCTGATACGATTTCTTATTCTTTGCAGGGGAAAGAACCCTATTTCGGACGAGACCCTCAAGGAAGAATCGATACGCATGATTCACTATATTTCAGACGATTATCCAATCATTTTGAACTAATGATCAAGGAGCAGCCGCGCCGAAGACTTACCGCAGGTTTAAGCGCAGGGCTGCTTATGGAGATGGACAGGTATAATGCCAATATGATTCCGGATACATTAATAAATATGGTAAATCCCAATGTAATACACGGCTCGGGATGGGGCGGCGATTTGCCTGTCATTGCAGGCGAAGAGAGGACTATTTTTTACCGAAAAACCAAAACGCATTTCAATACGGCTATCACCGGTCGTTTTTTCAATCATACAAGTCGATACCTCAATTGGGACGTCAATGGACGCTTATATTTTACAGGTTACAAATTGGGAGAGATGAACATCAACGGTTCGGTGCGGTTACATTATGACGCGCCGAAGGGACGCAGTACGCTGTTGCTTGGCGGAAGTATCGACAATGCGCGCCCGGGTTATTTCCTGAACGAATATGCGTCCAACGTGCTGGCATGGAACAATGATTTTAATCTTTCGCAGGAAATACGGTTGCGTGGAGAATTTATGATGCCGCACCGCAAACTCAAATTGGGCGCTTATCTGTCGCAATTGAATAATTACGTGTACATTGATAACAATGCAGCGCCCGCCCAGACTTCGGAACCCTTAGTGACCGGAACAGCCTACGTTGAAAAGGACATCCGCTGGTGGAAGCTCGGCTTCAGGTTCCGGCTCTACGGGCAATATTCATCGCACGAAAAGATCATCCCCTTGCCTGCTTTTGCAGGATTTCAATCCACTTATTTTGAAGGCTGGTTGGTGAAAAATGTGTTGAACATGCAGATAGGGTGGAACGTCGTATTCAATACCATGTATTACGCTTATGCGTACATGCCCGCTACGGGTATGTTCCATCTGCAGGAAGAGGAAAAAATCGGCAATTATCCGTTTTTCGACTTTTTCCTGAATTTCCAAATCAAACGCGCGCGCATTTTTGTCAAGACCGACGGACTGAATACCGTGTTCAGCAGTTTTTTGGGAAAAGAAAATTTTATGATATACCGCTATCCGACCAATGATTTCCGAATGAAATTCGGCGTTTCATGGGCTTTTTACGATTAAGTGAAAAAATATTTTCAAAATTGACGCAACGTTTTTCATTTTTTCCGTCTATGTATAAAAGTGAATCATGGTTTGGTTAAAAGGTTGAGGGTTTAGCGACGTTAGTTTCTGAACCCTTTTCCAATTTTATGAGGCGAAACTTGGAAATATCCGTTTTTTCATCTACTTTTGCAACAACTGATTTGATACGTAAACAACCATCATTCATCCATCATCATTGACATGAAAAATCCATTACGCAGCGCCGCCAGCACGCAAGGGCGACGGATGGCAGGAGCAAGAAGCCTCTGGCGCGCCAACGGCATGAAAACAGAACAGTTCGGCAAACCCATTGTCGCCGTAGTGAACTCGTTCACGCAGTTTGTGCCGGGTCACGTTCACCTGCATGACGTCGGGCAATTGGTGAAGTCCGAAATAGAAAAATCGGGCTGTTTTGCCGCCGAGTTCAACACCATAGCCATCGACGACGGCATTGCCATGGGTCACGACGGGATGCTGTATTCGCTGCCCTCGCGCGACCTGATTGCCGACAGCGTGGAGTACATGTGCAACGCCCACAAAGCCGACGCCATGATTTGCATCAGCAATTGCGACAAGATTACTCCGGGAATGTTGATGGCAGCCATGCGCCTGAATATCCCCGCGATATTCGTTTCGGGCGGTCCGATGGAAGCGGGCAAAATTGGCGACAACCACTACGATCTGATTGACGTGATGGTGCAGGCTGCCGACGAGCGCGTAGACGACGACGAACTGCGCCAATTGGAAATGGCTGCCTGCCCTACCTGCGGCTCCTGTTCGGGCATGTTCACCGCCAACTCGATGAACTGCCTCAACGAAGCCATAGGTCTTGCGCTGCCGGGCAACGGGACAATTGTTGCCACGCACGTCAACCGCAAACGCCTGTTCGAGGATGCCGCCAAACTGATTGTGAACAATACATATAAATATTACCGCGACGGCGACGAAAGCGTACTTCCGCGCAGTATCGCAACCCGCGCCGCCTTCCTCAACGCCATGACGCTCGACATTGCCATGGGCGGCTCTACCAACACCGTACTGCACCTGCTGGCTATAGCCCGCGAAGCCGAAGTTGATTTCACAATGGACGATATTGACGCGCTTTCGCGGAAAACGCCCTGCCTTTGCAAAGTAGCCCCCAACACGCAAAAATACCACATTGAAGATGTAAACTGCGCCGGCGGTATTGTCGGCATCATGGGCGAACTTGCCCGCGCTGCGCTGGTGGATACGTCGGTAGTTCGAGTAGACGGGTTACGTTTAGACCAACTGATTGAACGATATGACGTGATGAACCCGAACGCTGCGCAAGATGCGTCAACCATCTACCAATCGGCGCCGGGCGGCGGCTTCAACCTTGAACTTGGCGCCCGGGAAACGTATTATCCCGATTTGGATAAAGACCGCGCCTGCGGTTGCATCCGCGACCTAGCGCACGCCTACAGCAAAGACGGCGGATTAGCCATATTGAAGGGCAACATCGCGCGGGACGGCTGCGTGATTAAAACGGCAGGCGTGGACGAAAGTTTGATGACATTCAAAGGCGCCGCCAAAGTTTTCGATTCGCAGGAAGCAGCCTGCGATGGTATCCTTGACGGGAGCGTAAAAGCCGGCGACGTAGTGGTCATCACGCACGAAGGACCCCAAGGCGGTCCGGGTATGCAAGAAATGCTCTATCCCACCTCGTACATCAAATCGAAGCGTCTGGGCAAGGAATGTGCGCTGATTACCGACGGACGTTTTTCGGGCGGCACATCGGGGCTGTCCATCGGGCATATCTCGCCCGAAGCCGCAGCAGGGGGCGCTATCGCCCTAGTTCGCGACGGCGACCTCGTCGAAATCAATATCCCCGAAAGGAGCATCAACGTATTGTTGAGCGAAGAAGAATTATGCGCCCGCTTCCACGCAGAAATGGCGCGCGGCTACAAGGCTTTCACGCCGCCGCGCCGCCAACGTAAAATATCCAAAACGCTGAAAGCATACGCTTCGATGGTCAGCTCGGCGGATAAGGGGGCAGTGAGGATGGTAGAAGATTGAAAAATAATCAAATTTTTCACGCAACGTTTTGTAAAATATACGTCTAATAAAAAGAATATTAATTTTTTAAATCCGAATTATATGAAAACGATTGAATTAAAATCAAGAAAATTTTTAAGAAAAGTTTTTAACGGCGTCAGTTTAACTGCAGTTGCATTTGTTTTTCAGGCATGTTACGGAATGCCGAATGATATGTATTGTGATTTCAAATTAACAGGTACGGTAACGTCAAAAACTACAAACTTACCCATTAAGGGAATAAAAGTGGTGGTTGACAAAGGGCTTAATTACGGGTTTACCGACGAGAACGGCAAATTTAATTTTTATGCAAGTTTTCCGGATTGTAATGCTCAAAACGACGTCAATATCCATTTTCTTGATGTTGACGGCGTCGAAAACGGAAGTTTTGCCGATAAAACAACGATCGTTCAGCCCGCGAGAAAGGACGAAGTCGAAATAAATGTAGAATTGGACGAAATAGAGTGAGGCATGAAAAGAATTGTGGTTGCGGCAATAGTTTTGCTTTCTGCTTCGGCGTTGTATGCTCAAAAGGATACCGTTTTTTATAAACACGAACTAAGAGCCTCGTTTGGAGATACTTTCGTAACTTCAGCGGTTTGGCTTGAAAATGAGGTGAATTATACCAACTTTTCTTTTTCATGGTTTTATCGTCTTGAGAAGAGTTTTTGGATAGGAGCAAACTTCATTAATTATCTTGGTGAAAAAACATATTATGATTGGCGCGAATACGACGTTGATGGTAGTTTTAAGGATTTTTCCAATTCAAAAATGAAATATTGCGCCATCATAGCTCCGGAAATCAGACTTTCATTTTTAAATCAAAAAACGGTAATTCTTTATGGCGCTTTATCAGGAGGAGTCGGATTTGAAAATGGTTATGATACTCGATTTCAAAAATATCCAAAATTATTATTCCCCTGTCTACATCTCACGCTTTTTGGAATCAGTTGTCATGTCGATAAGAATAACAACATTTTTCTTGGTGGCGAATTAGGAATTGGTTTTAAGGGTTTGGGCAGTATTCATGCAGGCTACAGATTCTAAAATATGGACAATTTTTTCACAAAGGTTTGGCACCATATTTTTCGGAATAATGAGACTAAACTGCACATTCTCAACTATTTATTTTGGGAATGTACGTGGCGTTGTAACTTGAAATGCCGGCATTGCGGCTCCGATTGCAAGGCAAATAGCGCTTTTCCTGATATGCCGTTTGAGGATTTTCTCAATGCTATCCAACCGCTGAAAGAACAATACCCGAAAAATTCCATACTTGTTGCCATCATGGGCGGCGAACCGCTTCTTCGCAAAGATTTGGCGGAATGTGGCAAAAGATTGCGCGAGAACGGTTTCCGATGGGGTATCGTTACCAACGGCTTTGCCTACGACGAAGCGATGCACGCAAAATTGATTTCAGCGGGAATGGGCAGTATCACAGTCAGTTTGGATGGATTGGAAGAGAATCATAATTGGCTAAGAAATCATCCAAAAAGTTTTGAACGCGCCGTTGAATCATTGAAACTTATTGCGTCATACCCGCGTTTGAATTACGATGTTGTTACCTGCGTACATCAAAGAAACTTTTCAGAACTTGCTGACTTAAAGGAATTTCTCATTTCTAAAAACATCAAAAAATGGCGCATATTCACTATTGCACCCATAGGCAGAGCCTCCGAAAATCCGGAAATGCTGCTATCGAACGAACAAACGCGACAACTAATGAATTTTATTGCTGAAACTCGCCAAAATGACAACCGGATTGACCTATATTTTAGCTGTGAAAGTTATGTTGGCAATTACGAAAAAAAGGTGCGCGACAGTTATTTCTTTTGTCGCGCGGGCGTAAATATCTGTTCCGTACTGATTGACGGCTCTATATCTGCCTGCCCGAATATTGACCGAAGCTTTGTTCAGGGAAACATTTACAGAGACAATCTCTTAGAAATTTGGGAAAATCGTTTTGATGTGATGCGAAATCGAAACTGGTGTAAAACAGGCATTTGCGAAAAATGCAAGGATTTTAAGCATTGCAATGGCGGCGCAATGCACCTTTGGAACGAAAAACAAGACGGCATTATGACTTGCCTGGCAGAAAAATTGAGCTTGACGTAATACAACGGGATATTTAGTTGTCTTGACCGTTTTTTGCATTTTTTAGATTTTTTGAAAGAATTGTTTTACTTTTGTACGGAATTTTTTTTATAACCAGATGAAAAAATCATTATTAATCATATTATCCCTCGTGCTGTTCATGGGCATCCAAGCTCAGGACAGATTTCCCAAGCCTGATTTTGAATCGGGCTACCAGTATCCCGAGCAACATTACACAGTGCCGAATGAAATACTGTGGACAGCCATCGACGTCATCCTGTTAACGGCATTGATGAGTTTTGTAGCCTGGGCGGTTCTCAAAGGGCGTATCAGGAAGCCCGTTATCTGGGTTTCGGTTGTCTCGGTGGCATATTTCGGTTTTTTCCGCAAGGGCTGCGTTTGTAGCATCGGGGCTGTGCAAAATGTGGCGTTGGCGCTGGTTGACAGCAGCTATGCCATGCCTGTTTCGGTATTGCTCTTTTTTATGTTGCCCATTATTTTTGCCTTTCTGTTTGGCAGGGTGTTCTGCGCGGGCGTATGTCCGTTTGGGGCGTTACAGGAATTGGTCAACATCAAAAATTACAGACTTTCCAAAGCGGTAACTTCCGTTTTGGGAATTTTTCCTTGGATTTATCTTATCTTCGCCGTATTGTTTGCAGTGACGCAAAGCCGGTTCATCATTTGCCGTTTCGATCCATTTGTCGGCATTTTCCGCTTAGGCGGCGATTTCGCGCTTATTGCTTTTGGCGTGATGCTCTTAGTGGCAGCCATCTTTACGGGGCGTCCGTTTTGCCGGTTTATTTGTCCGTATGGCGCATTGCTCAGTCTTTTTTCGCGCGTGTCCATTTGGAAAATTGAACTGACCAAAAAACCCTGCATCAACTGCGAACTGTGCCACAACGCCTGTCCGGTGGACGCCATCAAGCCGCCTTTCGAAAACAAGGTGAAAGAGCGCAGAGCGCAGGGCGTCAGGCGAATTTTGATGTATTTTGCCGTATTGCCCCTGATGACATTGTCGGGCGCGCTATTGATGCGGCTCGTAAGCGATGATTTAAGCCGCGTGCATAAAGATGCGCGCTTGTACGACATGGTCATCCAACACGAGGCTGATCCGCAGGATATACTTTCCGTAGATTTGGAAGCATTCTACGGAATGGGAGGAACCGTTGAGGATTTGACGGAAAAGTACATTGACATCCAAGCGCAATATACGTTCTATTCCACTGTAGCAGGAGCGTTCATCGGATTGATCATCGGATTGTCATTGATAGGGTTTTCGACGAAACGCACGCGAAAACTGTATGAAATAGACCATGCCGCATGTGTGGATTGCGGCAGATGTTTTAGTTATTGTCCTCAAAATAAAGTCGAATCAGAAAATTTATCTATATCAACATGAAGAAAGTCATTTGTAGAAATATCGCCATAGTATCGGCAATATTCATCGTCACCTTTTCCATTATGCTGGTTGCCAATTATTTTCAGGTGCGCGGCATATCTCCGCTCGAAACCGGAATCATGGAAACCATGAAAGAGTTGAACGACGCCAACGCCAACCATCCTGCCTTGCAGGAGCAAATACGTCAGC
>Ga0099364_10010052_pt1 | contig 13067 bp, 10 predicted proteins | sample TergutTh196P3_FD_73070 | JGI IMG/M metagenome (GOLD analysis project Ga0099364, IMG submission 73070) | Microcerotermes parvus P3 segment gut microbial communities from Pointe-Noire, Republic of the Congo - Th196 P3 | ecosystem: Host-associated > Arthropoda: Insects > Digestive system > Gut ...
GACATTTTCCATGAAGGTCTGGGCGGAAACTGCCGGGGGGAGGGGAAAGGTTTGTATGTTAAGCATATTCATGCCAAAGGAGCTTTCTATGAATTCGCTTAAAAGCGGAAGGTTAACGATTTCTGCTCCCGGCCATGATTGCAGTTGATCAGGGAAAATTGCATTGCGGAAAATGGCGTTAGTTGAATAATAAATATTGTACAGGGCAGCCTCGTGGTAGACGCTGGTTTCTGTCGGAGATATCGAAGGGTCTGCATCCGATCCCCTGCCCAGGATTTCTGCAACATTCCATATTGGTTTCATCTGCCTGTCACAGGCACGGTGGCTTATCCAGCCGACGACAAAGGAGAGTTTTGCTTCCAGGAGATCGTCCCTGTTTTTCCAGAGGGGTTTATATTCTTCGAGGAGTTTAAAACTAAAGCTGTCCCCTGCTACTGTTATGCTTCCAAGACGGGCAAAACTTATATGCCTTTGAACCGCCTCAGTGAATTCCTTTGGAATGGATTTAATATATGGAAGAAGGGCAATGGAATCTTCAATAATTCCTGTATGAACTATATGTTCGGACATGGAACCTCCCATGAATTGAAAATGAAAAATAATTAGTATATTATACATGCATTATACTGATAAGGAAAGCGAGATGATCGAGGTATTCAAATCCCTTAAAACAGCCGGTGCTCTTTTGGCACAATGCGACAGGAAGGCAAAGGATGCCGCGCTGGAAAGCGCCGCCCAGGCAATAGAAGCTGCCGCCGATGAGATAATACTTGCCAATGCCAAAGATGTGGAAAAGGCGAGGGCAGGAGGCATGAAGGAAGCGCTTGTTGATAGGCTCACCCTGAACCCCGAGCGGATTAAAGGCATCTGTGCCGGGGTTAGAACTGTCATTAGCCTGGATGATCCCATAGGCAAGGTGAAGTCCGGCTGGAATACCCTTAACGGGCTTTTTATTGAGCAGGTTACCGTGCCGCTGGGCACCGCTGCGATAATTTACGAATCGCGTCCCAATGTTACTGTGGATGCGTTCAGCCTGGCATATAAGGCAGGCTGTGCCATACTTCTGCGCGGTTCTTCCGCTGCACTGGAATCGAATAAGGTACTCGTTAAGGAAATAAAGAGGGGTCTGGAAAAAACAGGCGTTCCGGGAGCTGTGGAGCTTGCCGATTCCGGTTCCAGAGATGAGGTCAACGATATTCTTAACGCCAGGGGCTGGATAGATGTAGTCCTCCCCAGGGGCGGGAAGGATCTTATTCAGCATGTGGTGACAAATGCCAGAATCCCCGTGATAGAGACAGGGGAGGGGAACTGCCACATATATGTAGAACCCTCCGCCGATATAAATAACGCCGTAGACATTATTGTCAATGCAAAGCTCCAGAGACCTGGGGTCTGCAATGCAGTGGAAACCCTGCTTGTCCACAGGGATATAGCAGGCGAACTCCTTCCGCTTACTGCGAAAGCTCTTGCCGGCAAGGCGGAGCTCCGCTGTGACGCGGAAGCGTTAGGCGTAATAAAAGCCAGCGGGCTCCCGTCCGGTCTTGTTTTGAAAGAAGCAGTAGAAGAAGACTGGGGAAAGGAATTTCTGGATAATATTCTTGCAGTAAAAATTGTCGGCTCTGTTGACGAAGCAATTGATCACATCAACACTTACGGTACTCAGCATTCAGAGGCTATACTGAGTAATGATCTAAAAGCCACAGATGATTTCTGCCGCCGCGTAGACGCCGCCTGTGTTTATGTTAATGCCTCCACCCGCTTCACAGACGGTGAGATGTTCGGCTTTGGAGCGGAACTGGGAATCAGCACGCAGAAGTTCCACGTCCGCGGCCCCATGGGGCTGGATGCCCTAACTGCAATCAAGTATAGGGTGAGGGGTACAGGGCAGATCAGGTGACAGACACCCTTTTTTCCTAGTGCCGATCAGAAGATGAACGACACTATATATAGTGTATCTGATAAAAAAATAAAAAAAGTCAATAAATTTTTTTGAAAAATGAAGTAATTCTCATCCCCGTGCAGTATATAGCATGGGGGAAAATATGCGTAAAAAAAGGGTTTTTACTGAAGGGGCATTTTATCATGTCACCTCCCGGACGAATGATAAAATTCGTGTATTTGGGAACAGGCTGGGGCAGAAGATAATGATAATGACCTTGCAGAACGCAAAGGAAAAATACCGCTTCGGTCTAGCAAATTTTTGTGTCATGCCGACACATATTCACCTTCTGATAAAACCCAGAGAAGGAACCAGTTTAAGCCGTATTATGCAATGGATTAAAACTGTCTCAGCCAAATGGTGGAACAACATTCACGGCTCGGAAGATCATATGTGGGGCAAAAGGTTTTTTGCCAGGGTTATAAGAAACCAACAGGAATTTGAATATGTCATGAACTATATAGACCAGAATCCTGTAGTGGCCGACCTTGCCAAAACCCCGGAGGATTGGTATGCATCTGGGGCTTTTCATAGAGCCCGAAACATTGCCGGTCTTACAGATTTGAACTTCCAGGAGAGCCAGCCCCGCATCGAACAACTTCCGCTTTTCCCCTATTCTGTCGCCAGGATCTTGCCTGCGAGCCAGCTAAATCAAACCATAAAATATTATGGTGCCTATGCGGAAACCACCGACCGTTTTTTCACACTTATTTCAAACATCCCTAAATTAGGTAAAACTGCATTGTCGGAATCTCCTGTATTCTACTTTCATTATCACAACATAACATCAGATTATTTTATATGCGAATATGATGGCGAAGACACTATGTATGGAAAAGTCAGACATTCATTAAACCCCAAGGAAGTAAGGTTTTGTAAAATTTACCTCCCGGATCTTCTTAAAATTCCCAAAATAAAACTGGACTTTTCCTGGAGGGTGTCAATCACATAAATTTCCTGGTGTCACTATGGCGCATAACGACACCATATATGGTGGTATTTTAATTTAGGGAGTAACCTGACCACTTAATTAGTGGTCAGGTACATTCTAGCCGCCGTAGACTGCGATCATGACGCCGGCGGCGATGGCCGTGCCGATAACGCCGGCTACGTTGGGACCCATGGCATGCATGATGAGGAAGTTGCCGGGATCTTCTTCCAGGCCGACTTTGTTGGAAACTCTGGCGGCCATGGGTACGGCGGAGACGCCGGCCGAGCCGATAAGCGGGTTGATCTTCTCTTTAAGGAAGAGATTCATGAACTTCGCCATTAATACGCCCGAGGCTGATGCAAGAGAGAATGCTATAAGACCCATTAAAATAATTACCAGTGAAGAGCTTGTGAGGAATTTTGACGGAGTCATTTGGCTGCCTACGCCGAGAGACAAGAGAAGCGACACTATGTTCATTAAGGCGTTCTGGGTTGTGTCGGAGAGCCTATCGGCAACCTTACATTCCCTGAGGAAGTTACCAAGCATGAGGGCACCTACGAGGGGAGCAGCGGCTGGAATTAATACTATGGAAAGGGCGAAAACGATGATCGGGAAGGCAAGTTTTTCTTTTTGAGAAACTTCCCTTAACTGCTTCATCTTGATTAGGCGTTCTTCCTTTGTGGTAAGAGCCCTCATTATGGGCGGCTGAATTACAGGAACAAGTGCCATATACGAATATGCTGCTACTGCCACAGTTGCCAAAAGATGAGGGGCGAGCTTACTTGCTATGTAAATTGTTGTGGGGCCGTCGGCACCGCCTATAATAGAAGCAGCGCTGGCTTCCAGCATATTAAATGAAACGCCGGGAATTAGATTTGCAAGTGTTGCAAAAAAGAGGGTGCCGAATACGCCGAACTGGGCGGCTGCACCCAGGAGGGCTGTTTTGGGGTTTGCAATAAGGGGACCAAAGTCCGTCATGGCTCCAACACCCATGAAGATTAAGAGGGGGAAAAATTCATTCCCGATACCTGCATTGTAAATTACGCTCAAAAAGCCCTGATGTTCAAAAAGCATTGTTGCCTCATTCCATACGCCGGGGCTTGTCATATTTGCAAGGGGGATATTTGCAAAAACAGTTCCGAAGCCAATGGGGATTAACAAGAGGGGTTCAAAATTTTTGATTGCACCAAGATAAATTAACAGGAAGCCTACAAGAATCATCAGGAGATCCATCCAGCCAAAAACTACGAAGACACTGCCTGCAGGATCAATTTCTGTTCTGGGTCCGCCTCCCTCAGCAGAGCCGTAAAAAAAGGCATAAATACCTGTTGTTTCAACAATATTGGAAAAAAAGGTACTCAGTGATATATTGGGAATATTCTCGCTGCCGCGGATTATTCCGTCAGTACTTTGTGCTGTGGGAGCTGCCTGAGCCTGTACCCTGGCATTAAACGCATAGGAGGCAAATGAGAATAGAAAGGTACCAATCACTATGAGTATGCAGATTTTGGTTATTAGTATGGGATCTTTTTTTAGCATATTATTCCTTCCCTTCTGCTCTTGTGAAGATTTTTCCTATCTGGCTGATAATTATTATCAAAATTACCAAAAAACTTATAACCGTGCCCATGCCCAAGAGAGCCATTACTCCGCTTTGACCTAACATATCTGCAACAGTCATACTGCCTCCTTAGATTTGTCTGAATATTTAGTGATTCTACCAAGCGTATTTTGAGTTGTCAATAGAAGCAAATACTTACGAAATCCCCGCGCCAAAACGCCAAGCCGCCAAGGTTAACGACAGCTTAACAGTCTGAACTAGGTGCTTTTGCACTTTGCCACTATATCGGCAATGATCTTGTCGGCATCGTCGTAGGGGATCTGGCAGGTGCCCACCTTGCTGTGACCGCCGCCGCCGTAATTGTGAAGCATGGCTCCTACGTCTATCGTTGCTGACTTGTTTATTACACTGTAACCCACCGTGACGACGCAGTTTTGTTTGTTCCTGCCGTCAACTATCCAGACAGAGATATTTTGCTCAGGGAAGAGGGTGTAAATAACAAAGCGGTTGCCCGAATAAATTGTCTCGATATTTCGAAGATCTGCCATAATTACATTGCCGTCCGCCTTGCAGACCTTTAAGAGCATTTCTTCAAAGAGTTTTTCCTGTTCAAAGTATTTTTTTACTCTTTCCTGCACATCGGGGATGTCCAGTATTTCTTCTATATTCATGGTGGAGCAGGCGGCTGCGAGGGACTTCATTAGATCATAATTGCTGATTGTGAAGTCTCTGAAGCGTCCGAGGCCTGTCCTGGGATCCATTATAAAGCCCAAAAGTACCCAGCCGCCGGGGTTTTTAATCTCGTTCACTGTTAAATTGGCGGAATCTACCTTGTCCACATAACGGATCATCTCGGCAAAGCGGCTGAGTTTTTCCTCGCCGCCGTAATAATCGTAAATTACCCTTGCACAGCTGGGAGCGGGTGTGGATACTCCTTCAAAATATGCCTGTGTGCCCAGTCTCTCTGTTTCGCTGGAATGGTGATCAAACCAGAGCTTGCAACCGGGTACATAGGGGACATTGGCAAGGACGTCCCTGTCTGTAACTTCTATAAGACCATCCTGCAGATCCTTGGGGTGGACAAACTGCCAGTCGTCAATCAATCCCAAGTGGAGGAGTAAGGCTCCGCATGCCAGTCCGTCAAAATCTGATCTTGTTATGAGTTTCATATCTTACCGCCTATAACTATTTTCAAATTTAATTATAGCACTTTATTGAATAAAAAGCCTACTATTCACTAAACATAATGCATAATAAATTTTATTTTGATATAATAAATCCATGAAAAGTAAATTATATCCAATTTTTTCCATTATTTTAGTTTTAACTCTTGTGCTTTCCTGTGCAGGAGGGGCAAGAACTGGTACTGCAGTTCAGGGGAGATCTACTGAACTTGTTCCCATTATGGCAAATGCCAGGACTGGTGTTTTATCATCGGGGCTGCGTTATTACCTCCTGGATAATACCATGCCCGAAGGAAGGGCCTTGCTGACCCTTGTTGTTGATGCCGGCTCAGTGTTGGAAGCCGAGAATGAAAGAGGCCTGGCTCACTTTGTGGAACATATGGCTTTTAACGGCACTTTGAATTTTCCAAAATTTGATCTGATTAACTACCTTAGATCGCTTGGGATGCGTTTTGGTCCGGATGTAAATGCAAGGACATCCTTCGATTATACTATTTATGATATTGAGGTACCCACCGAACTTGATTCTGCCGGAAACCGGAGAATTCCGGAAAGGGCCTTTTCCATTATCGATGACTGGACCTGGGCACTCACCTTCGATCCGGAAGAGTTTGATAACGAGAGGCTTGTAATTATTGAGGAATACCGCTTCCGTATGGGAGCCAGAGAGAGGATCAACAGGCAGATTTTCCCTGTTCTTTTAAGAGATTCCAGGTATGCAGACAGGCTGCCCATTGGCTCCCTTGAGGTGCTGGAAACTGCACCTGTGGAAACCCTGATAAATTTTTACCAGAGGTGGTACAGGCCGGAGAATATGGCAATTATTATTGTGGGCGACTACGATGTTGATTTGCTTGAGCAGGAACTGGAAATTCACTTTCCAGCCCGCGATTTACCGGGGTCAGATACCCCATTTAACAGAACCAGGTACGATTTACGGACACCTGTAAGCGGAAGCCTGGAAAGCCTGGTTGTAACAGACCCGGAGGAAACCCAGACCTGGGTGGAGCTCTACTGGCAGAGGGATCCGCAGATCAGGCGTCCGGATATGGCTGCCTACAGGGAGAGTGTAATTAACTACCTAATGGAAATTATGCTTTCACTTCGTTTCCAGGAGGAGATTATAAAACTGGAAACTCCATACGAAACCGCCGGGGCAGGTGTTTTTAATTTTGCATATAGTTCAAGTTTTTTCTATCTTTCTGCGCGGGCAAAGACAGGACGGTCAGAAGAAAGCCTTGCCGAAATGCTTTTGGTGAAGGAATCCCTGGAGCGCTTTGGCTTTTTACAGGAAGAGGTTGACGAGGCGAAAGTCTTCCTCCTCTCCATGCTCGAACAGATGGTGCAGGAAGAAAACCGCCGGCAATCAAGCCAGTTCATCCGCCAGTTCACCCAGCACTTTCTGGAAGGACTGCCTGTACCGGATATTTCCTGGGAGTTTGAAACAATCAGAAATATGCTGCCGGGCATTAGTCTGGATGAGATTAACCGGACGGTGAGAAATAATTTTGCCAACGACGATCTAACAATTTTAATTATGGCTCCGGATTCTGAAATTGATTCCCTTCCTGGTAATGACAGGATAAGAGCCCTGGCGGCCGCTGTCAGGAATGCATATATTGCTCCGCCCTCCAGAGCTGCCATAGAAGGGGAGCTTTTGGATTATGTTCCAACGGCAGGCAGCATAGTAAGGGAGAGCGTTGACGGGGAGACAGGGGCAACGGTTTGGAACCTTAGTAACGGAGCGGAAGTGATACTCCGCGAATCCAGGAACACCAATAACCAGGTTACCTTTTATGCCGTTGCAAGGGGAGGCACCCTGAGCGCTTCGGACGACGCTGCCGTTTCCGCAGCCCTTGCTTCCAATATGTTAGCCGTATCGGGGCTGGGCAATTTTAACCAGCCAGACTTAACCAGGCTTTTACTGGACAAGCAGGTGTCACTCTCTTTCTTTGCGCAGAACTTCCTCCGGGGCTTTGACGGGACATCAACAGTGCAGGATATTGAGACCCTCTTTCAAATGCTTTACCTGAATTTCACCCAGCCCCGTTTTGATCCTGAGGCAATTAATGTATTGCTTAGCCAGCTTAGATCAAGACTTTTATTACAGGAAAATGATCCCAATTCATTCTTTGGCAGGGAGGCTAACAGGATCATTAACGGGAATCCCCGGTTTCATCCATTGGTTGCAGAGGATATAGACAGGGTGAACCTGAATGATGCCATGGCATTTATCCAGGCCGGGCTTAACCCTGCCGATTATACCTTTGTCTTTGTCGGCAATATGGATATAGAGTATCTCCGTCCCTTTGTGGAAAGGTATATAGCTTCCATTCCTGCCGGGCAGAACTTAAATACATATGCGAACCAGAATCCGCAAAGGCCTTCCAATACCGAAAGAAATTTTTACATGGGAAGCGATGAGAGGAGCATTATCGAATTAATCTGGTTCCGTGATATTGAATTTACAGAGGCGAATAATGCATCGGTTTCTGTACTAAGCAATTACCTGGAAATTGTGGTCAATGATCTTGTAAGGGAAAGGCTGGGCGGTGTATATGCGATTCAGGGCTGGGCAAGCCTTTCTGCAGTACCGCGCGGCGAACTTCTGGGCGGTGTTTATTTTGTCACCGACCCCAACAGGGTGGAGGAGCTTGTTCAGGCAGTCCTTGCGGAACTGCGGAGTATAGCCGCCGGTAATATCGACGAGGAAATTTTCAGGCAGGCGATAGAAGCCATGGTGATGGAGCATGATGTCCTGGTGCAGCGCGACAATCTCATTGCACAGAGTTATGCGAACTCCCGCCAGATATTTAACTCGCCATTGAGCAGGCAGGACAGGCGGCCTTCTTACTACAGGGCAGTAACGATGAGCGATATGCAGAGGATGATGTCAGAAATGCTTCTGGGTTCCTATGTGCGTCTTGTGCTGTACCCTGAACAGTAAAACGGTGTTTTTATGGACTGTCTTTCTGCAGCTGCCATAATCCGGGGCCTTTGCATTGGAATAACAGGAAAGCCCATTATGGTGAAAACCATTTTGAGCAGTTCTGCTTCTCCCTCCTCCGGGGCATTACTGCTTAAACTCTCTTCTTTTGATTCCGATGAAAGAGCAGCAGAGAGGTTATGTGCCGCGCACCACTTATGGAAAGAAGAGCAAAATACATTGATACCGAAAATTGTTCTGGTCTATATCGATGATGAACTAAAAGCTTGTTGCGAGATAGGTAAAGGGTACGGCTCGGTTAAAATTTCCGGGGTACCGGAAGCAGAGCCTTTGGCAAAGCCCTACCTAAGTCTTGATGACAGAGCCGAACTAATGAAGGATCGCATTGCCCTTGTTACAGGCGCTGCCCAGGGCATAGGCGAGGAGATTGTCAGAAACCTTGCTGCCCTGGGTGCCTTTGTTTATATAGCCGACATAAACTTTGAAGGGGCAGAAAAACTTGCAGATGAGATTAATGCAGAGGCAGCCGCCAAGCAAAATAGACAAATGGCAGCTATACCCCTCCAGGTAAATTTAACTAATGAAGATTCTGTAAAAACGATGTTTGACAAAGTACTGGAAAACACAGGTGGCTTTGACCTCCTTGTCAGTAATGCCGGTGTATTAAAAGCAGGGAGTGTGCTTGATCAGGAATTGGATGATTTTAAGTTTGTGACGGACATTAACTACACTGCATTTTTTACAGTGTGTAAATATGGAAGCCGTATTCTTAAAGCACAGAACTTCACTGCCCCAAACTGGAAAACCGATATAGTGCAGATTAATTCCAAGAGCGGCCTGGAGGGCTCTAATAAAAACGCCGCTTATGCGGGGAGCAAGTTCGGGAGCCTCGGCCTTGTAACAAGTTTTGCCCTGGAACTGGTTGAGTATAACGTAAAAGTGAACGCCATTTGCCCCGGCAATTTCCTGGACGGCCCCCTTTGGTCAGACCTTAAAAATGGTTTACTGGTTCAGTATTTAAAAGCCGGGAAGGTACCCGGGGCAAAAACCGTGCATGATGTCCGCGCCGCCTACGAGGCAAAGGTCCCCATGGGGAGGGGCTGCACGGGCAAAGATCTCGCAAGAGCCCTGCTGTATTTAATTGAACAGGAATACGAAACAGGCCAGGCGCTGCCCGTAACCGGCGGCCAGGTAATGCTGCACTAAATGTACATTTTATTTAACAAAGTGCAGGTAGGCGAAGTTTTCGGGGATATGTGAATCGTAAGAGCCATGTTCGTTCAGTGCCCATGCCACACTTTCGTTGATTGTTTTACCATGATAGTGGAGCGCTTCAAAGCGAAAGAGCTGAGCCCTGAGTATGTCTCCATCGGAAGGCGGCCAGGATTTTCCCGGGCTTAGTGTTTTAAACCCCTCCCATGGAAAAGCCAGTTCCACAGTCCAGCCTTTGTCTATATGGGAGGGGTCATTTATTTTTCCGTCTATCTTTACAACACTTTTAAGACCGGGAAAATCCCAATCCATAAATGCCCAGCGCCGTCCCCTCTTATGTTTTCTGAATCTACCTGCATCCTGAAAGCCGCTTAAAACATCTACGTCCCGGCTATAAAGATCAAACTGGGGAATATCAAAACGGCTGCCCCTCTTTAAAGCATCCTGATATATAAAGAAAGCTTCGTAAATTGTTCCATAAGTGTTAATTTCAAACTCGTAATAGCAATCCTCGCCGTCAAAGAAAACTTCTACATCGTTATCAAACCATATTAGCGAATCCCTCTCTGTAAAAGAGGCTCTAAGCGCAGGCTCATCTATCCAAAAGCCTATGTAAAGCGCCTTATCATCCCAGAGAGCTGCCGCCTGCGTGTTAAGAAAGGCCTGCTCACCTGTTACTAAATCTACAAAGGGCAGGGATTTTTCTGCTTCCTTCCATACCGCTTTATCCAGATTCCCGTCTATGGGAAATGTATCTTTTACCCGCCTGCAGTTTAAATGTGCAATGCGATCTTCGTTTACAAGGTAGTTCATTTTTGTTCCCTTAACCAAGATTATACCTGGCTTGTCGAACAAGTCTATACTAATATGCTATAATCCCATCCATGCAATATATAAACTACACCAGTGTAAAAGAATTTTACAAAGACACTTACGACATCTTAATGCAGCATGAGGCTCAGAACCTTATCCCGCTTGGGAACCTTATTACCGGCTTTCAGGGAAAGGACAAAACCGCCTGGCGTGATCCTGCAACCTGGTTCATGGCACTAGTCCGGGATGATGACGCTCCAGCCGGCGGGCAGGGAAGCGGCATAAAGCTCATCGCAGTCATGACGCCGCCCTGGAATATCACCATGTATGCCGTGGATAACAAGATAGACAGTGAAGCTATCTCCTGCCTTGTTAAAGGGATAATGAAAAGCGGAGTTTCCCTGCCCGGAGTTTTAACCGAAGAAAAGCTCGCCCTTTCCTTTGCAAAAACCTACTGCGAAGCAGCCGGCATGGAATATAAGATTCACAAAAACATGAGACAGTACGAGCTTACAGAAGTGAATCCCGCTGTTCCAATAATTGGAAATACCAGGCTTGCCAGGAAAGAAGACATGTCATTCCTTCCCTTCTGGAAAGAAGGTTTTCAGCATGACTGCTTTGAACATTCACCTGTCCCAGGAGCCGATCCTGAACCCTACCTTTACCTGATCAACACCGGCCGCCTTTACATTACAGAGGCGGAAGGAACAGCCGTCGCCATGGCAATGATGAACAGGGAAATGCAGAATATCTGCGGTGTAAGCAATGTATACACACCGCCTTACTTCCGCGGCAAGGGCTATGCCTCTTCCTGCGTCGCCGAGTTAAGCAGGATCATTCTAGAAAAAGGTTATAAGAGCTGCGTCCTATACACAGATCTCGATAACCCCACCTCCAACAGCATCTATCAAAAAATCGGCTATAGGCCAATTTGTGATTCCAGTGAAATATTGTTTAATTAGAAAATGAAAGTATAAGGAGTACCGTTATGATATACCGCCCAATAGGAAAAACAGGAATGTCGGCAAGCATAATAGGACTGGGGGCTGAGTTCCTGGACAGGAAAACCTACGAAACTGTGGAAAGCGTAATACACGCTTCGCTGGATAAGGGTGTCAACATAATGGATGTCTTCATGCCCGGTGAGGAGGTGCGGAAGTTCATAGGCAGAGCCATAAAGGGAAGACGGGATAAGATCCTCATACAGGGGCATATAGGCTCTACCGACATTAAACAGCAGTACGATATTTCCCGGGACAGGAAGATCATCCAAAAATACTTCGAAGATCTCCTTCGCCATCTTAACACCGATTATATCGATTTTGGGATGCTGTTTTTTATTGATACTGAAAAGCATTTTAACGATGTCTTTAATGGTGATGTTCTGTCTTATGCTCTGGAACTTAAAGAGAAGGGAGTAATTCGCTCTCTAGGTGCAAGTTCCCATAACCCCATCATAGCAAAAAAGGTTGTTGAATCAGGCTATATAGACTTACTATTGTTCAGCATTAATCCTGCCTTCGACATGCTCCCTAGCGATGCCTATGTCTTTGACCACATGGATAAACTTATGTCCGGAAATTACGAAAAAAACCTCGATCCCGGCAGGCAGGACCTATATAAATACTGCGAGCAAAAAGATGTCGCCATCACAGTGATGAAAACCCTGGGTGCTGCAAAGCTCATCTCCCCAGAATTTACTCCCTTTAGTAAACCCCTCACTGTAAGCCAGTGCATTCATTATGCCCTCACGCGTCCTGCCGTGGTCAGCGCCCTCCTTGGCTGTTCGGAAGTGAAGCATGTGGAAGATGCCATTGCTTACCTGAGTGCAACAGACGAGGAACGTGACTACAGCCAGATAATCAAAGACTTCCAGGGCGGCATGAAGGGGAGCTGTATGTACTGCAGTCACTGCCAGCCCTGCTGCATGGGGATAGATATTGCCGCGGTGATGAAAGGTTTAGACCTGGGCAGCATAAGCCAAACCCTCAAAGACAAAGCCGCTGAGTGTAATGCCTGCGGAAGCTGTGAGGAACGCTGTCCCTTTGGAGTGCCGGTAAGAGAGAGAATGAAGAAAGCAGCAGGTTGACTTTCCTTTCCTTCCATAGTTAAATTCTAGTATGATCGATCGTGTGCTGATAGATACCCTGAATATTAAATCCAGGGACTTTGCTATTAAATGGAAAGACAAGCTTCGTGCTGCTGATCAGTTAAAACACTACCATGCGATAGAAAATGAGCAATTAATAGAAGCAGGCACCCCCATTTATTCCCTGCTCTCCAATACCCTGGATAGGGGACTGGATAGATCCCGTGTGGGAGCTTTTTTCGTAGAGATGGGGAAGCAGCGCCTGCGGGGCGGATTCCCTGTATCCGAGGTACTTTACGGGCTTAATGTCTCCCAGAAAGTTGTAATTGAATATATAATGACCGAATTTGCCCCGGAAAACTCCATGCGTATGTACCAGTCCCTGGGAGCT
>Ga0099364_10010053_pt1 | contig 13067 bp, 9 predicted proteins | sample TergutTh196P3_FD_73070 | JGI IMG/M metagenome (GOLD analysis project Ga0099364, IMG submission 73070) | Microcerotermes parvus P3 segment gut microbial communities from Pointe-Noire, Republic of the Congo - Th196 P3 | ecosystem: Host-associated > Arthropoda: Insects > Digestive system > Gut ...
ATGATTTTTTTGTTTTTTTTATGGTTATTATTTGGACTTGGTTTGGAATTGGAATTACTCCGACCTTGTCTGTATATAAATAGATGGTTTTTGGGTTTTTGGCACGCAGATGACACAGATTTTTAGGATAAACGCAGATTTTTTTTGTTTTTTTGTTAGTTGGTTGATATACAGATGGTTATGATGCTGCTGATAATCAGTGTTTTATGTTGGGTTGGGTAGAGTTGAAAAAAATCCCCTAATGTTGTGGATTAGGGGGGAGTGGGAGGTTTTCATTCAAACCTGTTTTCGTATTCAATATACTGAGGTACATTATCTATTATGTAGTAAAGACGTTTTGATTTATCCTTTTTCATTCCTGCATAATAAAATGTTTTGGGTTGGGAATCGTCATAAAAATAAATTTCAATTCGTTTGACTCCTTTCGGTTCATTGAAGACTCTAACCTCTTTTATATGCTTGTGGATAATATCATATCGTTGCCTGTCGGTGGTATTTTCGACCGCGCTTTTTAAGGGCGATGCCCAAAGATTTTCAGGAACTTCTCTACCTGCTATGGGAAATGGTATTATTTCAGGTTCTTGTCCTGGCGCTAAATTTTTTGAAACCATAATAATTCTGCTTAGTCTGTCAATTTCTTTTATGTATTTTGTTTTGTCGCTTTCTATCAACTCCTTTTCTTTTCTGCTTTTTTCGTTTGTTCGTATTAATTTCCTTGCATATTCGATAATTTGCTGCTCGGTAAATATCCCAAGTTTTTCAAATGGTTTTCTATTTTCTGCTTCTAAAATCTGATAACGTTTATCACAAGTATCTAATTTTGATTGATTTATTTCGATTTCCTTTTCCCATTCTTCGATTTGATTGATATTTAAATTTTCTCTGAATGTAATTTCTTTATCTATAGACAGATGCCACAGCAACCAGTCTATAACATTGATATTTATAGAATCTTTGCCCCTGCAATTTTTTTCTTCTATTACGTTATACGAGTGCTGGCAGCGGTATAGCATTTTTGGTTTTAACGGTTTTAAGATGCCGCCACATTCTAAACATTTTATTAATCGATGAGCAAAATATACGGTTTGAGTTTTGGATAGGTTGGTGTTGTTCTTTTCCGCTATTTTCCTACATTCTTCAAATACATGAGGTTCAATAATTTTTTTGAATGATTTTTTGAATCGTGAAACAGTCTTTTCGGTGATTTCGTCAGTATTTGGTATTGTTTTAATTGTGTTCTCATGCTCGTCTAATATCTGAATTTCATACTTTGTTATCTTAATGATATGGTTAATATCTATTTTGATGATTTTGTTGTTTTCTTGTAATGCTTTACCTTCGCTGTCAATTAAGATTTTCCATGCCTTCGCCTCTCGTGATTCTCCGGTATAATCTTTGTTTCTTAATATATTGCCTATCGTTGAGGGCGTGGGAGGAACATGTCCTTTTTTCTTTAACTCAAGATAAATCTTCTGATATCCTAATTTTCCGGTTCTGTATAGTTCAAAAATTTCAACTACAATTTGTGCCTCTTCGGGATGAAAGTCTAATTTTTTCGTGTTTTTATCGTATTGATACCCGTAAGGAACGCTTCCTCCAGTATATACATTTTCCATTCGTTTTGCTTTATTTCTGCGTCCCACAATACATTTTTGTACCCTGTTTCTGTTATCGCGTTCAACGTGAGTACAAAATACGATGATGCTGTTTTTTACAGATTCGTCTACTTTTCCGTCTTTATCGAATAACGCTTGTTTTGTGTCTTGTATGCGGAGGTTAATCTTTTGCTTGATAAAGTAAGTTGTCCACGTGTAAAGTGTTTCGGGGCGGCGACTTAACCTGGTCAACTCCGCTATGAATACACATTCGATGTCATTGTCGGGATCTTCAATTGTTCCCTTCAAATCGATTAAACCTTGTCGATCGTCATCGGCTAACTTGGATCCCGATTCTTGATATTCAATCATCTTTACCTCACTTTCTTTATACAATTTTAAGGCATACTCTTTTACGTCTTCTGTCTGGGGATCGTAATTCTGCTCCTTCGTACTTACTCTACTGAATATTATCGCTTTATACATATTTGATAAATTTATATGATTCGTATATGTAGTGTAAACGGGGAGGAATGGAATATATTGTGTAAGGTATGAAATAAATGAGGTGTTTCAAAAAACAGTGCAGTGGAAGCAGATACCACTTCAAAACACGGGCGGATTTCGAAAAGCCACACGAGTAGAGGTATTACGTGCAAGCAAATAGTTTTTTTTGCAGCCGTTTTGACGGCAAGTTTTGTAGGCGTACAAAATTCTAATGGACAACAAAATGGAATTCTTGGCATACGCGCAGGGGCAAATTTTACCAAAATAAGCGGCGACCTTAATTTTTATGGGGATATTGATGATTTAGATATGTCATTGTCCTTAAAATTCAAACCCGGTTTTCAAATTGGTCTTGTGTTAAATTTTCCCATGAATAATGATAAACTGATGTTTCAAACGGGCATTATCTATGCGCAGCAGGGTGCGAAATGGGAAGATTCCGCCTCTGATACCGATCAAGGCGTTTCGATAAAGTACGAAATGTTTGTTGAAATGACATTGAACTATCTTCAAGTACCGGCAAATTTCCTGTACCGGCATTACCTTAACAGCGGTAATATACTGTTATTACAAGCGGGTCCTTATCTTGGTTACGGACTTGGCGGAAATTTAAAAATTGGCACGACCGTGAGCGCAATGGGTTTTTCGGAATCAGAATCTTTTGAAGAAACCATAAAATTTGGAAGCGATAAGGAAAAACACTTTCTAAAAACTCTCGACCTTGGTTTGGGATTTGGCATAGGTATGCTGTTTAATGAGAAATTCCAAGTCGGCGTGGGATACAATTTCGGGCTTACCGATATCGGACATCGCGTTGAAATGAAAAACAACGGCATTGCGCTTACGCTTGCATATATGTTCGGGAGTAATAATTAATGTAAAAAAGTTTAACAAATAATAATAATTTAGAACCTCACGATGTAAAGGTAATCGTCTTTTAATAATATGACAAGTAGAGTTTTTTTTATCGGATTGATGGTCTTTGCCTGTACGTTTATGCAGGCGCAAACTTTGAAAAACGGAGAAGTTTTGATTTCTGACGGCATGGAATTGATTTATGTTGAAGGGTATGCAGAAGACAGCGGCGTATTGGGAGGCGGTATCAAGGGTTTCCACATAGGAAAGTTTGAAGTTACTCAAGCGCAGTGGATGGCTGTTATGGGCAGCAACCCCAGCAAATCTTCGAGAGGCGATAACTATCCCGTTGACAACGTAAGTTGGAATGATGTACAGGCATTTATTCTAAAGTTGAATGAATTGACAAGAAAAAATTACCGACTGCCCAGCGAAATAGAATGGGGATATGCAGCCATAGGCGGAAATATTAGCCAAGGGTATGAATTTGCCGGTAGCCACGTTATTGATGATGTTGCTTGGTTTAGGACTAACAGCGGAAATGCGACCAAGCCGGTGGGACAAAAAAATCCCAACGAATTAGGCATTTACGATATGAGCGGCAATGTTAGCGAATGGTGTCAGGACTTGTTCGACAACAACAGAGGCGCTAATCGCGTGTATCGCGGCGGAAGTTGGAGAGACATTGCTTCTTTATGTCGTGTGGCAGGGCGACGCAGCATAAATCCAAACACCCGCAACAATGCTATCGGTTTCCGTTTGGTTCTTCAATAGTTTATTAATCGTTTTATATATAGTTAGTTATAGTTTTTAATTTTAATTTTAATTTTTTAAATCATGAATATTTTTTTTAAGAATGCTGCGATTGTAGCAATCGCGGTAATGATGAGTGTGTCAGCCAATGCCCAGCAGGGCGAAAAGGCTGCAGGAGGTCACCTGATGTTTGGTTCGGGCGACGATTATTCCAACATCGGTTTTGGAGCAAAGTTTCGGTACGGCGTTACTGACCCTATCCGATTGGAAGGTTCTTTTACTTTTTTCCTTAAAAAGGAATATGTAAGTATGTGGGACTTGAGTGCAAACGGGCATTGGTTGTTTCAACCTAACGACCAAATTGTGGTATACCCGCTTGCCGGTTTCAGTATAATGGGAATTAAGTTTGATTGGGGTGATGGCGATTCTTCTACCGACAACGGATTTGGACTTAACTTCGGCGGAGGCATGGATTTCAAATTGAACGACAAAACTGCGCTCAACTTCGAACTAAGGTACAGAGTTGCCACCGGCGACCTCGACCTTGATAGATTGGGAATTTCATTTGGCGTGGTGTTTAATTTTTAAGTCTTTAGAACGCATAGACCGGCAATCAGCCAAACGGATTGCGCCGCGTATTGAAAATATCGTAGGTTTTAAAAACCTACGATGTTTTTTTATTGCGTCATACCCTTTTCCCTAATTTATTTATGTGAAATTCTTCGTTGTTTAGTTTTACGCGCGCTATACCTCTTATAAAGGAATATGCAATATCATACTTGAACGGAATCACTTCTTCTCCGGCTTTGTCGATGAATCCATATTTATTATTCAATACAATCCTTGCTAAACCTTCACAAAATACCCATGCGTAATCATATTTGAAAGGAATAACTACTTTTCCCGTTTTGTCTATAAATCCATATTGTTCATTTAGTTTGACCGCTGCCAAACCTTCGCGAAATGAATTAACAAAGTCATATTTTGCTTCAATAATTATTTCTCCGGTTTTTATGTCCTTAAATCCATATTTCTCGCCTTCATAAAAAATATCTAATTCTGCTTTTTCAAGATAAGCAAGTCTTTCTTGTTCTTTTTCAGTACCTTCTTCTAATATCTCTTTTTCAAGCCGTTCTTTTTCTATCCTTTCCTTTTCAAGCCGTTCTTTTTCTAATATTTCTTTTTCAAGCCTTTCCTTTTCAAGCCTTTCTTTTTCAAGCCTTTCCTTTTCAAGCCTTTCCTTTTCAAGCCTTTCTTTTTCAAGCCTTTCTTTTTCAAGCCTTTCTTTTTCAAGCCTTTCTTTTTCAAGCCTTTCTTTTTCAAGCCTTTCTTTTTCGAGCCTTTCCTTTTCGAGCCTTTCTTTTTCAAGCCTTTCTTTTTCGAGCCTTTCTTTTTCTAATCTTTCTTTTTCAAGCCTTTCCTTTTCGAGTCTTTCTTTTTCAAGTCTTTCTTTTTCAAGCCTTTCTTTTTCGAGCCTTTCTTTTTCAAGCCTGAGCCTTTCTTTTTCAAGCCTTTCTTTTTCTAATCTTTCTTTTTCAAGCCTTTCTTTTTCAAGCCTTTCTTTTTCAAGCCTTTCTTTTTCAAGTCTTTCTTTTTCAAGCCTTTCTTTTTCTAATCTTTCTTTTTTTTGCCTTTCTTTTTCAAGTCTGTTTTTCGCAATACTTTCCAAATCAACCATAATCAACTCTTCCTGATAGGAAAGTTTGCATTCGCGCGCGTATTTGTCATCTTTGTTTTCTGCGCTAACAAATTCTAACCAGAATGTTCCTTTGTTCAGCGGTATTTTTGTTATCTGATTTGCGTTGGCAATTGTAATTTTTTCGCCGTCTATCCATAGTTCGCAGCTTATGTTCGGACGGATTTTTAACATGCACTCCGGCGATTGTTTTTTTATTTCAGTTGTTTCTTGCTTAATCTCGGGTTCTTCCAATGCTTTTGGCTCTTCTGTTTCTTTAACGTCTTTCTTTTCTTTGCCCAATAACCTGTAAATGTCGTCAATTAATTTTTGTATGGCAAATTCCTTGTCCAAATAATAAGCCAGATTGTCTAAATCGCAAAGGTAAAACTCAATTTGGTCGGCAAATGGCTCTTCATCAATACAAAAAGGTATGATATGCTTTTTTCTTTTGAAGGCAATGACAATTTCCTTTATTGCATATTCTGACATATTCGAGTTTACTGACGAAATAAATACCGTGATTTTACTTTCTCTGATTGCTTTTACTATTATTGCATGAAAAGCCTGCCCGCTGGTAATACCGCCGCGGTCAATCCAATAACTGATGTCTGCCTGTTCAAACGCCGTGCAGATTTCATCCGCTATTTCCTTGTCTGCTCTCGAATAACTTATAAATACGTCGTGTGCCATTTACTATTTTTTTGTTTTTTTAAAACAGTGCAAAGATACGTTTTTTTTTATTTTTGTGAAAAAATATCATAAAACAATCCAAAATGACGGACAATCATTCGGTCTACCTTCTTGTAATCTTCTTCACCCTTTTTTTCTATGGTTCCCAATTTTACCCTTATTTCGTTAATCCGGTCGGATATTCTGTCCAATTCGTCGTATTTCACTAAACAGGCGTGTTTTATAAGCCACACTTTTTCTTGAGGATATCTGAAAAGTTTTGCATCGTTTGGGTTGTCGTCGCTTATCTCGTCCCAAACGGTTATTCCTTCTGTAAAATGGAATGCGTTCCAACGCAGATGCTCATTTTCAGACAAAATCTCAAGCAGTTCGGGATTTTCTATTGTCTTGTCGAAACCCGCCCGACCTCCCGTAAGGGTAATGATATTCTTGACGTTCATAGCAACGGCGCGACTCGAATTTTTGTTAAACGTAGAATTACTATTACGGCTGATAGCGCTCCAATTATCTTCGGCTTTCGCCCAATCAATGGTTTTCAGGTCTACGTCGTGATAATTCCAATAAATATAATTAACCGCCTTTGCTATTTTATCCAAAATTTCGGCAACAATAATATCATATGTATAAATAGCGTCCAACAGCCCAAACATTGTTACCGGATATTCGCTGTATGAGTACTTATCGGCATAAGCAACGTTTGCGAAAAGTTTTTTTTGAGGATTTGTTTCGCCTGCGGCAATCATAATATTTGCCATAGCAAGCGAAAAATTGATATTTTGCTTGTCGTCGCCCAATGCAACAATTATACGTTTAAAGCGCTGAAAATTATCCTTGAACCAGCGGTAAAATGTTTTGCTGCCAATATTGCGTATTTCTTCGTTTTCAACGAAAGAGATATTATATTCTCTTATACATTCGTCAAAAAGCAGTTGATATTCGCCGTTCTTCAGGTCTATATCCCTGTCGATGACCGTTACCGAAAACTTGCTTCCCTTAAACTGTGCGTCGCAAATTGTTTTGTTGAGCAATTCGCGCCCCTGCCAGCCGAATCCGAGTATTAAAACATTGAAGTCGAAATCAACTGTCAGTCTGTTAATTTGCTCGTCAGGCACAAGGTCAATGAGCGGATATGCTTCAATAAATTGGCGCGCTACAATACCCGATTGATTGAGTATATGCAATTCCACATGCTTCATATTGCGAAACAGGTAATCTATTCGCGGCATTTCGTTGCGCAAGTATATTTGAATCTTTTCCTTTTTGGGTTGTGATAATTTTGCTATTTGAAGCGCCATCTTCAGATTGAAATCCTGGTCTTCGGTCAGGAAAAAGTGACGAAGCCCTTGCGGATAGCGCCTGATAGTATCAAAATCGCGATAAAGGACAATGCCGCCCATAGAATCAATTTTTTCGAACAGCGCCTTTTCCTTGTCTGTTTCATCTTTCACGTTGTGAGAAAGGACAAAAACAGTCTGTTGCCACATTTTGGCGTTGAGAATATCTTTAGCCAGCAATCTGCCGCCGTGACTGTCGCTCCAAAAGATGTTCTTGTTGGCGCGCAACGCTAAAAAACGTCTCGAACTGTTTATCAATCTGCGCCCAAAGATAGAAAAAAAGAATAATGCAAAAAAGAAGTAGGCGCTAAGGTGCAACAAATGGTAAGAACTATGGTTGGCATAATCGGAAGGGTCGTCAAATGAACCGCGCGAAGGAAAAAATACGGATAGCGCTTTATTTAGCGGCTCAACAATTTTTCCTATAAACACGTTTCCGTTTGCAGCGGGCGCTGTGGGCTGATAAACGACTATTCCCCATCCGCAAAGCAGCATAAAAAACAAAATAACAGTCCAAGAATGTTTGGTAAGACTATGCAACGCCGACAAAAATACCCATCCGCCAACGATGATGCTAAAACCGACAATTATCGCCCCCAATGCGTTGCTATACTGTAATAAGCAATAACCGCACCATCCGATAAAAACAATTAACGAAAATAGAAGGACTAAAATAGCAAGTTGGAAGAAAAATCTTTTTGTTTTCATAAAAAATTACTTACCATTCATTGTTCACTATGCCATATATTTTCATTTGGTTAGACATAATTTTGGTAAAACCAATAACATCATCGCCCGTGAACGCTGTGTTTTCTTCGCCATATTTGGCAAATTTGTCACTCATCATATCATGCTCTGATTTGCAGCCTAATATTTCGAATCGGTAGGGCGTAAGCCGCACTTTTACTTTGCCGCTTACGTATTTTTGGCTGTCGTCCAAAAATTTTTCGATGTTACGCATCACCGGTTCAAGATATTGCCCCTCGTGCAGCAACATGCCGTACCAGTTGGATAGCTGCTCCTTCCAATACTGTTGCCATTTTGTAAGTGCATGTTTTTCAAGCAGATGGTGCGCCTTGATGATTATCAGCGGGGCGGCGGCTTCGAACCCTACGCGACCCTTAATGCCGATAATTGTATCGCCCACGTGCATATCGCGCCCGATGGCATAAGGTGAAGCCAAATTTGATACGCTACGGATAACATCCACAGGCAGCATTTTCACTCCATTGACCTCCACAGGTTCGCCCTTTTCAAAGCTCATTTCTAAAAACGTTTCGCTTTTTTCTTTCAGCTGGCTTGGATAAGCCGCTTCGGGCAGCCAATCGTCAGACGTTAACGTTTCTTTGCCGCCAACGCTCGTTCCCCACAAGCCTTTGTTGATAGAATAAGATTTCTTTTCCCAGTTATCGTTCACGCCCTTGCTCTTCAGATATTCTATTTCGGCTTCGCGCGACAGTTTTAAATCGCGTATAGGCGTAATAACAATTACTTCGGGCATCAAAATCTGGAATATCGAATCGAAACGAACCTGGTCGTTGCCTGCGCCCGTACTGCCGTGAGCAATACGCTTGGCGCCAATTTTTTTTGCGTATTCCACCGAAGCAATAGCCTGAAAAGCGCGCTCGGAACTAACCGAAAGCGGATAGGTATTGTTTTTCAGAATATTGCCAAAAATCATGTATTTTATACATTTATTATAATAGTCATGCGTTACATCAACAACAACGTGATGCTTCACTCCAAGACTATATGCCCGACTCTCTATTTCAGCCAGTTCGGTATCGCTGAAACCGCCCGTATTGACAACTACCGAATGAACTTCGAAGCCCTTTTCGTCACTCAGATACTTTGCGCAATACGACGTATCCAAGCCGCCACTGAACGCTAATACTACTTTTTCCTTAATCATTTTTTGAAGGTTTTAAAAACGCCGTAAAATTACATAAAATTTTTTAACTAATATATTTTTGTATCGAAAAAAATCTTATTTTTGCAAAAAAAAAGTTTTCAACAAAAAATATGCATCGTTCCGGTTTTGTAAATATTATAGGAAATCCCAATGTGGGAAAATCGACCTTGATGAACGCGCTTACGGGAGAGCGTTTGTCGGTAGTCACGGCTAAGGCGCAAACAACGCGACATCGTATTATGGGCATTATAAGCGGCGAAGACTATCAGATTGTTTTTTCTGATACACCGGGTATAATCAAACCCAAATATAAGATGCAAGAGAGCATGATGAATTTTGTACGCACTGCCTTCACCGACGCCGATGTGATTGTGTATGTGACCGATGTGATAGAAACGATTGATAAAAATGCCGAATATATCGATAAAATATCGACTATTGACGTTCCGCTAATTGTTGTCATCAACAAAATAGACCTGACCACGCCCGACAAACTCGACGATTTGAGCGATGTATGGAAATCTTTGTTGCCGTCGGCTATTATTATTCCGGCGTCGGCAAAAGAAAAATTCAATGTAGATACGGTTATTGCCTCAATAAGAAACGCATTGCCGGAAGGTCCCGCATATTATTCAAAAGACGAAATGACCGACAAACCCGAACGATTCTTTGTTTCGGAAATACTGCGCGGAAAAATTTTCGAAAACTACGAAAAAGAAATCCCCTATTGTTCTGAAGTAGTTGTAGAATTGTTCAAAGAAAGCAGCGATATAATACGCATCCAAACTTTGATATTCGTTGAACGCGACACCCAGAAAGCGATACTGATTGGAAAAAAAGGAGCATCTTTGAAAAAAACCGCCACAGAAGCACGAAAAGAGATGCAACGTTTTTTCGAAAAAAAAATATACCTCGAAACATTCGTAAAAGTGAAGAAAGATTGGCGAAATGATGAAAATTATTTGAAAAATTTGGGATATATTTAGTTTTGTTCAATTTATTTTCACCCCTTTCAACGTACTATCATCCCCCAGAAGCAGTATGCCATCGGCGTATGCCAAAGGTCCAAAGGCGTCTTTACCGTCCATGATGCGTTGGCGCCTCACTAATTTCATGCTTTGTTGCAAGATTTCGTATACGAACAACTCGCCGTTTTCAGAAAACAAAAACAAATGATTGTTAATAACTATATATGGACCGAGGAAGGAATTTGTTTCGTTTGTTTCCGATGTCCACAAGGGAGTTCTTAGATTTGTGGGCGAATAAATCGCTAATCTTTCCCGCACCGTTGCGCCGCTACTTCTTGGCAATGTGCCTATCAGCATGTTATTGTAAAAAATTGGGGTTTGCTGCTCGCTCGATAGTCCAACGCTAGGACGATACTGGTCTACGGTGATTCTCCATCTTTCGCCTTGTCGGTCTATTTGCAGCATGGCGCTTCCGACATTATAGCCGGCAGTACAAAAAATGCGATTGTCAGCTATCTGAACGGGCGATGCCACCGGCACATTAGCCCGCCATTCCGATGTTTCCCAGAGCAGCGTTCCGCGGTCTGTTTCTTCGGCAGATATGCCACAGACGCCATCAGCGCTAATATATACGTACATTTTTTTTCCGCCCAATATCATAGGCATAACCGACGAGTGCGACATCGGATAATTGACTGTGTTGGGGGTTTTCCATAGCATTTCGCCGGTATAGACGTCAAAGCCGGCTAACAATACCTCATCGCCGGCAGGAGCAAGGATTACGGTATTGCCTTCCACAAGCGGACATTGACCGGAATACCACATCGGTATTTTTGTGCCGAACTCTTTTGGCAAGTCAATAGTCCATTTCAAATCGCCTGATATAGGGTCGCAGCACATCACATGCCCCATTGGTCCTATGGATATTATGTAGCCTTCGCCAATAACAGGGACTGTACGCGAAAAACCATGGTTTCTTCGCATCGGCGAGCGATACCAGCGTCGCCAAAGTTCTTGACCTGTTACAAGGTCAAAACAGCGCAACGCATCGGAATTGAGCGATTCTATGTAGTCTAAAAGATAAGCTCTGCCGTTGTAGATAACAGGGGCGGCATATCCTTCGCCGGTTTCTACCGTCCAAAGAATAGGATAATCTTCGTCCGAAAAATTAATTGTTTCGGGCGCAACTATGATATTGTCGGAGTTTTTTCCCCGAAACTGAATCCATTTTCCGGTAAGCTCGGAAGCAGGCGCATCTACGTATTTCATAAAATGCTCGCCAATCAGCACATCGTGGAGGCTTCGTGCGGTTCCTTCGGGTCGATTGTCGGCTCCCGGAGCCTGTACGTCAAGGTATCCGCGAGGCGTATACAAGTGCCAGACGATAATAACGCCGCAGAATAACAGTATCGCGGCAATGGTGACGAGGTTAACGATATTTTTTGTGTTCACAATGATTATTATATATGATAATTTCGGCACAAAATTACAAAAAAATATTGAAAACAAGAAAAAATATTATTAAAAAAAGTTAAAAAATTTGCATATTATATAAAAAGTATTTTTCTTTACACGATTTTTTTATTCAATCATTTTTAAATAAACAGTAGAAAAAATGGAAAATAGAAGAGATTTTCTTAAAAAGATGTCAGCCGGTTCTGTTGGTATAGCCATCGGCGGTGCAGGTTTGGGTTTGAGCGCAAAAAGTTATGGACGCGTATTAGGCTCTAATGACAAGATTCGCGTTGGTATAGTAGGATATGCCGACCGTTTTAGAGGTTCGTTGTTACCTTCGTTCATGAACCATGCCAGAACGTTAAATTTTGAATTTACCGCTCTTTCCGACATTTGGAGTCGCCGTCGCGATGAAGGCAAAGCTACCGTGAAGGAAAGGACTGGCTGGGATGTTGAAGTGTATCGCAACAATGAAGAGATGTACGAAAAGAATCTCATTGATGCGGTCATCATCACAACGGCTGATTTTCAGCACGCTATGCACCTGACGGAAGCAGCAAAGGCAAAAAAAGACGCCTTTGTAGAAAAACCGCTTGGCGAAACGATGGACGATGTTAACGAGTGTCTGAAAGCTTGCAATGACAACAAAATTGTTGTTCAGGTAGGTTCTCAACGTCGTAGCGGACCCAACTACCATGCAGCCTACGATTACATTAAGTCAGGAAAATTTGGCGATATCGTAATGGTAGAGATGTGCTGGAATGTCAATCAACCGGGCAGGTGGCGTCGCGCACAGGCGGTTAGTCAAATCAGAAGAGAAGACACCGACTGGGCTCGCTACTTGATGAACCGTCCGATGGTGGATTGGGACCCGCGCAAATATCTTGAGTTCAGGCTGTTTTGGCCCTACTCGTCGGGTATTCCGGGACAATGGATGGCGCACCAGATAGACACAGTACACTGGTTCGCCGAATTGGCATATCCGCGTAGCGTGGTCGCCAATGGCGGTATTTACTTGTGGAAAGACGGTCGTTCGAGCGCCGATACGCTTACAGCAGTGTTCGACTACGGACCAGACAACGACCTGACCAAAGGTTTTCAGGTAGTGTACACTTCGCGCTTCACCAATTCGGCAGGCGGTACAAAAGAATTGTACTACTCCAATGGCGGTATGTTGAATCTTGATACAAACGAGATTACATCAACCGGCGGATTGACCGAAAATAATGCACGGGGAATGGGTATGAGCGCCAATCTGTTGGAAACGTTCAAATTGCCTACCTTAGGTTCGGTTGCTACCGAAGCCGATACCGGCGGCGA
>Ga0099364_10010054_pt1 | contig 13067 bp, 12 predicted proteins | sample TergutTh196P3_FD_73070 | JGI IMG/M metagenome (GOLD analysis project Ga0099364, IMG submission 73070) | Microcerotermes parvus P3 segment gut microbial communities from Pointe-Noire, Republic of the Congo - Th196 P3 | ecosystem: Host-associated > Arthropoda: Insects > Digestive system > Gut ...
GGAGTATTTGTCGGCGGCGAGGTGCAAGCCCCCGTATACCGGCAAGCCGTTACAGCAGCCGGAAGCGGATGCATGGCGGCTATTGACGCGGAACGGTTTCTTTCGACAGTTTGAAATTGTTTGTAAAATTCCCAAAGCGTTATACCTGCGCTGACCGATACATTAAAAGAATGTTTTGTACCGAATTGCGGTATTTCTATACACCCTTTGCAACGGTATATCACTTCCTGTTCGATGCCGCGTACCTCGTTGCCGAATACTAACGCATAACGTTTATCAGCATCTATTGTAAACTGTTCCAACGAGCAACTGTTTTGCGTCTGTTCTATGCCTCAGATTTGTCTAATGCTTTCATTTCTTCTTTTTTGTTGGGATTTTTTACGCTAAAATCGAAGGCAGCCTCCAACTTTTCAGTATCCATCAAAATTGTCACTGGTCCATCGTTTACTAAAGCCACTTCCATAAATGCTCCAAATATCCCTGTAGCAACAGGCTTTCCAAGTAATTCCCCCAATCGTTTCACAAAAGCATTATACAACGGTTCGCTGACGTCGGGCGGCGCCGCGCGAATGAATGATGGACGATTACCCTTGCGCGTGGAGGCATGAAGCGTAAACTGGCTTACTGCTAATATTTCGCCGCCTACGTCAAGTACGGACAGGTTCATCTTGCCTTCGACATCTGAAAATATCCGCATATTGACGATTTTGGCGCACAACCAGTCAATGGATTTCTCTGTATCGGCTTCTTCAAATCCAACCAAAACCAACAATCCATGTCCTATTGCCGAATAAATTTTACCGTCAATGGTTACAGACGCAGAACTAACTCTCTGAATTACTACACGCATTGATATTCAACTTAACACTAAAAATTTTCAATTTTCAATTTTCAATTCGATTAATGATGCTTGCCAAATATCCCGCTCCAAATCCATTGTCGATGTTTACAACAGAAATTCCCGCAGCACACGAATTGAGCATTGTCAGCAGCGCCGACAGTCCGTTGAAATTGGCGCCATATCCAATACTTGTCGGTACCGCTATTACCGGTTTGTCTACCAACCCTCCCAGAACGCTTGGCAAGGCTCCTTCCATACCCGCCACTGCAACAATTACCCGCGCGCCGCGAATCAGGTCGAGGCGGCTGTAAAGTCTGTGTATACCGGCTACTCCAACGTCGTAGATTCGTTCTACCTTGTTTCCGAAAAGTTCGGCTGTTACCGCCGCTTCTTCGGAAACAGGTATATCTGCCGTACCTGCCGTAACTACTGCAATGTAGGTAGACGAGAGAGTAACAGTATTCCTTCGGATAGCGATTGTGCGCGCAGTCTGATTGTATTCGGCTTCGGGATACAGTTCCTTGATACGTTGCCATAACGCTTCCTGCACGCGGGTTGCAAGAACGTTGCTACCGCGTTCATACATCAGTCGAATGATTTCTTCTGACTGCTCGACGGTTTTACCCGCGCAAAAAATCACTTCCGGATAACCGGTGCGCAACTGCCTGTGATTGTCTACTTTGGCAAACCCCATATCGGTAAAGGGCAACTCTTTAAGTTGCGCAAAAGCCGTATCTACGTCTTGCCTGCCTTCGCTGACAGCTTCGAGGATGTGACGAATATTTTCAGGAGTCATTAAAGTTTCAAGTTTCAGGTTTCAAGTTTCAGGTTTCAAGTTCGAGTTTCAGGTTTTTATTTATCTGAAAAAAGTCTTGTTGGGGTTAATCTTACTACTTTTCCGTATTTTTCCAATGCTCTGACGTCTATTTGTCTGGGGTCGCCAACTATGCTTATGGCAATATTTTTTCCTTTAACTTTTTCTTCGTAATATTTCTTAATATCGTCGAAAGTAAGGTTATCAATTTTTTCAAGGTTTTCTTCTGCTGGCGTTTTTTGGTATCCTCTCAATTTCCATGCTTCATATCTTTGACTTACATTTCGGAAATCGGGTCTGTCCATCAATATTGTTTGACGCAGATAATTTTTCAGATTTGTCATACGCTCGGGATATTCAGGCATGTCGGTCAATAATTTGAAAAATAGGTCTACGGCTTCAAGCGTATTGTCGGCTTGAGTGCTTACTGTTCCGATATAGAACGCGGGATAATTAGGTTTGGCAGGATTTCTTACCGCACCGCCGGCAGAATATGCCATTGACCGAAATTCGCGTAATTCCTGCATTATGATTGAATTGAAGCCTTGACTGAAATAGTAACTGAAAGCGGCGGCATACACATCATCGGCTTTTGTATAGTTATCGCCTTCCACAAAAAGATGTATACTGCTTTGCTTTGCATCATTGAACGGTACAAAATATACCGTATTTTCCGTATATTTTGCCAAAGTCTTTATTTCAGGCGACATGCTTTCTCTTTCACCCTCTTTCAACGGCAAGTTTTTACTTAAAATTTCATACACTTCATCGAAAGGTAGATTACCCACATAGTGAATTTCAGCTTCATAATCGGTAGCCCGTTGAAATTCGCCGGTGAGGTTGCTTATCGTTAGTGCAATTATTTCCATTAGCGGTAAACGGTCGATCCTGTCCGACTTTTCGCCGTATAACAGATAATCGTACATCGCGTCATTGATAAATTCGATTTGAGTTTTTTCAATGTTTCGACTGTGAAAAACACGTCCTTTGAGATTGTTCCACTGTTTTTCGTCCAACTTTGGCAACAATATCTGTCGTGTCATCAACTGACATGATATTTCCAAATTTTCCTCAAATCCTTCCATTATTACATATAAATAATTGTCGTCTACGCGATACCGGCATGTAGCGCCTAATATGCTGAACGCTCTTTTGACTTCCTGCGCTTCCATCAAGCCCATAATTCCGGCATTGTTCATTAACGATGTAGCCCATTCAAGTTTTGGCATCTGTGCTGTTCCGATGCCGTATTTTATGACAATAGAAAAAATATCATTTACAGGATTTTGTGTATAGAACAACTTCGAACGGTCGTTGACCTGACGAACCTGCACCTCGTTCATATCGGCAAATGTAACAGGCATAGGCCTAACAGGCATGGATACCAACTGACGCGCATATTCAGATTGAAAATGTTGCGGAGGCTGAAGCGCGTTCATTTCGGGTTTTGACAGTCTTTCCTTTCTACGCGGATTACCCTGATCTAACATTAATGCCATGTAGTTTCTTCCGAAATATTTTTGTGCGGCAGCTTTTATGTCGTCAATTGTAATTTCGTTTACAATTTCCTTATATTTAAGAAAGTCGCCCGGGTCTATGTCGTTTATGAAAACGTTACTCAACTCAAAGATAATATTTTGCGATGATTCCATCCCCATATCATAGGTACGAATCATTTCGCCCTTTATGGCATCTACTAACTCTTCGTCGAATTTTCCTTCCTGCAATTTTTGTATTTCTTTCAATACAAGTTTTTCAGTTGCTTTCAAGGAGTTAAATCTGCGTTGATTAACGTCATAATAAGGAACAGCCTCGATAATTATACGTCCCTGTTCTTTGAACGGTAGCATTGTTGCGCCGCCGCCCATCAGGTCGCCGTCAATAGTAAGTTTGTCTAAAAGACCGGTATTGCTCGAATTGCTCAATATCGACGTGCAAATTGACAATACTATACGGTCTTGATGATTGTATGTTATGCCCGGATACGCCAAAACGATTTGCGGAGTAGGGCTGATTTTGGATTTTACCTGTTTTCTGCCTCTGAAAACAGCGTCGGGATATCTAACAGGCGTTGGAGCAGGACGGTTCTCCAACCTGCCGAATGAGCTTCTGACAGTGGGTACTATATCTTCGGTTTTGACGTTTCCAACTAAAATTAACGCCATATTTTCAGGCACATACCATTTGTTGTAAAAATCTATCAATCTGCTCAATTGCGGATTTTTCAGATGCTCGCCAAGTCCGATAATATCTCTCGAATATGGATGTCCCGAAAAAATGTTTCCAAACAAAAAATTTCTAATTTGCATCATACGGTTATCCTGATACATGTTATATTCTTCGTAGACGGTCTCGAGTTCGGCTTGAAAGCCGCGAAAGACGGGATTTATCAAACGCTCGGAGTTGAGTTGTAACCATCGATGTACCTCTTCAGCCGGAAATGCGTTGAAATACAGCGTATAATCATAACTTGTTCCCGCGTTCAACATATTTCCGCCTAATGTACCTTCGGTAAGCGCCGTAAATTCAGTTGAATAGCTGATATTACTTGCCTGAATGCTCAAATCATTAATCTCGTCGGATATAGCCTTCTTTCGAGCAGGGTTTGTTTCTGCTGCCAGTTCATCATATTTTTGTATGATTTTCTGGTAGACAGGCTCTTCCTTCTCCCAATCCAAAGAGCCTATTTTAGGCGTTCCCTTGAACATCACATGCTCAAGATAGTGAGCCAACCCCGTAAAATCAGCAGGGTCGTCTTTTGAGCCAACTTTTACTGATACCATTCCCCATACATTAGGCTTGGTATCGTCTTCCCATACAAAAACATTCAATCCGTTGGGAAGTCTAAATGCTTTTAGTCCTTGTGCTGAAACCTGAAATCCCAGCAAAAGGGCTACAATGATAATAAAATATTTCAAATATTTCATCAGATTACGTATTAAAATTTGCGACAAAGTTAGTAATAAATTTTGTATTGAAAAAATTTTTTATTTATCAGGGTGCATTTCAAATTATCGTTACAAACGACAAAAAACTTTCATTCAAACGACATATACGGTCTGATTTTTTCAGCGCTTTCGCGTTCAAGAATGTTGTTTCTAACGAGTTCTTCAATGTTATTGATACGATTTTGCAGTCTGCGGTAGTTGATGATGCCTCGCGCTTGTTGTTCGGTGATGTACGGATGTCTAACAAAATCGTTGAATGTTGCGGTGTTCATCGAAATTTTTCTGATGAGCGAACTGTCCGCCGAAAGTTGCGCAGACAGCCGTTCTACTAAATCATCATTTATTCCGTAGACTTCGCTCAACTGCGCTACATCGACAAAACCGCCGATAAGGTTGCGATATCTTAAAGTTCGTGCTGCCAGTATGGGACCTATGCCGGATAATTGCGTCAAAAGGCTGCTGTCGGCAGAATTAAGTTCTATCAGACGTATAGCGTTGTTTTGAGGATTTTCGGCAGTAATGTTTTCGGTTTCTTCGACGATGGGTATGGTAGATGCTACAGGCGCATTTTGTCTCACGTTTTGTTCATTACCCGCTATTCGTATATATGGCTCTAACTGGCGGTATTGAGTTGCAGAGACTGTATACAGCCTTTGCAGGTCTTCCTTTCGCCTGAAACTTCCGCCGGCTGCCTGATAGTTCCTGATGTTTAGTATTTGTCGCTCGTTAAAACCAAGTTTGTTAAAATCATCATCGGTAGCGCGATTAGGGTCGAAATAAAAAAACTCGGCTATATTTTGATCATATATTGACGTTTCTATCTGATAGTCAGTAGTTGTTTTCGCGGCAACGGCAATACGAAATTGCTCAATATCGTCTGCAAAAGCTTTTACATCCGGAAGTTTAGGATTCTTCCGGAATGGCGTAGACCATTTTATGGTCAGCATTATCACAATGCATACGGTCAACCCCAAAATTCCAAAACGTTCGGCGCGCGAAAAATTGAAGTAATTTTTTAGGAATAATTTCCACGACATGCTGCTTTTCTATTCATCGTAATTGCTGTCTGTAGACGCTACATTATCGGGGTCTTCATTTTCTTTTGAGCCGTAATTGGATCCGTTGCCGCTGCCCTCTTCGTTGGCATTTGCTCCGAATTGCTTCTCAAATTCTTCTTCGGTAAGATTGTCTATCTTGACGTTTATCTTTACAAGATAACTTATATCCTCAAGGTCTACCGTGATAGCATGAAAAAAATCGCCATTGGGTTTGTCTACCTTAATGATATCATCGCCATAGCCGAACGGATACTTTTCTTTTATAGCCTTTAAGACCTCTTCCGAACAATTTTTATAACTGATAACTAATCGCTTTTTGTGTCCCATTTTTGACTAATATTATTGATTTTTGAAAAATTTTGGCAATGAAAAGAAAAATTTTGCACATTTCAAAACAATTTAACAATTTTTTTGATAAAATTTGTTTTTTTATCTTTTGTCGGATCGAATAACATTCCCGTACAAAGGCACATTTTACGGTTATTGCGTTGCAATATGTCGTAGTTAACACATGCTTCGCAGCCTTTCCAGAACTCTTCATCGTCCGTCAGTTCCGAAAATGTTACGGGCTTATAACCGATTTCGGAATTGAGTTTCAAAACAGCCAAACTTGTAGTGATACTGAATATTTTGGCATTTGGAAACTTTTTTCGTGAAAGTTCGAAGATTTTCCTTTTGATTTGTCGTGCCAAACCGCTTTTGCGATACTGCGGCTTGACAATCAGTCCCGAGTTAGCCACAAAACAATCGTGGCTCCACGATTCGATGTATGAAAAACCGGCAAAACAATTTTTTTCATCTAATGCAATAACTGCTTTCCCTTCGCACATCTTCATTTCAACGTACTCTGGGGAGCGTTTGGCAATTCCGGTTCCGCGAACCTTTGCCGATTCTTCCATTTCTTTACATATCTCCGGAGCGTACACAGTGTGTTGTTCGCCCGCTGTTTCTATAATAAATTTCATAATATATATGAATGATTATCAGACTTATATCTTCTAAAATGACTGTTTTTTTGAAAATACAAACGTACTACTTTTTTTCATACAAAAATAAAAATATGGTAAAAAAATATGCCTTTTTGGGCATCGGGTCGAAAACAAAAATTAGAAACCGACCATATCCCTTAACAGACGTTTACTATCCTGCCGTCGTTCATTTCGTATTTGACGTCAGACATCCCTGCCAGACTTGTGTCATGCGTTACGATCACGAAGGTTTGTCCGAACTTGTCGCGCAATGAAAAAAACAGCGAATGTAGTTCCTGTTTGTTTTGCGAATCAAGATTTCCTGACGGTTCGTCGGCAAAAATCACCATTGGGTCGTTGATAAGCGCCCGCGCTACCGCTACCCGTTGTTGTTCGCCTCCCGACAGTTCATCGGGTTTGTGGCTCATGCGGTCGTGCAGCCCAAGAAATGTCAGCAGTTCGCCGGCTTTTTCTTCGGCTTTTGATTTGGACGCGCCGTTGATGAATGCGGGTATGCAAACATTTTCGAGCGCCGTAAATTCCGGCAAAAGATGATGAAATTGAAATACGAAGCCAATGTTACGATTACGGAACAGCGATATTTCCTTTTCGCCCAAACCGCTGACTTCCTTTTGGTTAATATAAACTTTTCCGGAACTTGGTTTACTGAGCGTGCCGAGAATTTGCAACAATGTTGTTTTGCCCGCGCCGCTGGCTCCTACAATTGATACGACTTTGCCCTGTGGTATGATGACGTCAATACCTTTTAGAACCTGCAAACTGCCAAACCATTTGGTAATATTTTCTCCTTGTATCATTTTTTAGTTTCAAGTTTCAAGTTTCGAGTTTCAAGTTTCAAGTTTCAGGATTAGGTTCGTTGATGGGCGGTTCGGTTGTTTGTTCGTTCGCTACTTCGTCCGTATTGTCCTGAGGTATTGAAGTTTCCGATGATGCTTGTGATTCATTATGATATTCATTTCCATAGTCACTGCTACTATAAGGATTATCGTAATAATAATCAGCGGCATAGTCTTGAATTTCATCGAAAGTTTTAGAGGCGTCATTTGCGGTGTTTTTCACAGGCTCTATAATCTCCTTTGTCAAACTTTCGCTCAGGTCGCTGCTGATAGATTTGATGTCGTTAAGCATGCCCGATGAACTGTCATTAAATTCACGTTTGATATCATCCGTGGCTTTCCTGAATTCACGAACTCCTTTACCCATCATTTTGGTAAACTCCGGTATTTTATCGGCGCCAAAAAATATCAATATGAAAAGCAATACGATAAAGATTTCGCCGCTGCTTATGAAAAGTATTGTCGACAACATGTTTATGAAAATTTGGCGCAAAGATAGTAAAAATTTTTAACTTTTTCCATTTTTTGTAAAACCTTTTGTTTTTTTTTTCGTATATATAATAAAAGAATGTATGTTATATGGATAGAATAAATGAAATCCTGAGTACTATAAGCGGCTTTTATACTTACGATGATGATATGTCTCATGAGTATATAAAGTTGATTAACGAGGCAATTGAGTTAATCCGCAGGATTGAGGCAGAACCGACAAGTATGTTGGAAAATGCCAAAAACCTTACGATTAGCGAGTTGAGTAACGAATTGGCAAACCGAATGAATGAAAAAAGTTTTTTCAAAGCGCCCATTGAGAGAAGAAAAAGCGAGTTTAAAATTTCCAAAGCGTTAGTGGTTGTTGCAATTGATAACCTTATAGCCAATATGTAACTCAAATACGTTAGGTAAGAAAATCAACCGTTACTGTCACAGGACAGTGGTCGGAATGGACTGCAGATTGCATGATAGTTGCGTCCTTGATGCGCGGCGACAGAACGTTGGAGGCGATATTGTAATCAATACGCCAGCCAAGGTTTTTTTCACGTGCGTTTTGTCTGTAACTCCACCAACTGTATACGTCGGGCTGGCTGTTGAACAGTCGGAACGTATCAACGAATCCGCAATCTAAAAATTTATCGACCCATGCCCGCTCTTCTGGCAAAAAACCCGACATTCTGTTGTATTTTTCAGGAAAATTGACGTCAACGTCTTTATGTGCAATATTGTAGTCGCCTGATATAATCAGATTTGGGCGTTCCTTTTTAAGGTTTTCTATCCATTGCAAAAAATCGTCTAAAAATGTCATCTTGAACGCCTGACGTTTATCACCCCTTGTTCCCGATGGAAAATATACCGAAATCACAGTGATATCGCCAAAATCAGCGCGTATCAATCTTCCTTCGCCGTCGTATTTCTCGATTCCCATTCCATAAACGACCTTGTCAGGCTTATCCCTGCAAAGAATAGCCACGCCGCTATATCCCAACTTTTTAGCAGGATACCAGTAATGCCTGTAACCAAGCCAATCGAAAATCAATGTATTCATCTGCTCAGGCTTTACTTTTATTTCCTGTAGACATACTATATCGGGCTGCGTCTCTTTTAGCCATTCTTCAAATCCTCTGTTCATGGCGGCGCGCAAACCGTTTACATTGTACGAATAAACTGTTTTTAACATAATAATGAGAATTAATGATGTTTTTTTTCGCCGACAAAGGTAAACAAAAATATTTTTTTCAATAAAATATTCTACTTTTGTACGCTGAAATTATATGATGAATCCACCACAATATGATATTATTGTAGCAGGCGCCGGTCATGCCGGTTGCGAAGCAGCTTGTGCTGCAGCAAACATGGGCGCCGATGTTCTTCTTGTCACTTTCGACATGGAAAAGATAGCCCAGATGTCGTGCAATCCTGCTATGGGCGGCGTCGCTAAAGGACAAATAGTAAGAGAAATAGATGCGCTTGGCGGACAGTCGGCTATTATAACCGACCGCACTACCATTCAATTTCGTATGCTTAATCTTTCAAAGGGTCCTGCTATGTGGAGTCCGCGCGCGCAGTGCGACCGCATGAAATTTTCTGCACAGTGGCGACAAACCCTCGAATCGAACCCGCGTATCGCTATTTGGCAAGACGAGGTCGTTTCTCTTATCGTAGAAAACGGCGTGGCGTGCGGCGTCGCCACACGACTTGGCGTCAGTTTTCGCGCAAAAGCGATTATCCTCACTAACGGTACGTTCCTGAACGGCTTAATTCACGTCGGACGCGTTCAAATAGAAGGCGGACGAGTGGCTGAACCGCCTTCCAGAGGACTATCAGGGCAACTGCTCGCGCTCGGTTTTGAAGTCGGACGCATGAAAACAGGCACGCCCGCGCGTATTGACGGACGCAGCATTGACTTTACGAAAATGCAGCGACAAGACAGCGATGATGATGTCCGGCGTTTTTCATATCTTCCCGACATTGAAAACAAACTGCGCCGCCGTCCATGCTATATAACATACACAAATCTAACCGTTCACCGGATTTTGGAACGCGGATTTGTTGATTCGCCGATGTACAACGGAACAATTCAGAGTATTGGTCCCCGCTATTGTCCAAGTATAGAAGACAAGGTTGTTACTTTTGCGGCAAAAGATTCGCATCATTTGTTTCTTGAGCCGGAAGGCGCCGATACCGAAGAGTATTACGTCAATGGTTTTTCATCGTCGCTTCCCTGGAATATTCAATGGGAGGCGATGCGAAAAATTGAAGGTTTGGAAAATGTGCAACTTTTTCGCCCCGGATACGCCATTGAATATGATTTTTTTCCGCCAACGCAGATTTTTCATACTTTGGAAACTAAACTTGTGCCAAATCTATATTTTGCAGGTCAGATAAACGGCACGACAGGCTATGAAGAGGCGGCTGCGCAAGGTTTGATGGCTGGTATAAATGCCGTTTTGAAACTTCGTGGGGAAGCGCCTTTCGTTTTGCAGCGCAATCAGGCTTATATTGGCGTTTTGATTGACGATTTGGTAACAAAGGGCGTAGACGAACCTTACCGCATGTTCACTTCCCGCGCCGAGTATCGTATTCTGCTGCGACAAGACGACGCAGATGCACGACTTACGCCGCTTTCGCGCCAATTAGGATTAGCAGACGACTACCGTTTTAATCTACTAAATGAAAAGATAAAATATCGTGATGAAATTATTGAATTTGTGCGCAATAATAACGTTAGTCCCGATGCAATAAACGATTTTTTAGAACAAAACGGGACAGTTCCACTTCGTCAGACGGTAAAAATAACAGACCTTGTATCGCGTCCGCAAGTTTCGTTACATGGTTTGATTTCACAAATTACTGATTTAAACAAACTTATACAGTCTATTCCCGACCGGCAAAACGAGATTATAGAGGCTGCCGAGATTACCATCAAATACAAAGGCTACATTGAGCGCGAACAGATTAACGCACAAAAACTTGAGCGATTAGAACATCTTGTTATTCCTGCCGGGTTCGACTTTCGCAAAATAACTTCTCTATCAATGGAGTCGCGAATAAAACTTTCGCGAATAAAACCTCAATCCATTGGACAAGCATCACGTATACCCGGCGTCTCACCCTCCGATATTAATGTTTTGTTAGTGCATTTTGGCAGATAAGAACGTTCCACGTGGAACGTTCTTATTTGAGGCTTCATTTTTTATTTGAAACATTATGTCTTCAACTATTACTTTAATGTTCCACGTGGAACATTAAAGTAATAAATTATATGATTGATATATCAGGCAGATTAACAATGGTATGTAATGATACTCTAATGGACTTGTATTTATTCCCCGTCTTGCATTATTGTTTCGATGCTAATTTGTATCGCTTTGCATCTATCGTTGTTGAAAAAATTAACAGTTGCTTTTCCTTCCATATCCGTTTGCACGGCAGGGTTCCAATACAATGATCTTTGTGTACGATAAAACTCCTTTGTGCGCGAAAAACCTTGTACCATCGCGCGTTTCACTCCTACTGGGTCTTCATAATTACTCGATTTAAGAAATACATAAATCATAACATAGTCATCTTGTAGTCCGGTAAGCGTAGCAGATTCGTCAATCCAAAATGATGCAACGTCTTTAAACAGTATTTCTCTAATGTCATAAAGATGCGCCCTGTCAAAGTCTGAATAATCATTCCCTTTTATACTGAACACGACCTTCTTTGTATTGTACCTAAACTCATATCCACCGAAAATCAGAAGATGTTGCGCCAGATAGTCAATAAAGAGAGCGGTACTATCAGTATTGTATGGAAACAAGCGCGATGTTGCGCCTAAATCATTGTTAAGCACAATGCGGGATGCTATCGCTCTGCCATGTTTCTTTGTCTGTAACACCAAATGCCCTGTTTCATAAAAATCGTCTAACCCAAAACTGAATTTGCCAAAACTATCGGTTATACACTCTCCATGTTGCGAAAGACCTTTGCCATACAGCAATAATGCGACGGCGGTATTTGTCAGCGGTCTGCTTCTTCTTCCCCTGTCTGCAAATACCCTGCCTTCAATTAACAGTTTTCTTTCCATTGGGAGTTTCATTTCCACAGGTTTTCTGCTTGCTGTTGTCTTTCGGTCGTATTGCCGCCAGCCATGTACCATTAGCATTAAGTCGTTCATCATATCGCCCTTGTAGCCGTCTGTATAAATGTCGGCGTCTCGGTCGTATATTGATAGCGAAAAAGTGGCAGGCAGGGAATCATTCGTTTGAAAGTCTACGCTGATGGGCGAATGGGGAGCATAAGTCGCATGAATGTTTGTTGCTCTTATTGGGGATTCTTTTTCTTCTTTATCTTCATATTGTTTGCAGGGTAAGCCTTCCACAAGACTAACGCCTTCGGGGAAAAACTCCATATTTACAGTGTTTGATATTGGAGTTTTGTACTCGCAGGAAGGCTTCGGATAAACGGGGAAAACACGGGAGAATACATATTCGTCGCCAAAGTTGAGCATTGCCCGCGTGTATGCGCGTATTTCATAAATGCCCGCTTTAAGAGTATCGTTCAGGAAAAAATCACCCGGAGCGCGCCCATCTTCTATCTTCAGTTTTTTCGACATTAGCGTGTCGCCGCGCGCATTAAGCATTTCAACATAAAGTACCCTGCTCAAATACTCAGGTTGCAGTGTTGCCGCGCATACCACGTAAGATTGAAACCATATCGTTTCGCCAATATAGTAGCCTGTGTTGTCGAAATGAAGATATACCTTTTCTTTTTGTATGTCTGCATCATTTTGTATTTTAACAGAGACATAATCCAAAGGTAACATATCTCCCACACGGTATTTAGCCATTTCGCCCGAAAACTGCACCTTGTCTATTTGGTCTATATTGCCATATTTATCGACAAATAATGTGTCTGTCAAAATAGTAACGTCTGATACATTTCCGCGATAAGTTACAGTAAGGGGTTTTATATTTGCTACAAATATCTTGACGTCGCGCTCCTGCTCATTGCGATACGAAAACAAATTAGCATCCCGCGCGAGTGTAATAATTTTTTGCATCAGCGTATCCTTTACTATGTAAAACTCATGCTGGATATTATC
>Ga0099364_10010055_pt1 | contig 13066 bp, 11 predicted proteins | sample TergutTh196P3_FD_73070 | JGI IMG/M metagenome (GOLD analysis project Ga0099364, IMG submission 73070) | Microcerotermes parvus P3 segment gut microbial communities from Pointe-Noire, Republic of the Congo - Th196 P3 | ecosystem: Host-associated > Arthropoda: Insects > Digestive system > Gut ...
CAACGTGGAAATGGAAAATTTGCGCGCCTCTATCAAGCAAGTCAGTCAGCAAATGGGAGGCATGGCAAACAGCAATGGCGATATGGCTCAAGATTATTTCTTTAATGCCTTGTACCAACGTAAAACTCTGTTTGGTCAAGAATTTGACGAGGTAAAAACAGAAAAACGAAAAATCAAAAAGACAGGCGTGGAGGTTCAATACGATATCATACTTGTCAACGGAAAATCGGTCTGTATCGTAGAGGTAAAGTACAAGGCAGACACCGATGACGTTAGGAAGATACCGAGCATTAAGGATAAGTTCAGACAAAACTATCCCGAACATGCAGACAAGAAACTTTACCTTGCTCTTGCCAGCATGTCATTCGATGATTATGTCGAAAACGAATGTCAAAAACTAGGAATAGCCATTATCAAACAGGTAGGCGACACAATAGAAATATACGACGAGCATCTTAAAGTTTTTTAGTGGTTTTTGGTTAGTGCGTACTGAACGTGTTATAATTTCATATAATTTTTGAATTTTCAAAAAAATCATATAATTTTGCCGCCGAATAAAATCAATCAAAAATCAAAAATCAAAAATCAAAAATGAGCAATTGGACGAATTTTAGCAGAGGTCTTATCAAGGAAAATCCCGTCTTTGTGTTAGTTTTGGGTATGTGTCCTACGCTGGCAACCACTACCTCGGCGATGAACGGCTTGGGGATGGGTCTGGCTACAACATTTGTGTTGATAATGTCAAATGTTGCTATCTCTTTGATAGCGGGGTTGATTCCCGACAAGGTTCGTATTCCTGCCTATGTTGTTGTTATTGCGTCGTTTGTAACGATGGTGGATATGCTTATGGCGGCATATGTGAACTCGCCCGGTCCCAACGGCGAAGCAAGTCTCTACGACCAGTTAGGTATTTTTATACCGCTGATTGTTGTAAACTGCATAGTATTAGGTCGCGCCGAAGCGTTCGCATCGAAAAACAAACCGTTGCCCTCAATGCTCGACGGAGCAGGAATGGGGCTTGGATTTGCCATAGCATTGACGTTGCTTGGCGCTGTACGCGAAATCTTGGGCAGCGGCTCTGTGTTCGGAGTGACGATGTTCCCAAAAGCAACAAACATGCTGATATTCGTTTTAGCTCCGGGTGCATTCATCGCATTGGGCTATCTTATTATGATTGTAAATAAAATTCAAAAAATCAAAAAATCAAGTTAAATGGAATTGCAATTGCAAGAAAAAACAGTGGGTCAGTGGTTAGAATATTGGGCTGCTGCCACTCCGGATAAGGAAGCTTTGGTTTATTCCGACCGTAATCTTCGTTTCACATGGAAAGAATTTAACCGGCGTGTAGACAACATGGCTAAAGGGCTGATGTCCATCGGAGTAACACATGGCACACACGTTGGAATATGGGCTACAAATGTACCCGACTGGCTTACATTTTTGTATGCCGGAGCAAAGATAGGAGCCGTATTAGTGACGGTAAACACCAACTATAAGCAAAGCGAATTGGAATATTTGATGAAAGATTCTGATATACACACGCTTTGCATCACCGAAGGCGTTTTCGACGGTAACTATGTTGATATGGTATACAAGATGATGCCAGATTTGCGTCTATCACAACGCGGATTCGCCAAAAGCAAAGATTTCCCGATGCTGAAAAACGTCGTTTACATTGGTCAGGAAAAGTTTCGCGGAATGTACAACACAGCCGAATTGCTGTTACAGGGTCAGAACATCGACGACAAAACGCTCGAAGAAGCCAAAAGCAAAGTACAACATACCGACGCGGTAAACATGCAGTACACTTCGGGAACTACCGGTTTCCCGAAAGGCGTTATGCTGACGCATTATAATATAACCAACAACGGCTATTTCACAGGCGAAGGAATGGGCTTCACAGCCGATGACAAACTGTGTTGCTGCGTGCCGCTGTTTCACTGCTTCGGCATCACGCTTGCAACCATGAATGTGCTTACGCACGGCTGCACGCAGGTGATGGTCGAAAAATTCGACCCGCTTTTAGTGCTGGCTTCCGTACACAAGGAACGCTGTACTGCCCTTTACGGCGTGCCTACAATGTTTATAGCCGAGTTGAACCACCCGATGTTCGAAATGTTCGACCTGACGTCGCTGCGCACAGGCATCATGGCTGGGGCGTTATGTCCCATTGAGTTGATGCGCTCCGTTACCGAAAAGATGCACATCACGCATATTACCAGCGTGTACGGTCTTACCGAAACATCGCCCGGAATGACGCATACGGTACTTGAAGACTCTTTCGAAGCGCGCTGCACTACCGTAGGCAAAGAATATCCCTTCACAGAAGTAAAAATTTTGAATCCCGAAACGGGCGCAGAATGTGCCATAGACGAACCCGGCGAAGTTTGTTGCCGCGGATACCTGAACATGCAAGGTTATTACAAGAATCCGAAGGCTACCGAAGAGGTTATCGACGAAAACGGCTTCCTGCACAGCGGCGACCTTGGCACAAAAGACAAGGACGGATATTACCGCATAACAGGTCGCATCAAGGATATGATAATTCGCGGAGGCGAAAATATCTATCCCCGCGAGATTGAAGAGTATCTCTACCATCTCGAAGGATTGAAAGACGTACAGGTTGTTGCCATAGCCTCGCCAAAATATGGCGAAGAGGTTGGCGCGTTCATAATCCCCCACGATGGAGCGGCATTAACGGAAGAAATAGTTAAGGATTTTTGTCGCGGACAAATAGCCCGCCACAAAATACCAAAATATATCTTCTTTGTAGAATCGTTTCCCTTGACGGGAAGCGGCAAAATTCAAAAGTTCAAGCTGCGCGAAATGGCGCTTGAGATATTGAAGGAACGGGGCGTGGAAATTGTTTGAAAGTTTGTTGATTAAATGCAATGTATGGCATACAACGGAATAGACTTGATATTGTTTTCATAGCCAAAATTTTTTTGTGAAATGCGTATTGCATACTGCGATTGGTATTTTTTAGCAAACTGCGCCATGCTTCCGCTTCGGGTTCTAACGCCTTTTTTTACTTCTACGGGAATAACATTCTCGTCGTCTTGAATCACAAAATCAATTTCGGCTGTTTCTTCACTTTTCCAGTAAAACAGTGGGATAGACTTGGCTGCGAAAGTCTGCGCTACAAAATTTTCGGCTATTGCGCCCATAAAACTGTTGTTGGTTTCGATTGAGTTAAGCAGCATTTGCGCGGGCAGTCCCGAGTGCATCGTCAACATTCCCGTATCGCTCATGTACAGTTTGAAATCGCTGAAATCCTGATATGCTTTGATTGGAATAAACGCGTGTTCTATTTTTTGGCATTTCAGCACGATCCCCGCGCTTTGCAACCACTCGATAGCCTCGCCGAAAATGCTTGCTGTTCCGCCTTTTTGCACAACTCTATATTGAAATTTTTTATTTTCCTTTGCCAACTGCGTCGGGATAGACTTGTAACAACCGCGAATCTTTACGGCAGTTGAAGGTGTTGCGTATTTTGACATGTCGGCAATATATTCGTTAAGAATTTGCGCCTGCGGAACTTTTATAGTCAGAAAACTGTTATGTTCCAAAAAATCGACAATCACAGCAGGCATTCCGCCGATAATACAGTAATGGTTGTACATTTCCAGCGCTAACCTGTGAAGCGTTTCGTTAAGAGGTTTTAATCCGTCGGCGTAACTGTTGCGTATTTCTTCCGCAAGTTTATCTTTCCCGAAAGCCCATAAAAATTCTTCAAAATCAAACGGATACATATCCATTTCGTCCACTTTTCCCACCGGAAAAGAATATTTTTCGCGGTTTACGGCAACGCCTAACAGCGAACCGGCTGCCGCTACATGATATTGTGGCGCAAATTCGCAAAAATATTTCAACGAAAGCAATGCCCTTTCGCTTGCTTGAATTTCATCTAAAAATAGAAGCGTTTCGCCTGCTATAATGCGCTTACCGGTATGCGATTCAAGCAATGTAAGCAAACTCGACGGCTCAATATTGCCTTCAAAAATATCTTTGACGAGTGGATTAGTTTCCAAATTGATATATACAACATTAGAAAAAAAAGACATCCCAAATTTATTGATTATGTGGGTCTTACCAATCTGTCTGGCTCCGTTGACCAATAATGGTTTGCGTCCCTTGCGCTGTTTCCATTCTATAAGAGCGGCTGTGATTTTTCGTTTCATGTGACGATAAAATTTTTGCAAAAATATAAAAAAGTCGGAAAAAGTCAAAATATTTTGATTTTTTCTGACTTTTTTGTCAAATTCTTGATAACACTATAGACACATCAATCTGCTATTACGGTTCTAATTGATTATTTACTAAACTATTAAAACAACTTACACTTCAAATCTGACACTATGTACCGCCCTTTTTAGCGCACACTTACATCTCATGCGCAGCCAAAAAATTGCTTTATGATTGAACCGCAAAGATAGCAAATTTTTTTCAAATGCAAACTTTTTTTGATATTTTTTCATTTTTTTTGTAATTTTGCAGAAAAATATTATTTCGCAAGTTCATTAAGCAATAAAAGTGATGGAACATAATAGATTAAATATGCCTGTTGGGATTCAGCGTTTCGAGGCTATCCGCAAGGGAGGTTATTTATATGTAGACAAGACCGAATATCTTGTGAATATGATCCGCAAGGGCAAAATCTATTTTCTTGCCCGCCCGCGCCGGTTTGGCAAGTCGGTTATAGTATCAACGTTTGAGGCTATGTTTTCTGGCGAAAAGGAACTTTTTAAAGGGCTCTATGCGGAGGAGTTTATGATGGATTTTGAATCGTGTCCTGTTATTTCATTGGATATGAGCGGAGTAACAACTGATGACGGAATAGATGGGATAAAATCGTCAATTTCGCGGCAAGTTACGACGATTGCCCACATGTTAGGCGTTTCGTTATTTGACATTCAGTCGCCCGGAGACCGGTTTGCCAACTTAATTTCTACTACCGCCGAGAAATACAACCAACAAGTAGCCGTTTTGATAGATGAATACGATGCGCCCTATACAGAGTTTGTAAATAATCCTGATATCGCAATAGAAGTTCGTACGGTATTGAGAAGTTTCTACAAACAACTCAAAGCCAACGAAAAATACATCCGTTTTATTTTCATCACCGGTATATCCAAGTTCGCAAAGCTTGGCGTGTTCTCAACTTTGAATAATCCTAAAGATATTTCATTGACGCCGGAATATTCCGAAATTTGCGGATATACGGAAGATGAAATAATCCGTTATTTTCCTGATTATCTTGAAGAAACAGCAAGTGCGATGGAAATTACTACCGATACTTTGATTGAAAAAATGCGATACTATTACAATGGCTTTACCTTCGATAGAAACTGTAGTACGAAACTTTACAATCCATTCTCTACCTTAAACTTTTTTGGAGAAAAGTCATTTGACAACTTTTGGATTGAAACCGGTCAGTCATTATTTTTGGCTGAATACATGAAAAACAGAAACTTAACGGTAGAACAATTCCGAAATTTTCCTATTTCAAGAAGTTTTGCAAAAAGTCCGGGCGAGGTAGATACAACTTCTCCCGAAGGTTTTTTACATCAGGCAGGATATCTGACCTTGCGCCCCGGAACTAATGGCAGCGACCTGTCGCTTGATTATCCAAATACCGAAGTCCTCAACTCAATGTCGCAACTGCTGACACAAAATATTATAACACAAAATTATAACGTCTTTGAAGGTAAATTGCGTTCTGCTATTGTTTCAAACAACGTCCAAAAATTTATTGATTGCGCCAATTACATTTTATCATGCATCCCCTACGATGATTTTGCCAACGCTGCAAAGCAAAGCGTTGAACTAACCGGCAACAAACTAACCGTTCAGGAATGGCTCTATCGCTCGAGTATAATTGCCTTTTTACGCGGCTGCGGCATCGTTACCTTTGCCGAAGTGCAAACAAACGTGGGACGCTCGGATATCATGTTGTCGCATCAGGGATATATTTGGCTGATAGAACTGAAAGTAGCTGCAAAAGGCGAAAGTGTGAAGGCAAAAGCAGAAGAAGCATACAGGCAAATAGAAAAAAACTATGCAAAGGCATATCCCGATGCGCTGTGGGTGGGATTGGTTATTGATGACGAAAAAAGGGAGATTACGGAGTTTAGAGTTTGAATATTTTTTTGTCGTTATCAAGAAAATCATTGAATTATTTTCGAGAAATCGGGAATACCATATCCATACATATTATCAGGCTTGTCAAAATGGCTTGAGGCGCGTTTTACCATTTCAATAATTTCCATATTTGTTTTTTCGGGGTATGCCTGCCATAGACATGCAATCAGTCCTGCTATAACAGGCGTTGAGTATGATGTGCCGTTGCCGGGAACAATATTTCCCATCGAATTTTGATATGCTGTTCTTGCGCCTATTGCCATCACATCGGGTTTTATGCGATTGTCGGCAGCGGGACCTGTTGAACTGAACGATACGCGTCTTCCGTTTGGGTAAACCGCTCCGACGGATACTACGCTGTCAGCGTCGGCAGGCACCGAAATTATTCCCCAATCGTCGTTACCGCTGTTTCCGGCGCTAACGCAAACAATTATTCCGCGTGCGGCAGCCATCGTAGCAGCCCGCGAAGTCCTGACTGTACGTCCGTCTAAATTGTCTTTGCTGTGATTTTGCGAAGTATCGTCAAATGTCGTGTAGCCCAACGAACAGCTTATCAAATCAACGCCTATGCTGTCAGCATATTCTACAGCTGCAATCCAGTTGTCTTCTTCAACCAAATATTCATGTTCTACTTCTTCCGAGCGCAACAAAATATAGTCTGCTTCCGGCGCCGAACCTATCATCTCACCCGGCATATATGTTGCAAGAATAGATAAAACATTTGTTCCGTGACTGTTTCTTCCAAAAGGATTTTCGGTATCGGGAGTAAAGTTTTTCAATCCGCGCAATTTGCCTGCTGTGCGCAAACTGTCGAATCCCGATAATTCGTTTGCTCTGAAGAAACCGCCGTCAATTACCCCAATAAACATTCCCTGTCCGCGAAATCCGCGCTCATGCAGCAACTGCCCGTTCAACATTCCTATTTGAGCGGCAGCACGACCATAATACAATGGCGCTTCGACGTAATCATACTCAAAATCATCGTCGTCGTCATCATCTTCATCTTGAAACAATAAACGAAAAAAGGCTTCCAAATCAAATTCTTCTTCTTCTGTTTCAACGTCTTGTATATTATCTTTTTTAACAAAAGTATCTTTAACAAAATCGATTTTGCAAAGTTTTTCAAGGTCTTCGGGCAAACATCGAATCGTTGCCGAATTGAACCATCGCGAAGTATTCAATACTTCAAAGCCCATGCGTTTCAGGCTGTCGAGATAAAAGTAACTCACCGGCAGGTCTGTGTGCGCGACCTCAATACCATGCCTTTCGCGACGTTGCAGCGCGCGTTCCGAAAGAAAAAGTTGAGGATTGTCAATGGAATATGAGTTATGATTTTTATCGGTAAATTCAATTCGGTATCTGTCTGGCGCTAACTGTATTTGAGCGTGCAGAGGCGGTAGCGCCAAACAAAAGAACAATAGCGCAAGCGAGAGGCTATTTTTGATTTTTGATTTTTGATTTTTGATTATGTCAATGAATAATAACTTATAACTGTACATCTATTTTTTCTTTTTCTTTTGTTTGATATTGTTATGTTTTTGCTGGTTTACAGCGGTTTGCTTTTCAGGTTTCGGTTTGGGCTTGTGGTGGTGGCGCTGGGTATTGTCGGGTAACGGAGCGGGTTGCTTTTGCCTGCCGGCAATAGTTAGCGAAACAATCCCCAAAACAATGAACGGCACGCTCAACAGTTGCCCCATGTTGAACATCATGCTTTCTTCAAAAATTTCCTGCGGATTTTTGATAAATTCGATGCAGAAACGGAATCCGAAGACCATTATCAGGAACAGCCCGAATATCAGAAACGGTCGCGGTCGGTTGTCGCATTTTCGGTAAACAAAACGCAACACAACGTATGTCAGCGCGTAATACAGCGCTTCGTATATCTGTGTTGGGTGCTTTGCGATTGTTTCGCCGCGTCGTTCGAAGATGAAGCCCCATGGCAACGTGGTTGCATGTCCGTATATTTCGGAGTTCATCAAATTGCCCGTACGGATGAAGAATCCCGCCACGCCAATAACTATAACTACGCGATCGAGTACCCAGATGTAGGGCTTTTTCGATTTTCGTCCAAGCAGATACAACGCCGTCAATATTCCTATCGCGCCTCCATGGCTCGACAAACCTCCATTCCACACGTACAATACTTCCAACGGGTTTTGCAGGTAATATTTGGGATGATAGAAAAAACAGTCGCCGATGCGGGCGCCGATTATTGTTCCCAAAATCATATATATCAACGCTTGGTCGGGAAAATCTTCAGGAACCCTGTCAAACTTCAACAATTCCTTAAAAGCGTAGTAACACATTAAAAAAGCGCAAGCGAAAAGTATTCCATACCAGCGAATACTATGTTCGCCAATACTGAACGCTTCAGGGTCGATATTCCAATTTATAAACAAATCAAGCATATTTTCAGGTTTTAATATTAAATTTGAAGCGGCAAAAATACAAAAAACAATTAACTTTGCAACATGAAAATTTCATTTTTACTTTTAGGAGGAAATTTAGGCGACCGTATGGACTATCTGCGCCGATGCATTGATTTGCTTAATAGCGAAGCCGGCAACGTAATAGCCATGTCGTCAATATACGAGAGCGAACCATGGGGTTTCGACGACCCGCAATGGTTTCTGAATCAGGCAGTAGCATTAGAAACAAATCTCTCGCCATTCGAACTTTTGGAATGTATCCAAAAAATTGAAAAAACTTTGGGACGCCGGCGAACTGCCGCCAACGAATATCAAGCGCGAACCATTGATATTGACATTATTTTATATGATAACATTGTGATAAACACTCCCGAACTTGTTATTCCCCACCCGCGCATGACCGAACGCATGTTTGTAATGCAACCGATGGCGGAAATAGCGCCGGATATGGAACATCCGGTATTGAATTGTACAATGGCGTATTTGAGAGACAATTGCGGGGACGCAAAGGGAGTGAAGATGAATAAAATTTTTTTTGCAAATGTATAAAAAATATACGTATCTTTGCGGCGATAATTGCAAGGTCTTTTTCGACTTGCATAATTTTAGAACATAAATTAAACCGCTATGACTAAACATCTTACACTAAAATACGAACCGGCTAATTAACGATGGTTCATGGGCTTTTGCCATATTTTCGCGCATTGTTTTGATGATTTCAGGATACTCCGAAGCAACATTATTCAGTTCTTTTGGGTCTGCTTCCAAGTCAAAAAGCATCATATTTGCTTCGCCTTCTCTACGAATGTTGACTGTCAATCCTTTCCATTTTCCCATACGAATAGCCTTTGAAGCGCCTCCTTCGGGAAATTCCCAGTAAAGATATTCATGTTCCTGTTGCTTTTTGCCTAATAATGAGGGAACAAAACTGATACCGTCGTTTGGAGGAGCCTCAATATTTGCTATTTCGCAAATTGTTGCCATGATGTCCCACGATGCGCAGATGTGGTTATTTTGGGTATTTGGCTTGATAACATTTTCCCATGCAACAATCATAGGGACGCGTATACCGCCTTCGTACAGGCTTGCTTTAATGCGTGCGGGGTCGCTGTTTGACGGGCGGGCGCTGTCGAACCATACTGCGTCGCCGCCGCCGGCAAATGTTGGTCCGTTGTCGCTGGTGAAAAATATCACTGTGTTTTCATAAATACCCAATTCTTTCAATTTAGCGACTAATTCGCCGACCTGTTCATCCAAATAACTAACCATTGCCGCGTAGGTAGCGCGCGGATAGCGACACGGAAAATATCCTCTTTCCCCAAGATATGGTTCTTCCGTACCATATTTGTCTACGTAATATTTCACCCATCGCTCGGGCGCCTGCAAGGCTACATGCGGCAAAGTCGTTGTCCAGTTTAAAAAGAATGGCTTGTCTTTATTACGTTCAACAAACTTGATTATTTCTTCAAACTTTGGGTCGCAACTGTACACTTTTTGATTGAATTTTGCATAACTTTTTTCGTCATACGGGTCGGCTCCCTCGTCGAGTTTAGTACCGGGGGGCAACAGTTCGTTAGGCAAATATTCACGTTGGTCGTTGCGCCATAGGAAAGGCGGATAAAAGGTATGCGCCTGACGCTGGCAGTTATTTCCGTAGAAAAAATCGAAGCCCATTTTGTTTGGGGCGCCTTCCGAACCGGGATATCCCAATCCCCACTTTCCAACACATCCGGTAACATATCCCGCCTTTTGCAACAATAGCGGGAAAGTAACCGTTCCCGCCGGTAGCGGACGTTGTCCTTCCAAATATGGGTCGGCAAGCATGGCTGCATGACTCCACACATCGCCTCTCTCGCCCATTTCGTCGTTTCCACGAATATACGCATGTCCGCTATGTAGCCCTGTGAGAGTGATACAGCGGGTAGGAGCAGATACGGGCGAACCTGAATAATGTTGCATGAACCGCATACCATTAGCGGCAAGCCTGTCAATATTCGGGGTCTCAATCTTTACTCCTCCGTAACAACCCAAGTCGCCAAAGCCCAAATCATCGCTAAGAATATAAATGATGTTGGGCTGCCCGGGCATTTTTTGTTCGCACGATACTACTACGGCGCCTAATAGCGATACGCTACAAAAAATACTTGTTTTGTTCATCTGATTATGTTTTTATTTTTTGAAACGGATTTATTTATAAAATGCGCACTTTATACATTTTTATATCCGGAATGTTGATGGTTTTATCGGGATTTCTGATATAGATATTGAATGTCCACCAACTTTCTTCGGCAATCGTATAAACTAACTTTTGAGTTTTGCTGATATAGTTTACCGATTTGACGTTCGCAGCGGTTTTCAACGGTTCGAACGGAGTGAATTTTTCGGCGGATATATCGAATGAATGAACGCCGTAGTGTTCTGTAATCAATAATTCGTTATCCGAAACAGGAAACAGGTCATGCCCGCTTATGCCCGGAATAATCCACTTTTTCTCAAGTTTTAACGACGGCGATGATGTGTTCCAATTCAATAGCGAATACTCGCGCAGGTCGTCGTATCCTAAAGCATACAGCCGTTGTCGCTTGTCGTTCCATATGACTCCGTGTCCTGAATAAAGACTGTCTTTGAACAATACCTTTTCGGGCTGGTTTCTATCGTATAGTTCAAGACTGTTTCCATCTTGATGTGTGGAAAGCGCTACGGCAATACGTCCGCCGGGCAACACATCTGCAGAATGTGCATTCGGAACATAAGCATAAAACAGGATTTTTTTAGTTGCCCGTTCTATCAACAGCACGCCTCCACTGGAAGAGGTGGCTAAAATATTTTTGCCGCCATCTACCGGTTTACATTCGTCCATTGTTCGCAAATATCTTTGGTAGGCTTCGGGAAGTTGTGATGCAGCGTCGGACGCCTGCCAACTCCATACGATTTTTACATCAGAGCCATTAGAAGCCTGCTCGTCGATAATGAGGATTTTGTCGTCGCCGCATAAAATGAGTTCTCCCGCCGGTTTATTGCAGGCAACAAAAAAGAAACTGATAATTAAATATGTGATGATTGTTTTCATTGATTTTATTTTTATGTGATTTTTACTACTTGTTTTCATTCGTCCAATATAATTATAAATTCGTCGTGCGCTTCGGTTCGCCATGCGTGTTGGCGTGTTGTGGGCGATATTGCAAAAAGAGGCGAAAAGGTTTTTACCATAATGGTCTTACCATCGGGCAAAAACTCAAGAATCCGCAGCCATCCGTCGCCGCCGTTGCCGTGCCAACCGCCGCCAAGAGCCTGTGCATTAAAGGTCATCTGTTGCACTTTTTTGCCTGCAATATTGGTATCGGTGCGAAAACCAAGATGCGCCGCCGGATCGTTAGGACGCCCGATATGACCGGACAAAACAAGCAATATGTTTTTTGAGGGTTGGACTAACTTTTGCCAAATGGCTGCGCCATAGTTAGGTCCCAACAATTGATAGCCTTCTCTTTCGATATGTTCGTTTCTGGCGTTCAAATATGAATGGGTCAAAAGAATAACCGTGTGATTGGCGTATTTTTCCGGATCAACGGTTTTTTTTGCCCATTCAAGAATTTCATCTCTGGGAGCAAATTCCAGAACTAAAATCAGGAACTTTTTTCCTTGCGGGCTGGTAAACTCATACGTAGCGTTGGTCAATGAAGGCGTATCGTTGCCGATGATTCCAACATCACGCAACAGTCTTTGATTAAGCCAGTTTTTATCTACCGGAAAATATACGTCGTAGTTCGTTCGCCTGTTTTCTGCGCTTTTATAGCCGAAATCATGGTTTCCTGCAGCCAAAACGTACGGAATTTTTCCATCGAGCCTGCCGAATGATCGCGCCGCCGATTCCCACTGCGACTTACTCGGCTGATTGCCATTAATGCCGTCGGGATTCAAAAAATCGTTCTGTTCAACAATGTCGCCCGTACAAAGAACCATGCGGATGTTTAATTTTTCCTGATATCTGACAATCCAAGCGGTTAAAAGTTCCAATAACGGCTGATTGTAATCGAATTTGACATACGTTTGCGGGTCGGGCAATAATATCATCGACCACGAATCAGGCGTACTGAGAGACGGTTCGGTATAGTCTGTATTTTGTTGTGCTGCTGCCGAATGAACAAAAAAGACTACGAAAAACAAAATCGTTAATCTACAAAAAAAAGATGTTATTTTCATGTGGTTTAAAAATTATTTCTGTATACTTTTCATGGTGCAAAAATATAAAAATTATTTGAATTATTTGATTAAATTGATTAAATTTTGAAAAAAGTTTGTCCGACAAATATTCCATCACAAAAAATAATCCCCTGCATCTTACTTGTTTACAGGGGATTACACTTTGACGTTGTTGTCCCGCCAGTACACTCCCCCGCACTATTTTACATGAAAATAGAAAATCAAAACTACATGATACACAACGAAAAAATAAAAATAAATAATTTTGTATATTCATAAAAAATCATTATTTTTGC
>Ga0099364_10010056_pt1 | contig 13066 bp, 11 predicted proteins | sample TergutTh196P3_FD_73070 | JGI IMG/M metagenome (GOLD analysis project Ga0099364, IMG submission 73070) | Microcerotermes parvus P3 segment gut microbial communities from Pointe-Noire, Republic of the Congo - Th196 P3 | ecosystem: Host-associated > Arthropoda: Insects > Digestive system > Gut ...
CAAGGTCATCAGGGGAAATGGAAACTCGTAACATAACTCCTCCTTGAATGGTCCGTGGAAAACAAGGAAGAATCATACCACTTTAGAAAAATTATGAAAAGACCAATTTCTCGCCGTTTTTGGTATAGCCTCGGTAAAAAGGCAGAGCATGTACACCGTCTGCCAGGGTTTCGATCTGACTCACTTACTCAGTGTTTGTTCTCCTTTCCTGTGTGAAGGGACCTCCTTAATCGGAGGTCTTTTTTAGTATCGGAAGGGCAGAAATGCATCGGTTATAATGGGTCTATTCGATCCTACGTAATAATCTCCCATGATCGACAGCGCTATCAGGCGGCAATATGTTTACACGTCCGAAGGCCGCAAACTGGTTCACCCTGAGACATCGGCGGGAGCGATTCCTGACCTATACGCGGCGTTGGAGGCGTTTTATGCGGAGAGGGGCACTTCCTTTGTGATTGTTTCGACGCTGGGTGAGTTGGAAGAGATGGACAAATCTACGGATCGACTTTATTGCGTCGACGATCAGCTATTCCGGTGGGACGGAGTGGCATTGATCGCACTTGCTGGTGCGCAGGATTTGAGTGCTGTTTTACGAGTACAGACCGAGGTCGATGAGTTAATAGGATGAACGTACTTGAGAGGGAACAGGCACAGCTTGCGCGGTTGCGAGAGTTACGGGATCAGATCGTTACTGCTCTTGCCGGTGAAGCGGTTGAGATTTCTCCTGATATTACTTTCGGCGAACTGGCCGCTGTGCTGCCGGAGAAGATTGACGAAGCGATCCGCCAGGGCACCGGGGGTATCCGCGCCCGTGAAATTGTAAAAGAGGAAGAGCTCGGATTGACAGACGGCGGTGCGGCCACTGTGGGAGGCCGCGTTCAGGTCGGCGATTCGGCAATCTTAAACGACGAGGCGATTGTCCAAACACCTCACGTACATCGACAAACCATCCTTGATATTTTCCAACTGACTGATGCGTTTTATGCGACGGTCAAGATAACGACAGACAGGAAGGGGCTATGGCATATCGGGCTGCCTGATATGTCTGTCGAGCCTACTGAGATCGATGCCTATACCAAAGAGCAGGCGGATGACCGCTTTGCGACAAAAGCACAGGGCGACAAGGCGGATAGCGCCGTACAGCGCGAGGATATCGTTAAACTACCGATTCTCGCTTTGCATTGAAAAATGCAGAGCGCCGTCAATTTTTGTAATTTACCCAAATTCGCTCGCCGGGGTTCCTTTTCAACCGCCGGGGCAATAGTATCCGGCTTATAGCTGCCGTGCCCAACATACTTCTTTTTGGTTTCTGCGGTGTCCTTTGACCTCCTGACAACAGGCCAGCTGCGCCGCCGCTTCTAAGGACATAGCCCCCGGCAGCACCAAGGCCGCCGCCTAAAGCCGCCATCAGTATCTTCCTACGGTTGGCACCGAGCGCAGCAGCGCCAAGACCTCCGATCGCCGCACCTCCGAGTCCGCCAACCAGAGCACCCGTCAAAGACGCCTACTTTGTCAGAATTCTGATAAAGGTTTTGCCCACCGGACGGGTCTTGCCTTTTCGGCAAAGCCCGTCTAAACTCAAGGAGCCAGCTATGACAACCAAACGAAAAGGAGAACCGACTATGTCCCGCTACGTCAATCCTTACACGGATTTCGGCTTCAAAAGGTTGTTCGGCGAGGAGGCGGACAAGGACCTCTTGATCGACTTCCTGAATGCACTGTTGCCCGAAAAACATCAAATTAAGACGCTGGAGTTCCGTAATACGGAACAGCGGGGAGAAATTACCATCCACCGCAAAGCCGTATTTGACTTCTTTTGCGAGGCGCAAAACGGCGAGCATTTCATTGTTGAAATGCAGCAGGCGAAGCAGGATTGGTTCAAGGACCGGGCCATTTTTCTTTCGACGTTTCCGATTCGGAATCAAGCCGTTCCGGGACGGGAATGGAATTTCAAACTCAAGGCGGTCTATCTCATTGCCGTTCTTGGTTTTGAGTATGACAAAGAAGAGGAGCGCCGCAAACTCCGCCGCGACGTGATGCTTAAAGACCAGGATGGTGAAGAGTTTTACGACAAGCTCCAATACATCTTTCTCCAGATGCCGCTTTTCACAAAGACGGAATCGGAGTTAGAGACACGTCAGGACAAGTGGTATTACTTCTTGAAAAATCTGGCAAGTTTCGAGGACATTCCGGCAATCCTTCGTGAACCGATTTTTGAGCGTGCCTTTGCGAAGGCAGCAGTTGCTCAAATGATGCCTTACGAATTGCGTCAGTATGAGGAAAGCCTGATCGTCTACTGGGACAACCAAAGCGTTATCGAAACAGCAAAAGCCGAAGGTAAAGCCGAGGAAAAATGGGAAATCGCCCGAAACTTGAAACAAGAAGGTCTCGATTCGGCCCTGATTGTCAAAACGACCGGTCTTTCACTGGAGGAGGTCGAACGGCTGGAATAGCCGGATTTCAGTGGTTAAAAACACCTGTTTTTGACCCTCTAAAAACCATTAAAAAACAGGCGTTTTTGTGGTAATTATAGGTGAGAAAGAGTTATCTTTTTCGCAGATTCTACTGCGGGCTCTTTTTCAACAACCTCTCTACCTTAGGAGATAAGACCATGAACAACGCTATCGAAAACCCTGTTGTGCAGAATCCCGTCACTCAAATCCCCGCCGACTTGTCTGACCTCCACCGGGGAGTCAAAAAGGACGTGCAGGAGTTTCTGTCCGAGTTTGGCAAGTCCGTCAACGGCAATCTGACCGCCGTTCGCGAACACATCAACCGACTGACGGAGCGGGTCAACGCGTACGCCTCAGACTTTCCGCCGTCAGTACAGGAAGCGACACTCATGCAGACGCTGGAGATTGCCTTCATCAAGGCACCGGCGGTGGTGCTTGTCAGGGCGGTCAAAGCAATCGACGCCATCCTGCATGCCACGTTGAACGGAACGAAAACGATTTGCAAGATGACCGCAAACACGGTTATCTTTTTGCAGAACCTGATGGTCAGGGCCTGCAATCGTTGCCTCGGTACCAAGTATCGAAGCTGGGAGTTCTACAATCTGTAGAACCGAAAAAATACCGGGGCTGATGTTTCGGCATTAGTCCCGGCTTTCTAACAACCAACCATAACGCCTGACTTTCAGGCGGGAACCGCCTAGTACGGTGATGTGAGACTAGGATTCTTACGATCATGTGGCCAAAACAGTACAGTCATTCATAGTCGCACCTCACCACTAGACATGCCCCGGAATACCAGTCGTTTATGGTCGACTGGCTCCTAAGGACGGGACAGCTTCGGCTGTCTCGTTTTTTTACCTGCCGAGGCTAGAATCCCAGTTCAAGCCACTTCTCTTCAGAATCATTGCCGCGTAGAAACTCAAGAACAAATGGCTCGTCGCGGCCTTGATTGAGCGACAATGCACCGCTGTAAATAGACATAGCCATTGCGCTGTAGTGATAAGTGTTGTCATCTAACTTACAGGAGTCCCATTCATGCAAACTATTCAAAAACCCCCAATGTTAAAATGCGCAGGGGGGGGCGGGCAATTTGCTTCGCCTTTACCTTGGTTGAACTTTTGGTGGTCATTGCCATCATTGCAGTCCTGATCGCCCTTCTTCTTCCGACGATCCAAATGGCCCGTGAAGCCGCAAGAAAGGCCCAGTGTATTAATAATCTAAAACAGATTGCACTGGCTGTTCATAATTTTCACGATGTCCACCAAGGGTTACCGCCTTATTCCATTGGAACCCTTCGTGCCGGTTTGTTCATTCACCTCTTTCCATTTGCGGAACAGACCTCTCTCTACGATTTTCTCAAGTATTCCAGGTCCGATTTCGCAGACCCGTTTGATTATGCCTGGTGGAACACATTGAGTCAGGAGGAAAAGCGGAGTGTCGGTTCCGTGTCTTATATGACTTGTCCGTCCCGACGCGGAGGTGGTACACACTACAATGATGAGACCTACCTGCCTGGTCCGCTCGGCGATTACATCACCGCCATTATTCCCCTACAGAATGATGGTACTGGCCTGGAACGTCCGCCGCGAACTCATGGGGATAGCGGCTGGTACAATTTTGATCCGGAGGATAATTATCATGACAATCAGGCCGGTCCTTTCCGGGCGTGCCTCCGCACCATTCCGGGAGTTGTAGCTTCGTGGGTGCCGCGGAACACATTCGCATTGTGGGAGGACGGGTTGAGCAACCAAATCGTTTTCGGCGAAAAGCACGTTTACGTTAACGATCTGGGACTCTGTCATGAAGATGTTTATCCTGGTCGGGACAAACGCGACTGCTCTTATCTCGCAACAGGTCTTGCTCCCAATGCCCATTGGACGATAGACGGCGAGTTTTACAGCATTGCACGTCCGCTTTACGGGAGACGGCTTGCTGCTGGTCCCTATGCAAAATGGCCGGATATAGGGGCTCCGCTTTGGAATGCGCAGGCATCGGAGTTCGGTTCCTATCATCCCGGCTCCATCAATTTTGCGTTCGGGGACGGCTCCGTCAAAAGCGTACCTGTAACGACGCCCACGGGGGGTATTTTCTGGCGCCCGGAACATGGAGCCCCCTGGGATTCCCCCGAAACACGGATATCCATCGAGGGAGTCTTGGCCATACTGACACACGTCAACGACGGTCACGTTCCCCCGGATTGGGGAGAATAATCACCGTTCGCATTGAACTCCGATCACTATTGAGCCGGTCCTCCGGCTTTCCACCATCAATGGAGGCATTTCATGTTTTACTCATACAAAAGAGCCTTTACGCTCGTTGAACTCTTGGTCGTCATTGCGATCATCGGCGTCCTTATTGCACTGTTGCTTCCGGCCGTTCAGGCGGCGCGGGAAGCGGCGCGGCGTTCTTCGTGTTCCAACAACCTGCACCAGCAGGGCATCGGCATCCACGCTTTCAACACGCTTTTGAAAGGATTACCGCCGATCGCGCTGGGAAACGACAAGGTGTCGTTTTTCGTTATGACGGCACCTTATATGGAGCAACAGACAATGGTCGAGTTGCTTCTTTCCCGACATGACTCTGTTACTCCGCTCTGGGATACCAGTATTAAGAGATTTTGGCACGAACGGCATGCACGGGTGAACAACGGGTATTCAAACGAAGAAATTCGGCCTGAAGAGGAGCGGGTCGCTCTAGGCTCGGTTCGTTACATGCTTTGTCCTTCACGGCGCAGCGGAACGCAGGATTTCAAGGGCAATACACCGACGAACGATCATCATCCCGACAACTGCCTATTCGGTCCGTTTGGCGATTACATTATCCCGTTGCAGCGTATCGATGGGAACGGCAATTCGGAAACGAATGCGGCCTATAGTTATTTCGAAGCAAGGGACGAGGGTGGGCATGTCAGGCCGAACTATGGTCCGCTTCGCGCGGCAAAATTGGTCGATGGCGATTACAATTCCTGGTTGCCACGCGATACGATGTCCTGGTGGGCAGACGGAAGCAGCAACCAACTGGTAATGGGAGAAAAACATGTTCCGCAAAGTCGCTTGGGACAGTGCGGACACTCCGAGCATTCCAACGATTGTTCGTATCTTGGCATCAGAGAGAACCACATGGAACACTCCGTCGGACGTCAAATGGGCGGAAAAACACGGTCTTTGGCACGCGGTGCCATGGACATGGAAGAGAATGGATTTGGCCCTTATATGGAGTATTCTTTCGGCAGTTGCCATCCGGGAGTGATTAATTTTCTTTTTGGCGATGGAGCGGTAAAGGCGATTTCCGTCAACACGCCCGCCGAAAAGGGATTCGACACCGACAACAATCCGGACATTATGGTTCGCCTGACGCACGTCAGCGACGGTATGCCGACGACATTGCCGTGAGATCACCATCGTACCTGTCAGCAGTTTTTCGTCAAAAGTGAAAAAATGCCTTGTGAATCATCAGTATTGACACACTTCCAGAAAACCGTGGCGTTGTTGACTAAAGAATTTTTTACCACGAAGAATAGAAAAGATGTGGCGAATGGGGAAATGTCGATATATCACTTTTTCCTTGATTTCTTCGTGGTTCATTTCCGTCGTGCTGACGTGCTAAGTTGAAACGTATGGGGTGACGATGGTTTATCCTTTTTCTATGAAGGTCAATTCGACGACTTTGTACTACTCATTTTGTCGCTATTGGGTTGATAAACAACGGAGTTCCCGTTTAAGGATTTTTCCCGTCGGTCCCTTGGGAAGTTGTTCCACAAACACAACACTTTTCGGACACTTGAACACGGCGAGGTGCTCGCGGCAGTATTTTTGGAGGGCGTCCGCCGTAACCTGCTGACCCTCGGCAAGAACGACGAACGCCACGACACTTTCGCTAAGCGTTTCGTCCGGAATGCCGATGACCGAAACCTCCCTGACCGCCGGATGTCGATGCAATACCTCCTCGACTTCACGAGGGTAGATGTTCATTCCTGCCCGAATGATAACGTCCTTTTTACGGTCAACAATATAAAAGTACCGATCTTCATCCATCCTGGCGACGTCACCGGTCCGGAACCAGCCATTGGTAAAAGACGCTTCGGTCGTTCGCGGGTCCTTATAATACCCCTTCATCACGTTGTGTCCTCGAACGACGAGTTCGCCGACCTCACCGACCTCGGCGAAGGTTCCGTCATCTCGCATTATCCGCACCTGCGTTCCGAAGAGTGCCGGTCCGATTGAACCGGGCTTGATGGCCGAAGTGTCCGCCGGTGTAATGTTCGTAATCGGACTCGTTTCGGAGAGTCCATATCCTTCGACGATCTTGAATCCGAAAACTTCCTCGAACTCCCGATGCATGGCCACAGGGAGCGACGCTCCACCAGAAACAGCAACTTTCAGTGATGCTGTATCGAAGGCTTTCCTCCGCTGCGTTTGGATCATAAGATTGTACATCGTTGGAACCGCGGCAATACAGGTAACACGGTGTTTCTCGATTTCGCCGAGCAACCGTTTCGGCTCGAACTGCGGAACCATTATAATCGTTGATCCGGCGAGGACCGACGAGTTTTGGATCGCCGTTTGTCCGAATGTGTGGAAAAGCGGCAATACGGCTATCGTTATGGAGTCCTTGGAGATGTACAGTATCTTTTCCTTCGTATACAGCGCGTTCGTAAAAATATTAAAATGGGAGAGTTCCGCTCCCTTCGGCTTGCCGGTTGTTCCTGATGTGTAAAGGATGACTGCCGTGTCGTCGGGATTGGTTTGGACGCAATCGACGACACCGGGAACGTGAGGAAGCATCTCGTCGAGGACAAACTTTGTTGGTCGATGGAGCGGTCCGTTCGCGTAGTGTGCGAGGATATTTTCCGGCAATTGTTCCCTCGACGCTCCGATGAAAAACATATTGACGCAACTTCCGATGGTCTCAAATGCCGCGAGACATTTTTCGGCGTGACCGTGCCAAGCGATGAAATATTTGGCGTCGGAGTGCTCCAACAGATCGGCAATTTCCCGTTCGAGAAGGAGCGTGTTGATCGGAACGACGACGCCGCCGACTCGCAGGATACCGAAATACGCCGCCGTGAATTCCGGAACGTTCGGAGCAAGTAGCATCACATTGTCGCCGCGTTGGAGTCCTTGGGCGAGTAGAATCTCGCCGATCTTTGCGCTCCAACGGTCGAGTTCTTCGAACGTCGTTTGTCGGCCGTCGCAGATGATCGCCAGATGATCCGGATATTGCACCGCCGAATCGACCAATGTCGTCGCTAAATTCAGGCCCATAGGAAAATAGGGTAAAATTGTCAGAGTATTGCGGCTTAATGACCTCACCGTTCAGCGTCGACATTCTACCGCAAATTTAAGAATCGCACAGGCCGGGCGGCAACGCCCCGACGCAACCGTCGGTCGGTTGCCTACCTTGCGTGCGTGATTGAGCCAATCTGTTAACGGTCGGAGGAATTTTCAAAATTTTTTCGAAAATCTTGTTTTTTTCGAAAAATACGGTATCCTCATCTGTGGAGGTTTTCGCGGTGTCCAACACGTACTTGCGTTTCCCTTCGGACTTACCTTTTTACCCGTCAACAAACCATGGAGAAAATATGACGTTGAGGAGGATGGAGCAGCCACGGGCCACAAGAGACAAGCAACGGATCAACGAGATGATCCGCGTCCCGCAAGTTCGCGTGATCTCCGCAGAAGGAGAACAATTGGGTGTGATGAGTTCTGTAGATGCCCTTATTGCGGCACGCCAACAGGGACTTGATCTTGTCGAAGTCGCCTCCGACAGTAAACCGCCAGTTTGTCGGATTATGGATTACGGCAAATTCAAGTACCAGCAAAAGAAAAAACTTGCAAAGCAACACACTCATCAATCGAAGCTCAAGGAAGTTCGTTTGCGTCCGAAGACCGGCGACCATGATCTCCAGGTCAAGGTTGGCAAAGCGAAAGAATTCCTCACCGGCAAGGACAAAGTGCAACTTTCTGTGACTTTTAAGGGCCGTGAACTGGCCCACATCGACGAAGGCGAAAAAGTGATGAATCAAGTCATCGCCGCTCTCGAAGAGTTCGGAAAAATCGAAGCCCCCCCAAAACGTGCCGACAAACGAATTGTGTGTACCTTAGCCCCGAAATAAGTGTAGAGTGATTTCCTCTACACTCTGCACTTTATACTTTTACACTCTACACTCCATATGAGTGCCAATCACAGTCTGCTCTTGTTCGAGGGAGACATCATGCAGATGCTTCCTGCCGTATTCGATTGCTTTGACTTGAAGACCGTTGGAACCTTCGAAACAGCCAAGGGTGCGGCCGAACTCTGGGACTACACGAACTGGCCTCGCCGTGGACGTCCGCGCAACGTCGTCCACAAGGGCGTCCTCTATAATGGAACGTGGACTGCCGTCTTGGATCGGGAGATGACCATGATTGGCGATCAGGAAAAATGCGAGGCCTGCGCTTCGAAGTTCAACCTTAAAATATTCGGGTATATGATCGAAAGTGTTTCCGGCACCTGCGGCCTGTATCTCTATGCACCGGAGAGGGTTCGCGCCCTGAACATTCAGAACTTCGAAATCATGGAGGACTTCGGCGATCCATTGCCGCAGGAAGAAGGCATCTCGACAGAAGAAATGCTGGGCGATGGGCCTATGCGAATCTGTCGTAAGATGGGATTCTCCGATTCCCTCTTTACGCATCCGAAATCGAAGGTTCTTATCGTCGGTATGGAAGATCCGATGCGGACGCAAACCGTAGAAGGTTCCACGTCGGGAATCGGCAAAAGTCCTGTCAAACAGGCAACTCCAAGTACTCCCACTAAGTCGCCAGGCAAGCCTTGGTGGAAATTCTGGTAATCGCTCCCATTGAGCCGCAGTCCGTCGTCAAGTTTTTTTACGAGTCTTTTTCAACACCAAACACACGAAAAAACGAAACAGACGAACTTCAACAATCAACATTTTCGTGAGTTTCGTGTTAAAAAACGGCGTCGGAAAGTCAAAGACGTCATTCCCTAAAAAAACATCAATTGACTTGTTTCACAACCCGTCACCCCCGCGAAAGCGGTGGCCTAGATGTACGATGTTAACCCTGTTTCTCTAGATTCCCGCTTTCGTGGGAATGACGGTGGGTTATGAAACGGTCTAATTGTGGAACTTGAAGACGGACTGCATTGAGCCGGGACCTGTGGTCCCAACGTCTTGAAAACCGACGCAAACCTGTTATTCTGGTCCGTGTCGGTTTGTTCTCATTTTCCCATTTACCGTCGACGGCGTTGTTTACTTATTCCGCTCTCCTCTGGTTCCTGCCGCTCGCCGGTGTGGTCGTGTTGATCCATCTGATCAACATGTTTCGACATCGGCGCGTCGAGTGGGCCGCCATCGAATTCCTCCTTGCCGGATACCGCAAAAGTCGAACACGAATCCTGCTCCAACAACTTTTGCTCCTGCTCCTGCGAACGCTGGCAGTCGTTGCCGTAGTGTTGATGTTCGCACAGCCCCGATTGGAAGGCCCACTCGCCGAGATCCTCGGCGGTCGACCAACGCACCATATCGTCTTGCTCGACGATTCCTATTCGATGAACGACCGTAACGCCGCCCAAGGCGGAACGCCACTCTTCGACGACGTCAAGGAAATCGTCCGCCAAATCGCCGAAAACGGAGCCAATCGACAAACCAACGACCGAATCAGCCTGATCCGATTCTCGAAGGCAAACGCAATCCTACACGGTGAAGAACCCGATCTCGCCGAAAAACTTCTCAACGCCGAAGGACTGAATTTCGTTCGAGAAACCATTGTCGCTCTGGAGTCGTCCGAAGGTGGACCGGGGCCTGAAGAACCGCTCCAAGCGGCAATTCATCTCTTGCGGCAATCGACCGTTCGACTCAAACCGGTCGTTTATTTTCTCTCCGATTTTCGGCAACGAAATTGGGAGAATCCCGTTCCGGTACTCAAAGCACTTGGCGAAATCAAGGAACTCGGCGGAATGGTCCGAATGGTCCGCGCTTTGGACGAGGAACGCCCCAATCTGACGCTCGCTTCGCTGGACCTCGTTGCCGGAATTCACGCCGCCGACGTCGACCTGTTGCTCGATGCAACCATCGTCAACAATGGACCGCACGATGTCGAAAACGTTCCGCTTTCGCTTTACGTTGACGGTGTACTGCGTCCCAGCCAGACGATTCCGAGAATCAAGGCACGTGAACAAACGACGCCACCGATTCGATTTCCGGTTCGTCTCGACGGAGCAAAAGCCCATCGTATCGAAGTTCGCCTGCCACCGGACGCCATTCCGAATGATAACCGCCGATTCCTCGCCCTTGATGTTCCCGCCGCGTTGGAAATCCTGCTGATTACGCCGCAGTCGGTTGCCGACGCTTCGGCCCAATATGTCCGCGTCGCTCTTTCACCGGGCGGAGCGAAGTCCGGTATCCGCGTTCGGAGCGAACAGCCACGGTTTCTGATTTCGGAGAAGCTCGACCGATTCGACGCAATTTTTCTGCTTGATGTTCCCAAGCTCGATCCGTCGGCAATCCGCAATCTGGAGGAATACGTTACGGAAGGCGGTGGTCTGGCGTTCTTTACCGGCCCAGAAATGGACCCGGCTTTTGTGCGTAACGAATTGTTCAAGGACGGCAACGGACTGTTCCCGCTTGTTCCCCTCGCAATCGATACACTGGCCCCCGATTTTCTCAGTCAAACGCCGGATGTCATCGTTGCACCGCACCCGATTTTCCGACTCTTCGGCGAAGGCGAAAGCCCCTTGCTCCGAAACGTGAAAATCGACCAATATATCGTTACGGAAAAACCGTCCGAAAACTCCGAGTCGACGCGGATACTTGCCACACTGCGCGGCGGAAATCCGCTTGTCATTGAAAAATCGTTCGGAAAAGGCAAAGTGGTCGCTTTTCTGACGACGGCGGCACCGGTTTGGAACAACTGGGGACGCGGCAATCCGAGTTTCGTCGTCGTGATGCTGGAACTTGCCGCTTGGTTATCGCAACGGAATCGGGATGAAACCTCACTGCTCACCGACGCTCCGTTGACTTTACGAATTGATCCGGCGGAAGTCGAACCGGGAATCACGATTTCAACACCGGGGCAGGACGACACCGAAGGTGCCCGGGCCAATGTTACTGCCGACGCCAACGGAGAGGCAACTTATCCGGCAACGCATCGAACCGGTTTTTACGAAGCCGTTTTTCGTGAACGTTCCGGTACGGAAAAAAGCACACTATTCGCCGTGAATGTCGCTCCGGCGGAAGGCGACACCCGCCTTGTCGATGTGGGCGTTCTCGCCGATTGGTTGCGTCCGCTTGATCTTTCTCTGGAAAGTGCTGCCGGATTCTCCGCACCGCTGGAATTTACCGGAGCCAGATCGCTCGGCGACGCCCTCTTGCTGATTGTCATCCTGCTTCTCCTTGCCGAAACCTTCCTCGCCGGTCGCATTCTGCCGCCGTCGACGAGAACGTAAATCAAATGCAAAAAGGCGGTGTGACGTGCCCAAATCCTAGTACAAAGTTATCGAATTGATCTTCATAGAAATAGATAACCCGCCGTCAATTACGTCGATGATCTAGATCCCCGCCCTTCGCGGGGATGACGAATTCCATTTCCACGACTGTGTACTAGCTCATGCGTCGGGCTCTGTGGGCCATTTCCACGATCAACGGAATGATCCGCCGCATCGCCCGGGCGCGGTGGCTGATGCAACGCTTGATCGCCGGACTCAGTTCGCCGAAGGTTCGGTGGTACTCGACGACCTCAAATAACGGATCGTAACCGAAACCGTTGGTTCCGGCAGCATCGAAACGGATACGTCCGCAACAGCGGCCTTCGCTCTCGGTGTGGAGCGTTCCCGACGGATCGGACAGTGCTGCCGTGCAGGTGTAATAGGCTGTTCGCTTATCGAGCGGCAAGTCGCCGAGTCGTTCCAACAGCAACCGATTATTCGCAGCGTCATCGGCGTTTTCTGTTGCGTTCTTCGTGGCAAATCTTGCGGAGTGAACGCCGGGAGCGCCGCCAAGTACGTCGACCGAGAGACCGCTGTCTTCGCCGAGCACCCATCGGCCGAGAAATCGGGCCTGCTCCACCGCCTTTTTCCGTGCGTTTTCAATAAACGTTGCGCCGTCTTCGACGACGTCCAGTTTGCGGTCAAAGTCCGCAAGCGTCTTGACGGCAATACCGTGTGGGGCGAGCAACTCAGCGAGTTCGATCCCCTTTTTGCGATTGTTTGTACCTAGAACGAGAATGAACATAAAAAGTGTGAGAAACCGTTGTGAGGCGAATTGTTCAGTGTTGACCGTTCACCGTGAACTTGACATCGACGAGCGTCATCTCCCGTTCGAGCGTCAGCGTAACCTGTTCGCCGGACGGGGTTTGGTGAATCTGATATTCAACGGCGGCACGCGACGGCGTTAGGCGGTTATTTATCATTACAATTAAATCGTCGGGTTGCACGCCGAGTTTCTCCGCTTCGCTGCCGGCCTTTACCGTATCAATAAACGGCGGCGTGCGGCGACCGACCGTCGTGACCAAAAGAATGCCCCAGTCCTGCATCATACGAACCGTGTCCTCCGGAATCAGTTCCTTCTCCGGCTTGATCGCGTCGGGTGAAATCAGCATCGGCTTTCTCGTACC
>Ga0099364_10010057_pt1 | contig 13065 bp, 8 predicted proteins | sample TergutTh196P3_FD_73070 | JGI IMG/M metagenome (GOLD analysis project Ga0099364, IMG submission 73070) | Microcerotermes parvus P3 segment gut microbial communities from Pointe-Noire, Republic of the Congo - Th196 P3 | ecosystem: Host-associated > Arthropoda: Insects > Digestive system > Gut ...
TCAGCGACGGGTGAAATGGTCAAACCGGTCACTGACGTTCCCGGCTTCTGTTTCCTGGACTTCCTTCAACACCTTTCCGACAAGTCGGTACATGAAGATTTTCACGAGCGGGTCATTGATCGTTTCCAGGACGTGGTAGGCCTTCTGGCGGTGCGCTTCATAAAGCGTCGCGATTTCCGCACGGGCGGATTCACGCGGAACGTTTTTGTGCCGCATCAGGCAATCGACCGCCGACGCGGGATTGTCCATCGTGTCTTCGAGGTCGTCCTGCAATTGGTACGAAATGCCGAACAGGTCGGAAAATTCGTGAAACCTTGCCTGGTACTCTTCAAATTTCCCGGCGGCTATCGCACCCATCAACAAGGCCACGCGAAACGCGGGTGCCGTTTTAAGCCGGTGCGTTTCGAGACATTGTTCCAGCGAAATGTTCTTCCCGGCGTATTCAAATTCCTGAGCTTGCCCCAGCGAAAGCTCGCAATGCGCCTGGGCCGCCTGGGCCAACAATTCCGCGCGGAGTTCAGTGGGAATCGACGGATGGCCGAGCAAGCGATAACCCTCGCCGATCAAAAAATCCCCGATGTTCAGCGCGGTGGGAATGCCGATGCGGCGGTGTAACGTCGGTTCATCGTATCGGGTTTCGTCACCGTCTTCAATATCGTCGTGGATCAGCGACGCTTTGTGAAAGCATTCCACAGCCAGCGCGATCGGATTCAGAAAGTCCGGGAAATCCGCACGGTTTGTTAATGCGCTGTAACTTCCAAAGACGATCATCGGGCGGTAATGTTTCCCATGCGCGCACAGTGCATGAAAAACCTCGCGGGGAAACTCCCGCAAATACGGCGTGGTTGCCTTGAGAAAATTTTCGACTTGACGCACTGAAAACAACGATTGCACCAACTCGCGAAGATTGGCATTCGGAACGGCAAAAGGTTCGGCGTCATCGTCCAGCGCGAGCGCATCGTTCAAAAATGCAAGGTCAAATTCACTGTCCCGGCACCCGTCTTTCGTGAGCGGAATGGCAATGCCGGGAATCGCGTGACGCAACATGGCCGGGTACGCTTTACGCAACGAATCCAGACAGGAAACGCCGATAATCGCCTGAATTTCGCCCCGATCCACCCATTCGGCAACCATCGAACTGGATTCGGCGACCAGCACGGGCATTCCGATGACGTCTGCCTGCTCCGACAGATTGGGGATGTCACACTTTCCGCACTGGTTGCAAATTAGCCCCAAGTCATCACGCGGGGCTTGGCACTGACTGTAATTTCGCAGACAAAAGGGAAGCAACAACAGCCGTTGCTCTTTGGGAATGCGGGAAAAGCAGGTTTCCCACAGCGCGTTGTTGAGCATGATGACGGTAAAGTCTTCATAGCCGCAGTGGGACAGACGCAATTTGTTCAGGCAATGCCGCGCGTGAAATTGCAGGCAAGTCAGCGTTTGCGGCGGCAAAACGTGATGATCACGAACGTACAACCGCGCGGCGTCGCGAATTTGCATTCGGACACTCCATTCATGCGGAACGACTTGTTGCGTTGTGTCACTCAACATTGATATATCATGGAAAACATTCAGGATGCTATTTCCCGCAGCCGTCGCAGAGTATTGTATTATGTAAGAATTCTCTGCATACTCTGACCTCTGCGCGAAAAACAAAACCACCCATTTTCTCATAATATTGTACACGAAACGGCAGTTGAAGCAAGAGGGAAGAAGTCAGGCTGGCAAAGCACCGGGAACCAGTGAAAGGGAAAACGGTTGCGTCTTTTTTGGTAACTTTGCCGCGAGTTGTCCGGCGAATTTTTCAAACAGGAATATGGCGTTTTGCTGTCCTTTGGCGATCCTCATGATCGTCTCCACAGGTAAATTTTGTCACAACAACAAAACTTATATACTGTCGAACGCCATTTGAGTGGCATTTCAATTTGTGGCCTTTGTGTTAAGATATTTCAACACAAAGATCACAAAGGAATCCACAAAGTTCACAGAGAAAAATACAAAGTCCATGGCGTTGTACGATAGACTTCCCATGACAGGTAATACCCATCCAATCCCCGCGAATTCTTGTCTCATGGCCGGGGATTTTATCGCAATCCCGGCGAAATCCTGTATCGTGGCGGGGGATTTTCATGCAAATCCGGCGAATTCTTATATCCTGGCGGGTCATTCGAGTATCAAATTTTGATATTCGAGACCCACGGAACGGGAATTCGAGTATCAAAAAATGATACTCCTGACCCACGCCGGGATATTCGGGTATCACGCCCTGACATTCGAGTACCAAAGGAAGTGTATTCGAGTACCAAATTCTGAGATTAGAATAACCCGCCAGGATATAAGATTTGCCCGTTGCCAGAATATTTTGCGGGAATTTTGCATTATTTTGCCGTGCAGACGGCGTATTTTGACATGCGAGTGGGTTATGAACAAAAATCTGAAAAATAGTGAAAAATTATAGTGAAAAATTAATGTGATATACTGTCGAACGCCATTTGGCCGGTATTAATGTTGCGACCTTTGTGAAAAACTTTGTAGCCTTTGTGTTAAAAGATTTCAACACAAAGATCACAAAGGAATGCACAAAGTTCACAGACGAAATGCAAAGTCCATGACGTTGTACGGTATATTATCAGTAGTTCGCAAGATGAATGTCAATTCAGCATGGTTCTCACTCTTTTTTTGGCAAACAGTTACAAGCAACAAAATCGTTGTAGTCAAATGAAGCAAAAGAGGAACCGTAAGATTGACACATTTTTGAGTTAAGTCTTACGAGAACAATCATTTGTGTCATATTGAATATCCGGCAGTCACCGGGAATTCTTTGACTATTTCGATGGCGTCATCTGGAACGTGGGAGGTTTGCAACGAAAATTAAAGACAAAAAGACATAGTATTGTATATAAAAAGGCATTGTCAAGAGTATTCTTTTGGTTATAATAACTGTGTGTTGAAGTTGAGAACGGCCACGCGAACCATTAACGTACAATTACAATTTCGTTAATTTCCCGGCCAGCGTTTTAGTGAACTAAAGAATCACAGATTTTTAGGAAAGGGATAGTCATGAGATTTCATTGTGAAACCAAGGTGAAACCTTTTGTCCGCCTTGGAAATGTTAAAATGGAACGAATGGGGGGGGGCAACATAGCGTTTACTCTCGTTGAGCTTCTTGTCGTCATTGCGATCATCGGAATTTTGATCGCCCTGTTATTGCCCGCCGTCCAGGCCGCAAGAGAAGCCGCAAGAAGGATGCAGTGTACCAACAATCTCAAGCAAATCGGCTTGGCTTTGCACAATTACCACGACATTTATTCGAGCCTGCCTTGCATTGCGCACGGGACGTATGGAGAAGGTGCCAGAGCAAACGATCCGGACAACAATAATAAAGAATTTCGAACGAATGTTTGGACAGCGAAGAGTATTTTTGTCGCATTGCTGCCATATCTCGAACAACAATCGCGATGGGAAAAAATTGTTGCACAGAATCCAGGATTTAACCAGGAACATTCAGCCTACAAACCTTCCATTCCTTGTATGGTTTGTCCTACAGACGGCTACGGCAAAAACCCGTCTCCTTTTGCTCAACATCAAAGAAATTGTTACGTTTGGTGCGGCGGCGATTCGGGTGACTTTTTCACGGAAGGGGATTTTAATGGTGGTGAAGATATGCGTGGGGCTTTCGGAAGACGCCTGACTTATCACGGTTTCGGAGCGGTCACAGATGGTCTTTCCAATACCATGGTTTTCAGTGAAACACCCAGTGCCGACAATTATGGTTCACGGATGGTTAAAGGCGGAGTCGCAATCATCGCCAACGACCCGCCAGGTACGGAGTATCCGGCGACAGCTCAACTGGTTGCCCAGGGAGTGTCGCGAAACGGTTCCTACCCCACAAATATTGCGGTATGGGGGGAAGGAGGAACCATTGACGAAAATAACATGGAAAATAAAGTCGTTCGCGGAATGTCGTTCGTTTACGCGGCACCCATCGTGACAGGCTTCCTTGCTTCGGCACCCCCGAACTCACCCAGTATCGGTTTGAGTTGGACTCGGAACTACGGGCTTTTTACAGCTGCCAGTTACCATCCCGGAGGCGTCAATGCCGCTTTGGGAGATGGTTCCGTTCATTTCATCAGTGAAACTATCGCTTGTGGTGACCAGAGTGAAGGACATCCGAATTCGTTGGCTTCTCCCAGCCCCTACGGAGTTTGGGGCGCATTGGGAACGCGCCGCGGCGGCGATTCCGTGTCGTTGTAATTCTGCCTTGTGTCAGAATACTTGATTCTTCAATCAAACTGCATTCATGAAGCCTCACAACAAATTGGAACACTGTTGCGAGGTTTCATTTTTGAGGCAAGTCGTGTGATCATTTTTTTCAACCAAGTAAAGAATCTGACTCAAAATGAAAAAACAACATGAAATCGTATTATTGACGTGCTTACTGATGCTCATGGTCTGCATGGGATGCAACAAGCGTCCTGACGGGTGGCCAGAAATATTCCCTTTCAAGATGACATTCACCGACAACGGCCAGCCGTCTAAAAACATGATCGTGATTATGAACCGTATTGATGGAAGCGGTGGCAATTGGGGAGTAGGGGGCGTGACCGATGAGAAAGGGGTACTTGTCGTAAAAACATCGTTCCAAGATTATGCCGAAAACGGAGCTCCCGCAGGAAAATATAAAATTCTCCTGACCGTTTCACCGCCGCCGTTTGACGACAGTATCCCGGCATTGCAAAATTTATCCGGCCCGGAACTTGATGCCGCAAGAATGAAATTGGCCAAAGAACATGCCGACAAATTTTCTGAGTTTATTCCTGTTTCATTAAGGACGCCAGCTTCACCACTTGAAGTGGAAGTGACTTCGTCCAAAACAGAATCTGAAGTTCATGTGGAATTGAAAGACTATCGATAATTACTCTTTCCCACGTGTCTCTCAGAAGCTATTTGGAAATTGCCGTTATTGTCAGTAAAATTTTGTATTTTGAAGGAACCTGCCTCATGCCGAAAGCCTCTTTGATTGTCGCGTTGGTTGTTCTGTTGTCCGCAAGTGCAACTTGTGCTGAGTTTTCGCCCGATTCGCAAACTCTTAAAGAATGGGTGGTCAAAGACTGGATGCTCCAGGACGGCAGGACCGAACCCGCCGACGCCGATTACATCAAGGCGTGTCAGCAGCGTCGTGATGAACGTCTGAAAACACTCAAGGAGACCTTCCCCAAAATTCTGTTCACCAAGCACTTTGACCTCGGTGGTTCGCATTATGCCTACACCGAAGCCCAAAGCGACGCGCAGGCGGAACGGAATTTCGTTGCGGGAACGGCACTTTGTTTACTGGAATGGAATGCCGGCGGCGAGTATGCGGAGCGGACGCTCATTTCCGATCCCAACGGCCTGATTCGTGACCCTGCCGTATCTTATGACGGCAAGACCATCGTGTTTGCGTGGAAAAAATCGGACCGGCTGGATGATTATCACCTCTACGATTACAACGTTGACACGGATGAAATCCGGCAGTTGACCTTCGGGCTTGGCTACGCCGACTACGAGCCGTGTCTTTTGCCCGACGGGGACATCATTTTCAATTCGACGCGATGCGTGCAGATCGTGGATTGCTGGTGGACGGAGGTGTCGAATCTGTACCGTTGCGACAAGGACGGACGCTTCCTGCGGCGGCTTTCCTACGATCAGGTGCATACCAATTTCCCTTCGGTTTTGGAAGATGGTCGCATCATTTATACACGCTGGGATTACAATGACCGCGGTCAAATTTACCCGCAGGGTTTGTTTCAAATGAACCCTGATGGCACGGGCCAGACCGAATTTTACGGCAACAATTCGTGGTTTCCAACAACGCTCATGCACACACGGGGCATTCCGAACAGCGGCGGTAAAGTTGTTTCGGTGTTTTCCGGCCACCATAACCGACAATACGGCAAACTCGGAATTGTTGACATCACGAAAGGACGGCAGGAAAATTCCGGGACGCAATTGATCGCCCCGATCCGTGAAACAACCGCCGACCGAATCGACGCCTGGGGACAACAGGGCGACCGGTTTGCCTACCCCTATCCGGTCAGCGAACACGAGTTTATTGTCGGTTACAATTCCGATCCCAAGGCGGGTCATACAACAACAACGCCTTTCGGCATTTATTGGATTGACGCGGACGGTCAACGCGAATTGCTGGCTTATGATCCCGCGATTTCGTCACACCAGCCCGTGCCGCTTGCCGCACAGGAAATACCGTATTACCGCACATCGACTATCAACAACGATGCCGAGTACGCGACCATGACCCTGCAGGATGTTTATTTCGGTCCCGGCATGGAGGGAATCGAACGCGGAACGGCCAAGACATTGCGTGTCATCGCGCTGGATTTTCGCAGTACGGGGATCGGTAGCAACGGCAACAGCGGTCCTGCGGGCGGGGCCATGATCAGTACGCCGGTCGCGGCGGGCAACGGCACCTGGGACGTCAAAATCCCGCTGGGTGACACGCCGATTTATGAAGACGGGTCGGCAAATTTTCTCGTTCCGGCCAAGACGCCGTTGTATTTGCAGGTGCTGGACGCGAACGGTCATGCGATTCAAACCATGCGGTCGTGGGCAACACTCCAGCCGGGCGAAGTGTTTTCGTGCCTCGGTTGCCATGAGGACAAAAACACGGCGGCCTCGTCGCCCGAGTTGACCGAAGCACTGCGTCACGGTCCGAAGCCGCTGAAACCGTTTTACGGAGAACCACGCGGGTTCAGTTTTACCAAGGAGGTCCAGCCGATTCTCGACGCCAAATGTGTGGAATGCCACCAAAACCCGGAGAAAGACCCGCCCTATCGGAATGTTGCCATGCAGGCCGCAACCCGGGGTGCCGCCACCGAAAATTGGGGACGAAGTGCCGTTGACCGGCCCCTTTTTCGAAGTTTGCAAGGTTGGCACTATACCACGGATACGCCCGGTGCAAACTGGATGAAACCGGAATATTTTGCCAAAGTTGTGGATTTGCCGACCGCCGAAGGTGGGATCGGTGCCATGCCGGGCCGTGCCTTCCCAACACGGTGGAACACGCCTGACGTCTGGATGTGGAACACCATCGAATTGCCGGAAGACTGGACTTCCCAGCCGCTCGTGATCCGCTATTTCCACGATGAGGATACGGTCATTTATGCCAATGGTCAGAAAATTTTCGGTGTCGATGGCTTCAATACGAATTATCAGTACGCCGTAATTTCCGCCAAAGAGGCGAGGGCATTCAAGCCGGGCGTCAATTACCTTGCCGCGCATACGCACCAGACGTCGGGTGGCCAAGGGGTTGATTTTGCTCTCTGGACGATCAAACCGGAGATGCTTCCGCCGCAGGACAACGAACCTGCAACAGCCAATCCGCTTGCCGACGAGCCTTTCAGCCTGAAAAACGATCCCGTGCTGGACGGTCCGGCCAAGCGTTATTGGCCGCTTTCCTACCTGAACCTGACCAATGCGCGCTCGGACCGGAACGGGAGTTTTACGGCCATGCAGACACCGGTCCTCAACTGGATCAACGTGCAGGAATCCCCGGCCATGCTGTCGCCCTACAACGCCGGGGCGGCCAAAAGCAGGATTATGACCATGTTCGATCCCAATCTTGCGGAAGGTGGAGAGACACACCAGGGCATTGAACTGACACGCGAGGAACTCGACAAACTGGCCGCATGGCTTGATCTGCTTGTGCCGGCGTTCGGGGATTACGCGGAAGGCAACGCCTGGGACGATAACGAAAAACGGAAATTCGCCTGTTACGAGTTGAAAAAACAGCAAATGCACGAGCTGGACGAGATGAACAACCTGCTGTTCATTGCGTGGCAAAAGGACGGCAAGCTGCCGCCGTTGCCGCAAGACCCGAACCCTTACCGTAATCTGGCGTTCCGTGCGGATGCGGTGGATGCCAAGCCGGGCGAAAAACCTGCCGATTATCCGGCGGCATCCAGTAACAGCGTTTACCGCAACATGAAGGCTTTTGCCGCATCGAACGCCATTGACGGAATAACGGCCAACACCGGACATGGCGACGACTTCCCCAGTTGGGGACCGGACAACAATGTTGACGCTCTCTGGTGGCAGGTTGATTTCGGCAAACCGATCAAAACCGACCAGGTGGCCGTCACGATTCGCGCTGATTTCCCTCATGATACGTACTGGAAAGAATGCAAGATCGAGTGTTCAAACGGCTTTACCCAAAAGATCACGTTGCGAAAAACCGCCGACCGCCAGGTCTTTACGTTCCCGGTTCAAAACAACGTGACCTGGCTGAAACTGACCAACTTCGTGCCCGAACAACCAGGCGGCTGGGCCGCCCTCACCGAAGTGGAAGTGCTTGGAATCGACGACCGGCGATGATTGGATTATCGTGTCCCTGTTTCACTGCCATAATGAATGTTTTTCAATTGATGCACAAAGGAGAATATTATGCGACTGGGAATTGCTCTGATGATTGTTGCTCTTTGTCTTGCGGCCAACACTGCAACAAGCGCAACGGCGGATGATGTCCCCGGAATGCAAATGCCCAAGCTTTTCGTTTCGTTGCCGGACTATTGCCCGACCCCGGACGGTATGGCGATTGACAGCGAGGGAAATCTCGTTGTGGCCTGCCCGAATTACGCCGACAAAACCAAACCGGCCTGCATTATTAAAATTGATGTGCAGGGTAACGTCAAAAAATGGTTCAACGTGCCGACGATTCCCGAAACGGGTTTCGCCAGTCCGATGGGCATCGCATTCGGGCCGGATGGTGAGCTTTTCATCTGCGACAACCAGGGTTGGATGGGGACGCCGGAAGGCCAGTTCAAAGGCCGCCTGCTCGGTTGCCGCGTTGAAGGCATGGGCGATTCGGCCAAAGTCACGACGCGCGTCATCGCCGACGCCATCGAACACCCCAACGGCGTTCGTTACCACAACGGGTTATTGTACGTCACCAACAGCCTGATAACGAAAGAACAAGACCCGAGCGACCTGCTCGTCAGCGGTGTGTACTGCTTCGATCCGAATGCGACCGAAACGGTGACCGTGACCAACACGAAACAAGACCAGAACCTGCTTTTGAGCGTGTTGACCTACAACCGTGATTGCCAGTACGGTCTTGACGGAATCGTGTTCGATTCGAAGGGCGTGATGTATCTCGGCAATTTCGGCGACGGCTCGGTTCTCCGTGTCGAACTCGACGACCAGGGCAAAGTTTTGACCTGCGAAACTTGGGTCAAAGATCTGAAACACCTCCGCACGACGGACGGCATTTGCTTTGACGAAAACGACAACCTGTATATCGCCGACTTTTCGGAGAACGCGATTGCCGTCGTTTTGCCGGATTCCCGCGTGTATCGCATTGCGCAGTCGCCCGACACCGACGGCGCGAAGGGCGAACTCGACCAGCCCGGCGAACCGATCGTTTGGAACGGCAAACTGTATATCACCTGCTTCGACTGCGTGACCGGGCCGGACAAAGTCAATACGGGACATCAAAAACCTTACACGATCACAACGCTGGAACTTGTGAAATAATCCCATTCCTTTTCACTCTCAATTCACAACGATGAAATACACATCCATGTTTATCGGTGCCATGATTACCGGTGCCCTTGTTTTTGGAATTTGGCCTGAAATGTGGAAAAGCTACGGCATCATGGGCGGTTGGCTGGCTTCGGTCATTCTTGTCGGCCTCTGCTGGTTCATGAACCATTGGCTTGGGCTTTTCAGCAATTCCGAACGCAGTATCTGGATCGACCAGGGAATGGCCATGGTGCCAGCGGGAATTGCCTGGGCCATGGTGCGTTTTGGTGACAATTTCACCGATTGCCTGCCGACCATGTTTTTGGTCGCCATAGGTGGTATCCTCGGAGGTGTTGCCGCGTACCTGGTCAAACAACATAACCCAAATTTCAAATCGTGATGCCCATGTCCAAATCTCAATTCCGCAATACCAAATTGTTGTTAAGCATTTTTTTATGTGTGATTTTCACAATGGCGTTCTGCCAGACTGCACATTGTCTTGCTGGAATTCCAGCCGAAGCCGGGGTTGCGACACCGGAAGCCCAAGTGATGGCTGAGCCCCAGACAGGCTTGGCCGGTTGGCTGGGAACCTATAACAAGACGTTGGGGATGTGCAACGCCTCAATTTTCACGACCATTTTCGGGGGGGCTTTTGTTGCCTTTTTCATCGCAATTTGTTGGGGAAAACTTGTCGAATTGTATGGTGCACTCGGCGGGCTTGTCGGCGGCGGCGCGATTGTCGGCACCTTCTGGGTTCTCAACCACAAATTGCCCGGTGTCGGAATTGCCTCCGCTGGTATTCCTCACGAAGACGGATTCGGTATTCACCAATACGGGCTGATCGTGCAGGCGTTTCACGGCACCGGTCCGTGGATCGACATGGCACTTGCCGTTTGTATCGGGTTGTTTACCATGTCGTTCCTTGAACGGCTTCGCGCGAAAAAACTTGACCCTTCGTTGCCGGATGGCACGGCGTTGATTCGCGACGCTCTTCCGCGAGCGGTCAGCGTGATCCTGGGCGGCATGATCGGCGGTGCGATTGTCGGGCTGATTGGATTTACAGGTGCAAAACTCTGATCGTGATTGTTTATTTTGTTTCTCGCCAAGACGCAGAAACCGCAATGTAAAATCTCCTGGGCAGTTGTGAGAATTTTTCCGCACCTTCGCGTGATAAGGAAGTTGGCATGAAGTATATTTTAGCACACGATCTGGGAACATCCGGCAACAAGGCAACGCTCTTTTCCGAAGAGGGACAGCTTGTCGCCAGCGAAACCATCTCATACCCGACGAACTATTTCAACCGCACTTGGGCCGAACAAAATCCCTCCGACTGGTGGAAGGCCATCTGCCAATCAAGTCAAAACCTGCTTGCCCGTGCGAAAGTGGATTCCGCAAACATTGCCGTTGTGACACTCAGCGGCCAAATGATGGGTTGTACTTGTGTTGATCGTCTTGGCAATCCGCTTCGTCCGTCGATTCTCTATTGCGACCAGCGCAGCGAAAAAGAAGCGGCGGACATCCTCAGCAAAATTTCGCTGGAAGATGCCTACAAAATTGTCGGACATCGTGTCGCGGCAGTCTATGCGCTCGAAAAACTGATGTGGGTCAGGAACAATGAGCCGGACATCTATCGGCAAACAGCCATGACGCTTTGCGCGAAAGATTACATCAATTTTCGCCTGACCGGGCAGTTTGCGACCGATTTTTCCGATGCGTCAGGGACGAACGCCTTTGACATCAATACAATGCAATGGTCGGACACGATGATCGAAGCAGCCGAGGTTGAACGTTCGATGTTCCCGAATGCCTTTGATTCGACAAAAGTACTCGGCGGGATCACCGGGGAAGCGGCGGTGGCAACCGGGTTGAAACGCGGAACCCCCGTCTGCATTGGCGGCGGTGACGGGAGTTGTGCCGGGGTGGGCGTCGGTTGTATCAAACCCGGCATGGCCTACAATTACCTCGGCTCCAGCAGTTGGGTCGCGCTGACCGTCAAGGAACCGATTGTCGATCCGCTCATGCGCACCATGAATTGGGCCCATGTTGTGCCGGGTTACCTGCACCCGTCCGGTTCGGTGCAAACAGCCGGAGCCGCTTATCAATGGCTCAAAGAAAAAATCTGTACGGAGGAAATGATTCGTGCCGAGCAACTCGGCCATAACGTTTATGAAATCATGAACACGTTGCTCATGGAAAGTCCGCCCGGGGCCAACGGTGTGATTTTTTTGCCTTATCTGCTCGGCGAACGAAGTCCGCGATGGAATCCCGACGCGCGCGGTGCGTTAATCGGCCTGACATTGGCCTCGACACGGGCTGATATTGTGCGAAGCGTCATGGAGGGAATCACTTATAATCTCGGGTTGATCGTCGATATTTTCCGCAATCACGTCTTGATGGAAACGATGACGATCATCGGCGGCGGGGCAAAATCGACAATCTGGCTGCAAATGATGGCCGATATTTACAATGTCAGGGTGCAACGACCGAACTTTCTCGAAGAGGCCACTTCCATGGGAGCAGCCGTCGTGGGTGGTGTCGGCGTTGGATTGTTTCCCGGATTTGAAACAATTGACCGCTTCATTCGAATCGAGAAGACCATCGAACCGAACGAGGAAAACCAGGCTTGTTATGCCAAAATGAAACCGTTCTTCGACAAGGCGTACTTTGCTCTTTTTGACCTGTTTACGGACATGGCAAAGATATGAAATAATTTTTTAAAAGGAAATCCATGATGAAAACCATTGCTGCCGTCAAGCCGAATCAAGTTGAGATCATCGAAGTGGCCAAGCCGAAACCCGGACCATACCAGGCTTTGGTCAAAAACAAAGTGGCGGCGATTTGCAATGCAACAGATCGCAAACTCATCGAAGGTCATTTTCCCGGGGTCGATCAATACCCGCTTGTGCTCGGTCACGAAGGCGTCGGCGTTGTTGAGGAAGTCGGCGAGAAAGTCCGCCACTTCCAAGTCGGCGACCATGCCCTTGGCGGGATGCTCGGCGACTACGGCGACCCGAATATTCACTCTGGTTGGGGCGGCTTCTGCGAATATGTTCTTGTGCATGATCACGACGCCATGGTCGAAGACGGTGTGGCCGATACCGAACATGGCTGGTTCGAATCCTGTGAAATCCAGAGGGTTGTCGATAAGGATATCCCCCTCGCAGAAGCGGCGTTGCTCTGTACCTGGCGCGAAGTGCTTGCCGGATTTGGCGATTTTCATTTGAAAGCGGGTGACGATATTTTAATTTTCGGTGCCGGCCCCGTTGGATTGAGCTTTATCAAATTTGCCCGAATGCTCGGTTTGAATTGGATCGGGGTTGTCGAGCCGAACCAATCCCGTCATGCGAAAATCCTGGAAATGGGAGCCAGTCAGGTGATATTGCCGGGGGATGTGCCTTCCTTAAAGGATTCGCGTGACCTGCTGGATGCAATCATCGACGCGGTCGGGGATGAGAAGATCGTCAACTTGTCGCTCCCCCTCGTCAAATTGGGCGGGGCGGTCTGCATTTACGGCGTTGTTGCAAATGAAACGATCCCTCCGCAAAAAAA
>Ga0099364_10010058_pt1 | contig 13065 bp, 15 predicted proteins | sample TergutTh196P3_FD_73070 | JGI IMG/M metagenome (GOLD analysis project Ga0099364, IMG submission 73070) | Microcerotermes parvus P3 segment gut microbial communities from Pointe-Noire, Republic of the Congo - Th196 P3 | ecosystem: Host-associated > Arthropoda: Insects > Digestive system > Gut ...
CTGTTAGCGTTTCGCCGCCCTGCGAACGCAAAGGCGGGGTAAGAAGGATTGAAGCCTTTGCGCTCGCTTATTAGGGCAGCAAAAACGTCGCCAACCTTTAACGTTATGTGTAACTGTGCCTATATTTTATTGGAATATTAAAATGGGTATTGACATTTCTGAAAAAATGATGTAAAATTAAAAAATAAGGAGATTATGTATGTTACCTGGTCCAATAGAGTATTATAAATGTCCAAAATGTCAAAGTTTGACAAGTAGAGGAAGTTTACTTTCTGGAAACACATTTGGTGCAAAACTATATTCTGATGGAAAACAGATTGCACCAATGCTCCCAGAATTTCCTGCAATTATTAAATGCAAAAAATGTGGAACATTTTTTTGGTTAAAAGATGAAAATGAAATTAAGATTGAAGATGAAACAATAGAATCTTATTCTGCCGAGTTTTTGTCTGTAAATGAATATAATGAAGCAATAAATTCTGAAATATTTACAAATAATAAAGAATTACATTTTTTAAGGATTAGGTTATGGTGGGCTTTTAATGATCGCATAAGACAAAATAATGACATATTCCTCTCAGAAAACGATCAGCAAATATATGAAAAGAACTGTCTTAAATTATTAGAAATTTTGGACAAAAATGATATAAATGAAAAAATAATGTGCGCAGAGATATATAGAAATTTAGGTTCATTTAATGAATGTCAAAAAATTATTGAAACATTAGAAGATGAGTTCAGTTGGATAAAAGAATTATTAAATATAGAATGTAACAATAATAATAAAAATGTAATTGTAATAAGGCAATAGCCACTTCGCTTAACAAACGATTAACGCAAAGAAAGCTGCTTTCGCAGCTATCTAAAGAGCCCATTCGGGCGGCTAGTGTTCTGTAAAAGACAGTTGACATAAAATAAAAATGTGCTATACTTATAAGTATGGCAAAAGCAATAGAACCAAAAATAAAAGAGAATGATTTACAATTGATGGAAGAGATACTTGCGGCCGGGTATGTAAAGCATAAGTTTGCAGTCAGATTACGAGCGGTAATTAACCGGGCAAAAGGTTTAACTACAAGTAAAATAGCATTATTTCTTGGAATGAACATAAATACGGTCAGCGATCATGTAAACCGTTATAATGACGGAGGTATTGAGGCGCTGTTATGCGACAAGACCAGAAAACCCGGAACGGCGCCTATACCGGTAACCGTAAAAAACAAACTTGTACAGTTCGTGTGCCAGAAGAAACCTAAGAACGAAACGCACTGGACTACACGAGAGCTGGGAAAACATTTTGGAATCAGCCATACGGCGGTAAACACTATACTTAACGAGTATGGGATAAAACCCCATATAGTAAAAAAATTTCAGTTCAGCACGGATAAGGATTTTGAAAGCAAACTCTCTGATGTAGTAGGGCTGTACCTTGACCCTCCGGAGAACTCAATTGTGTTCTGTATAGATGAAAAAAGCCAAATTCAAGCTATCGAAAGGACGCAGCCGATACTGCCGTTAGGTCCCGGCATACCCGAAAGGCAAACGCACGATTACCTGCGTCATGGAACAACAACTCTATTTGCCGCGCTTAATGTAGCCAGCGGTACTGTAATAGGCAAATGCTTAAAAAGCCATAAGGCTGAAGATTATGTCAATTTCTTAAAGTTACTTGATCAAAAAGCGCCAAAGAAAAAAGTATTGCATATAATAGCGGATAATTATTCATCTCATAAAGCGCCTGAAGTAAAAAAATATATTGAAAAGAAGAAGGAACGGTTTGTTGAACATTTTATTCCGACATATTCGTCATGGCTTAATATGATCGAGAGATGGTTTGCTGAAATAACAAATAAGCGTATACGCAGGGAGAGCTGGAACAGCGTCAAACAACTTGAAAAAGCAATAACCGATTACATTGTACATTGGAATAATTCAGGTAAAAAATTTGTTTGGACAAAAACTTTTAATGATATTAAAAATTCTATTAAAAAAGCCAAGAGTGGTTTATGTTAAATGTCTTTTACAGAACACTAGGTAACCGCCGTTTTAATGGCAGCCTTTATGGCGGTTTACGATGTTACGCAAAGAATATCGTGAACCGCTGCGATAAGCAGCGTTTTAATGCCGTTATCGCCTATGTAACTGCCGTTTTAATGGCAGCCTTTATGGCGGTTTACGATGTTCTGCAAAGAATATCGTGAACCGCTGCGATAAGCGGCGTTTTAATGCCGCTTATCGCCTAGGTAACTGCAGAATGCCCGAATAGGGCATTTTGCAGTTACCGATATTTGTCCGCTATTTCCTGAAAACGATTTCTAACCTGGATTGTGGCATCTACCAGCACAGGGTCGAATTGGGTTCCTTTTCCTTCTAAAATAATACTTATAGCCTCGGAGTAAGAAAAGGCAGGTTTATAAACCCTCGCACAAACCAAGGCATCATAAACATCGGCTATGGAAGCTAAACGGGCAGTCAGTGAAATCTCTGTTTCCTTTAATTGCAAAGGGTAGCCTTTCCCATCCCAGCGTTCATGGTGCCCGTAACAAATGTCTTCGCAATGCTTAAGGTACAAAGAAGAGTTAATGTCTCCAAGTTCCTCGATTATTTCTTTTCCTCTTGTGGTATGAGTCTTCATCATTTCATATTCTTCCGGGTCAAGCCTTGAAGGTTTAAGGAGTATACGGTCGGGGATTGCAATCTTACCGACATCGTGCAATGCCATTGACTTCATTATAATATCCGGTTTTTGAGCAATCACTTCTTTGGCGTATACCGTGTTATTGGAAATAAGATGGCTGCAGAGTGCATATACATACAACTGAGTCCGTTTAACATGTTCCCCTGATTCAAGGTCGCGATGCTCAATGACATTTGCAAGCCCCTGCAGGGCATTGTCCAGGGTTTTAGTCGCTTCGGCTGTTTTTTCGGCAACCATTTCTTCAAGCCTGTCGCTGTAATTTTTTAATTCAATCTGATTTCTTACACGTAACTTAACAATCTCAGGTGAAAAGGGCTTGTTGATAAAATCTACCGCGCCGGCTGCCAAAAGCTCGCCTTCGGAATCATTTTCTGCTGTAATAAAAATTACCGGAATCCTATGTAAATTTTTATCGGCCTTAAGCAATTCAAACATTTGCCGCCCATCCATTACCGGCATCATTACATCTAAAAGGATAATTTTAGGCAGGGGGTGCGCCTCAGAAAGTTTATCAAGAGCTTCCTTACCGTTGTTGGCAGTGATTAAATTGTATTCATCTTTTAGTATTTCCTCCAGCAGCATGATATTGATATCCATATCATCTACTATAAGGATGGTCGCTGTTTTATCCATTTTCCCTAATAACCTTATCTACCTCAATAATTGTTGCATCCAAAGTGATTTTTAAAATTTCAATCTGTCCCGGCTGCACGGCTTTATTTTTTATTTGCGTTTCTAGTTCAAGGCATTGTTTGCTTAATTCCGTAAGGGAAAGGTTGGCGGCAAGGCCTTTTATTGTATGGGCTATATTCTGGGCTTTTTCAAAATCTTCCGCCGTTAAAGCCGCCTCCAAATCGTCGAGATTGGTGCCATCCTTGAATTTTCCCAATAACTTACAATACAGCTTGGCATTATTCATAACCCTTTTTATACCGTCAGAAAAATCTAAATAGATATTATCAGCCACTTTAAACCCTCCAGTTCAAATCTTATCTTATATTATATCACTTAAATTAAAAAAAAGCAATAGCTCTTGCAAAACTAAAATCCCTGCCAAACAATGAACACCCTGAGGAATTTGTTCCAGCACGACCGATGCCGTTTTAGGTTTGCACTGCGGACTTGGGCGAACCCTTTTCAGGGTTCCCCAAGCTCCGCACGATCCGCTACTGTACGGCATCGGTCGTGCCATAGCCATGCTTCGCGGTGTTCATTGTTTGCAAGTGTTTCAGGTTTGCATCACTTGGTAGGGGGAACAGATAAATGCGCCCCGTCAAGGGGCGTGGATGAGAAAATGTGCCACGTTCCGGCGCAGGTTAATTCGCCGCTTAAGATAAGGCCGGACGGATTTATCCGTCCGAGTGCGCCGCGGGGCAAAGCGGGTGGGGGTTTGCTGTACGGCATCGGTCGTGCCATAGAAAAGGTAGCAGCTACCTTTTTCCACGCCGCACCCAAAAAGGTAGCAGCTACCTTTTTGGGGCACCTTTTTTGTTGACAATATACGATTTTTGTTTGTATAATAAAAATTATGGCAAACGAAAAGAAAACAAAAAAAGCAGGATTGGGGCTTACAATAGTGGCACTGCTCGCAAACATAGCGGCAACCGCAGTAACTTTTACGGGATGTGACCACAATATCAAAGAGGATCCGATTCAAAAAGAGGAATATGACAAAAACGGTTTCCACATTACAACTGGCCTACACAGAGAAACAGGCAAACCATGGAATCCGGAGGGCTATGATAAAAATGGAGACTACTATTACGGGAAAGAGTTTTATGGTGAAGGCGAATACGATTACCAAGGCTATGACCGTGACGGCTATAATATAAATGGATTTGACAGGGATGGTTATGACAAAGATGGCTACGATGTTGAGGGATGGAATGAAAAAGGCTGGAACAGCGACCTAAACATCATTGATAACAGACTTACAGGTAAACCGCACGACGAAGACGGCATGGAAAGAGACGGAAAAACCAAATGGTACGAGATACTTGAAGGAATAAAATATGACTACACAGGGTACACAGACGGAACCCAACCGGGCGTAGCTGCGGGCTGGCACTGGGATAAAGATAATATCATTAATAACAAACTTACAGGTAAACCGCACGACGAAAACGGCATGGAAAGAGACGGGGTCACCAAATGGTACGACATAATTAACGATATAAAATATGACTATACCGGATTCACGGACGGAACCCAACCGGGAATAATCGCCGGCTGGCACAAAGATGGTTATTATTTAACACCGGGCAGAGAAACGGACGACAACGGCAAAGACATCCATGGCAACACCGTATGGCCAACAATTGAACCCGTGCCCTCCCCTGAATTGTTTGGCTCCCACTTAATTAATACTCAAAGCGGTGTCACTAGCGCTGTACGATACGGGAAAGAAGACCTTGACGAGCAGGCCGGACTTATAAGCGACCAATTTACTGAACACGGCACCACTAACACTTCGTTAAGAGACAGCGTCATTCATTCCTGTACTAACCCAACGGGGAATTCTGGGATTGGCGACAGTATAATTTCGAATGGGATGTGGTCCATAAGTAATTATATTGTTAATATTAAGGGGCAATTGCCATCTGATCAACAGGAAAGATTTTCATTATTAATGAACACATACCGAACCCAGGCCTATGTAGATTACCGAGGATATCATGAGAGTGACCCATTAAAAAACCCAAGCCAAGCAGAGTTGATTACCCTGTACAACCAGTTGGACGGAATTAACCCTGGACAAATTAACACGTATTTTAACAATACGGTTATCCCTTACCTTTCGGAGACACTTGATATAAATCCGGGACTTGTACGAACCTTGTTAAATCAAATTACAAGCTTCGAACAATTTTATGCCATTGTTGACGATGCACGTGCACAAGACTTTGTACCCGTCCCCAGTCTTAGTGATATACCATCATACAACCCACAGACTCCTATAAGAAATTTGGATTATATACAAGAGTTTATTACCGCCGCAGAGAGTCAACAAAACCAAGGTATGGGAAAATAAAAATTTTTAGTTAATTATTTTTTATTTAGTTAACGTAAACAATGTCCGTACCGTCTGGATTTCTCGTGTTTAGACAAACCAACCGGTGTCAGGCACCTTTGGTGGGGCTGCCCCACGCCTTGCGTCCCCCCACCCGCAATGCAAACCTGAGATAACGGCAAACAATGAACACCCTCACCGACATTGCAAACTTACAACAATTGCATAAAAATATGCCGAACTATGCTTAGCGAATAGGGAGTAGCGTGTAGAGACAGTTTTAATATAAACCTTGTTTACAAGGTTTATATTAAAGTGGCTAAATAATGGTTTCTTCTAAATGATAAAACCCCACAGCATATTTTTATGTTTCAGGGTAAATTTGCCAGTACCGCTTAAGGGTGTTCATTGTTTGGCTTTAGTTCAGATTTGACGTATTTTATACTTGACATAAATACTAAATTTTACTAATTTATAGAGAGAGGATAATTATGGCTGTACCAAGATACAAGACATCAAAAGCAAGGACTAGCCGTCGGCAGTCTATTAATATGAAACTTACTCCCCCGAATTTAATCCAGTGCAGCACATGCGGCAATAAGGTTCTTTTGCATCGTGTGTGCTCTAAATGCGGTTTTTACAGGGGCAAGCAAGTAATAAACCCTGATTCTAAAGTTTAACGAGAGAGGAAAAGAATGGACGAACTGTTTGAAAAAATGAAAAAACTCATAGCCGAGAAACTGGAGGTTGATGAGGAAAAGATCACCCTTGAGGCATCTTTCCGCCACGACCTTGGCGCTGACAGCCTGGATACTTACGAAATGGTATATGCCATTGAAGAAGAAATGGGCATAAAAATTCCGGATGAGAAAGCAAATGAATTCGAAACGATAAAGGATGCGTACGAATTTATTAAATCCCAGCAAAAGTAGTTTTATGGAATTCCCTCCTATAGAAAAGGGAAGAAAAAAACAATTAGCGGCTTTTCAAAAGACCGTGGGATTCAGGTTCAAGAGCCTTGAGCTTTTGAACCTGTCTTTTGTACATCGTTCGATATGCAATGAAAAATGGAACCGTAATGCAGCAGGTGCATGGAATAACGAGCGGCTTGAGTTTTTGGGAGATTCTGTTCTTGGCGCTTCCTGTGCAACTTTATTATTTAATAAATTCCCTGATAAAACCGAAGGGGAACTTGCAAAAATAAAGTCCGTAGTTGTAAGCGAAGAAGTTTTATTCACGGTTGCCAGGCTTATTCAAGTTGATACTATGCTTCTGCTTGGTAAAGGCGAAGAGCTTACAGGCGGTCGGGAAAAAAAGGCAATTCTTGCCGATACAATAGAAGCCATTATCGGCGCCCTGTATCTTGATTCCGGTTTTACAGCCGCATTTAATTTTGTAAACCGTTATTTTTCTCCCGAAATTGACAGAATAACAGAAAGCAACTATCACCGTGACTATAAATCTCTGTTGCAGGAAATTTGTCAGCGCAGTTACCGGGTATACCCAAAATACAATATAATAAAACATTCAGGTCCGGAACATGAACGAATTTTCTGGATTGAAGTTGTTGCAGGCAATAAAACTTACGGCCCCGGCATAGGCAAAAGCAAGAAAAGCGCAGAGCAGGAAGCTGCCCGTATGGCTTATGAAGCTATTGAAGGCTCTTAATTATTGGCTTGTCCTGTCACTTCCCGACACAAAACTTGCTGAACATTTCCTCTAAAATATCGGCGGATGATACTTCCCCTGTTATCTCGCCAAGAAATTTAACAGAATCCCTTAAAAAAGAAGCGCTTATATCCAGGGGTTCTCCTTTTGCCTCTAAATTTAAAGCTTCTTTCAGGGCGGCGGCGGCTTCATTAACAAGTTTTTCCTGCCGCACAGTGCCAAGGGAAACACTTTTAGTCAAATCAATACAGGTATCGGGGACAATTGCCTTGCCGATTGCAGAGATCAATTCACTGACACCTTCGCTGGTTTTGGCGCTTATGCCGGTAAATTTTTCACCTGCGGCAGGCTGCGGGGCAAGGTCAAGCTTGTTCCAGAGTACCAAAACCGGCTTGCCAAACTGTCTGCACAGGCCGATGTTTTTTTCATCTTCCCGGGTAAAGCCCAGTGTCCCGTCAATAAGATATAAAACAAGCCCGGCAGCTTTCAATAAATCTTTGCTGCGTTCAATGCCGATTTTTTCTACAGGATCGGAAGATTCCCTTAGGCCGGCAGTATCAGCAAGGCGGATTGGGATGCCCTCGATCGAAATCCATGCCTCTATCCAGTCGCGGGTGGTGCCAGGAACCTCAGTTACAATGGAACGGTCTTCTTTTATAAGCAGGTTAAACAAACTGGACTTTCCGGCATTTGCCCTGCCGGCAATCACCAAAAGGATTCCTTCTTTGTAAATTCTTTCCGTTTTTGCAGTTTCGCCAAGCATTTCCAAACGGTTTAAGGCTTCTTCGCAGGCTTTCCTGTCAATAATGCTTCCATCGGTTTCATCCAAATTAATTTCGTCTTCGCTGTAATCCAGAAAAAGCTCGACCTTCGAAAGAATCTCTACAAGGCTTTTTTTTATTGAATTTATTTCCGTTTCCAGCCTGCCCGAAAGCCGTCCCAGCGCATGAAGGTGGGCGGTTTCTGTTTTTGCGGAAACAATTTCCATTATGGATTCGCTTTTGGTAAGATCGATTTTGCCGTTCATAAAAGCCCTAAAGGTAAATTCTCCCGGCAGCGCATCTCGAAAACCTGCTGTACGCAAGGCGGCCAATACTCCGTTACCGGCTGCCGTCCCGCCGTGGCAGCTTATATCAAGGCTGTCCTCGCCGGTATAGCTTTTTGGGGCGCGAAAAACAGAAATTAAAACCTCATCGATCGGTGCGTTATTCGCCATTACCCACCCATGCAAAACCGTATTGCCTTTTGCCTCAAGCAGTTTTTTTGGGGAGGAAAAGACAGAGGCAGCCGCTTCCAGAGCCCCTTTGCCAGAACAGCGGATAAGGCTAAGGGCGCTTGGACCGGGCGTTGTTGCGAATGCCGCAATTGGGGAATCATCCCCATAGTTTGTATTAATCATTTGTTTTTGATCGCTGCAATTTGCCTAAAACCAATGGGATACCGGCAAAAACCCAAAGCGATACCAAGACAGAAGAAATAAAAATGATAAGTTCATAATTCCCTGTCTGTCCAATGAGTGTTAAAAAATCATTATAAAAGAAATAAAATAAGCCTAAAGGGAAAATCCCCAGGGCAAACCGCAGAAACAGAAAAACAAGCCTGCCTGCATTTCGGGAATCTTTTGCGTATTTTTTTAACAAACGGTAAGCAAAGCCTATGCCAAATAAGGCCCCGGCGGGCATCAGCATAAAAGGCGAGGGTCGGTACAGTATCATGGCGAAGGCTAAAGCCGAAGCAGAAATCATTCCAATGCGGGGAGGGTGCGAAGAAATAAAGGTATCTGTTTTTTTTTCCGCAAAAAAATAAACGCAAAATATAATAACACCGACAATCCAGCCGGCTAGAATATTGGCCGGTAAAATAATATCCCAAAAATACAGGCAAAAACCCGTCAGCAGGATTAAAACTGCGGCGGGAATAAAAAGCCATTTTTTTTTAAACCATGAAGCTGTTAAAAGCAATAAAACAAGCGAATTTTGCGCATATACCGACGGAAAACTGCCATGATCCAAAAAATCAATCTGGACAAACAAATTTTTCAAGGCAAGGTTTAACCACAGTGAAATTAATAAAACAATTCCCAGATGGAAGCCTTTTTTTTCATCAATACACCAATAAACAAGCGCAGAGGCAATTAAAATTTCCATTAAAATCCCTCAAAAAAATCACTTTGGATTTTATTTACTGCCGCAGAATGTTCCCGCATTATAAGCACCGAAGATGCGACACTGTTCATCAAGGAGCGAATCTGGTTTTGCAGTATATCTTTATTTACACTTATCAATTTATAGTATTCATAGCGTTCAAATTCAATTACAGGAGGAGGCAGTTCCGGGTCTTCGGGATCTTCTTCGCCTATGTAAGTTATTTTCTTTTTTATCCAAAAAGATTCTTCCTCCTGTGCTGCATAAAAAGTTTCATTGGCAACTCTTTTAATAAAAGCCTCGTAAAATTCTCCGTATTCATCGTCCGGGTACCGTGAAGCTGCCCTGATAAGACGCTGTTCGACTCTCAGAACCATAATTTTAGGCAGTTCATGAATCACAGAAAAAAGATCCGCCCATTGCTGCAGCATTGAAAAATTTACCCCCCGGCTTTCTCCTATAAAAACATACTTGTTATTAAACTGCGCCATAGACTCTATCGCATTAATATCCCCATTAAGACAATAATAAACCCACTGCGGAATTCCAGATTCGCCGATACCGTTTTGAGTTTCGATTATCTCAAAAGATTCGTTTCTTCTGTTTTGTTCTATATTATTATAAATTTCAGGATCGGGCAGAAATATTATTCTTCCTCTGTCTGTTCTGCAAGCGTATAAAAATATTAAAAAAAATAATAAGATTGAAAGGCAAAGCCTGATTTTTCTATGGTAATTCGATGCCAATATCAATAAAAACTTCTGCCTGTATTTCTTGTTCCTCATGGAACTCCTCTTGATCATCTTCGTTGACAGGTAATTCAACAATTTCTTTTGTTTCAGCCTCTGTTTCTTCAGCTTCATCGACCTCTAAGCCGGAAATTGATGCCTCGTCATTTGAGCCGCCTGTACTTGATTCAACAGGTTCCTGCTCTTCCTTTTGTTCCTGTTCCTGTTCTTCCTCTTCTTCTATTTCCTCTTCTTCGGTTTCTTCTATTTCTGTTTCGGCTATAAAAAAAACATTTTCTTTAATAAGCGGCAGCGCTGAATATAAAACAGCAAATTCACACCATACAGTATAACTTGGCTCTTTTATTATTGTTGTTTCAATTACTGTATCTTCAATTTCAATTATTGCGTATTCATCGAAGCTTTGATCTTCGAGCATCTGAATTATAGTTTCGGACGGTTCAGGTTTGATTTCTTCTAATTCTGTATCTTCAGGGCCGCCATCAAGTTTTATATTACATTCACCGGAAAGATCATTTAAAAGCCTAATGCTCCCTAATATATCTTTTATGGAAGTATCCTGTACGCTTAATTTTGCTTCAAAGCGATCCTGGTTAAAATAAAATTCCACAATGACAGGGATAGGATTATTAAAATGATTTGATGAAAGAAACAGAGGCATTTCTGTAATTCCGTTTCTGTTTGAAAGATGCAGAACCATATCATAACCTTTCTTTTCCAGTTCCATCGTCAAACCTTCGTTTTGCGATGTCTGTGAAGGGAAAAACGCGCTAAAAATTTTTCCTTCATCAATTGGCCTTATAAGAAATAAAAACACACCCCCGCCTTCATCTTTGTCTTTTTCAATTAATTTTACAGACGAAAGCTGATAAGAGTCGCCCTTTCCGACAGAAAGCCCGTATCCCTTTCCTGCCGGGGCCCAGCGGACAGTGTTATGCGATTCAATGCTATTTTCATCAGTTGACCAAAGATCGAAAGGTTCTAACGAATCATAAAGATTGCCCCCAAATTGGTACCATTGCAACAACACAGGAGGCAAGGGCAGTTCCGGCAAATCCAAATCTTCCCTGTCGCCGTACTCTTCGATTAACGCCGAAACCTCGGCAAATTCTTCTGGAAAAACTGTACCGGCTGAAAGCGTGCTTTGAGGTTTAAAGTCTGCGTCTTCGGTAAAATAAAAACCATAGCCTGTAGTCTTTGGAGAAATTGCCAATGTGATGCTGCGAGTAATGCCGTTTACGATTCGGCTTAAACGATATGGAAACACATCAAGGCTGATTGAATAAAACCCCGCCTGGTCAGGCGCTGTCCAGAGTATTCTGTTTAGACCTTCATTGTATTTCCCTTCCGCAATAATATTTTTTTCGTTACGCCAAACTAGATATGGGTCGAGAATACTTTCAAAATCCAATTCGGCTTCCAATAAAACAGTTGTCTTTGGAGCAATTGATTGGGAACCGGAGACGCTAGGCAGATAAACTTTTATATCATTAAGATCAAATTTGATGTCGCTTATATAGAAAAAATCCATTTCGGATCGGGATAAAATGATATCTTCGCTTAAGGCTTCGAAAACCAGGGTGTAAAACCCTATTTCGAGGGTTTCCGGCAATGAGAAAGGCTGGATTTCCTGATTCGACAGCGGGATCAGGATTTTCTCACCGGCAATTTCACCGCGGGAATTTAACAGGTAGAATGAAAGATCGGTCAGGTCCTGGTCATTCACCACCGAGGCAGAAAAATACGGGTGAATTTCATCGCCTGCACGTATTAAAGAAAAGTCTTCCAGGGTACTCCCGTTAAGAGTGGCTTTTACATCATAAGTCCCACGCGGAGGAATTAAACCGCCGAGATCCCCGCAAGAAGAAAAAATCGATAATAGTATAATCAGCAGAAAACCTGCCATTCTAACTTTCATTTTATACAAGTAAATATACCACAAATCAATAAAAAATTCCAGTTTTTTTAGGAAGTTTTTAAAGTAAATTCTCTAAATTTTCCAGCCATTTTGAAATATCAGAAAGGCTGTTTTTTGCCTCGGCGCCGGTTACCCCAAATTCTTCAAGAAATACGGCATCGGGAAGCCGTTCCTTGAGGCCTGTGACGGTGTTCTGGAACCCTCCCCTCCCAAATGTAATGAAAGGAATAACGGTCTTTCCTGACAGGTCATGGGTTTCAAGGAAAGACAGTACCGGCAATGCGAGGTTGCTAAACCAGTTTGGCGAGCCGATAAAGATAATATCATAATCGTCCAGGTTGTCGATTCCCTGGGCAAGGGGCGGAAGATAACCGGCTTCCCTCTCATTTCTTGCCCGCTCTAAGGTTGCATTGTAATCTTCGGGATAGGGTTCAGCGGTCTGCAATTCAAAAATATCAGCCCCTGTAAGGGACTGTATTTGTTCAGCCACAAACCTGGTGTTGTTGCTTAGCGAGTAGAAGATTATCAATTTATTGGGTTTTTCCGGGCTTTCCGGGCTTTCAGCCGTAAATTCGGTCTGACCTTGCTCTTCGCTTTCTTCCTGCGGCTTGGTTCTTGTACAGCCTGATACAACAATTGCCAAGATTATCAAGCCAATAATAACTTTTGTTTTTTTCATTTTACCCTCCGGTAAATTTACATTATATTCTATTTAATATTGTATGTATTTTTGGAGGTTTATGCAATAGGCCGCATTGCCTCATAATTAATCTAGCCGAAACTGGTGTGTGCCTCAAAAGTAAAAATCTAGCCCAAATTATAATAGTTCCTACCAAGCAAGGGGGAACAAATGGGTTTAGACATGAAAACCAGAAAAA
>Ga0099364_10010059_pt1 | contig 13062 bp, 9 predicted proteins | sample TergutTh196P3_FD_73070 | JGI IMG/M metagenome (GOLD analysis project Ga0099364, IMG submission 73070) | Microcerotermes parvus P3 segment gut microbial communities from Pointe-Noire, Republic of the Congo - Th196 P3 | ecosystem: Host-associated > Arthropoda: Insects > Digestive system > Gut ...
GCATCGTGTTCCGGAAAACAATTATTCTGCGGAACAAACGCGTGCCGATATCGTCAACTCGCTCAGAATCTTATGCCATATTTCCGGTGAAAAAGGAATGACCGTATCTCTGCGTGTTTCGAATCATCAGCATGTCACTTCGCTTGAGCAAGCGTTGGCGTTGTCAAGGGATGTGAACGCGGAAAATCTGAAAATCGCGCCGCACCTCGGAATACTCGCCCACAAACGAAATCCTGAACTTCGCGATTCCATCAAAGAGCGAACCTCGTTTATTCTGGCATCCGCTCCGCTCCGGGATGTCGGTGGTGATATTTGGACGTTTTACGCTCCCATTTCCAACGCTCTTCCGGAAGACCAACTGGCACTCAAAATTCCAAGTCTCTTTTCCGATATCCCGGTCATCCACGACGCCGTATTTCAAAATCGTGATGAGGAATACCTTGACGCAATATTGCTGAAACAATGAATGTGCGCCGGAGTACCAACCGGGTTAGAATACTGCATGACATCCGGTTGCTTTACTTTGTTGCGATTCCGGCCGCGAATCACAAAACAAGGACTGGCAGGGCACTACTGTTATCACACAATTCAGGGAATTTTTGCTTTTTTTGACTGTTTTTTTGCTCACCACTTGCTTTTCTTGTTGGCAACGACTAAAATGTGACGTGGTTCTTGGCAATGATTTTGCCTTTTTTGACGCACCACTAAGCTGTGTTAAAGTGGTGGGCAACCTTTTGTTAATCCTTCAAATTTGAGGAGAATTGAGATGAAAAACTTGAGTCATGTTAAGATGGGGAGGGGGGGCAACATAAGGGCCTTCACTCTCGTTGAACTTCTGGTCGTCATTGCGATCATCGGGATTTTGATCGCGCTTCTTTTACCGGCCGTTCAGGCCGCCCGTGAAGCGGCACGCAGAATGCAGTGTACCAATAATCTCAAGCAACTTGGCTTGGCTCTGCACAATTATCACGATTCACGCAAAGGCATACCGGCCAATATGAATGGCCCTGCCATTACGAATGTGTGGGGTTGCTGGAGTGCCCAACTCATCTTGATGCCCTATATGGAGCAAAGCGCACGCTATGATTTAATCACAACTCCCACCGATGCCACGACGAATCCGCCAACGTATGTTTGGATTGACGCCCAATGGACAGTCTCCGCCGATCAGGGGCTGATATCGGCTTTTGCCTGTCCTTCCGATGGTAATTCTTCCACGCCTTCCCATCGCGGCAACGCCGTGAGGATCAGTTATCATCCCTCAGTCGGCGATACCATTATGAATCTCTACGAGAGTTCCACCGGTAGTAACAGCAAGAATAATCGCGGTTTTTTTGCGGGACAACACAAATATAACAATTTTGGCTCCATCGCCGACGGGCTTTCCAATACGATTGCCATGAGCGAGGCCGTTGTCGCTGCTCGCGCCGGCGATAATTCCGTCAAGGGAGGAATAGCCATTAATACCTCATTGATTCCTTCGGTGATAAAAAACATTCCCAATCCTCAAAACCGAACGATTTTTAATGATACCCCGAGTGATCCCGGTCGTGGTTGTGTGTTTGCGGACGGACGTTTTGTCGTCAACTCCTTCCAAACGATTTTGCCTCCGAATTCACCATCAAGTGCAATCAGTACTTCGCACACGGAACCGGGGTTTCGCTCTGCCTCGAGTTTCCACACCGGTGGCGTCAATGTTCTTTTGGGGGACGACTCGGTTCATTTCATCTCCGAAACGGTTGAAAGCGGCGACTTGAGCTTTGATGTTGAGAATGTGACCGCTGATCAGATCGCCAAGGGATATGCCTCAGACGGACGTGAACCGACAGGCTTTAGTCCCTTCGGTGTATGGGGGCGGCTTGGAACCATCAAGGGCGGAGAGTCTGTCTCGATTCCATAAGGCTTTCGTTGGAAAAACGATACTGTCCCACGCCAATAATGTGGCATTGTCAGCAGGGCGGCAACCGGGAACGTAAGTGACTGGTTCAACGGTACTGCACCTGAAAAACCCGTCGCTTACGCTCCGGGTTGTTGTTTTAAAACTTCACTTCCTTGGCGTAGTGTGGTATATATACTGCCGAACACCATTTGACTGGTATTAATTTTGTGACCTTTGTGAAAAGCTTTGTGTCTGAATATCCTGCTAATCCTGTCAAACAAAGAGACGGTCGCATGAAAGAGGTGGTTTTGATTCACACAAAGGCACTGAGACACAGAGAGACTTGAAATGCAAGAGGATTCTCCTCTGTGCCTTTGTGACTCCGTGTGAAACTTTCTGGCAAATTATTCAATTAATTGTTGTTTGTCCAGAAAAATGAAAATGAACTTGTCAATCCTGTCCGAATGATTTCCCGGAGAAAACCTAAGAATGGAAAACTGTTATGACTCGTAATGAAATGAAGATTGCTTCGTTATTTTTTTTGTTGCCAATGGTCGTCTTGTTTTTTGGTTGCGGACCGAAAAGACCTTCAGACATGCCAAAGTTGTTTCCTTGTACGATCACAGTGACCAAGGGGGGGACGCCGGTTTCCGGTGCCAATATTCTTCTCTTTTCCCCTCAACTCCCGGGAAGCTTGGCGACATCCGGACAAACAAATGCCGGGGGCGTTGCAGAGATTGGTTCCTCCCTTGCGAATTATTTTGAATCAGGTTCCCCGGCTGGAGAACTGACGGTTGTGATTCAAAAAACACCTGATGTTCCGGAAGAACTCAAACTGACGCCCGAAGAACACTCCAAAATGACTCCGCCGGAATCCAATGCCTATTCCGCAAAACTTGCGAAAGCAATGAAAGATGCGCCAAAGATCGTGCCGGATAAACTCTCGTCACCAGCCACATCGCCCTTAAAAGTAACGGTTGCCGAGTCAAAAACCGGTACGCATGTGACTTTTGAATTGGACGATTTCAATTGAACCTGACAAGATATACCGTACAACGCCATGGACTTTGTGTTTATCTCTGTGAACTTTGTGCATTCCTTTGTGATCTTTGTGTTGACAAAGGCCACAATATTAAATGCCACTCAAATGGCGTTCGACAGTATAACATGCGCCGCATCCGGGATACTTACGGTACGATGACCGTCTTGGCCGGGGCGGTAATGACATCGTTGCGTATGTTGCGACCGGGGGAAACAACAGGCATGGCAACGCGCCGCGTCTCCGGTTCTTGCGTGTCGGAAACCTGTATCACTGGCCGGGCGCGTGTCGTTGTTGACAATCGCGACGCTCCGGGCGGCGAAACGCGGGGTGTTCCAACAGGTACCGTTCCGCTGACAGGGACTCCCGGCTGCATGGTTATGGACGGGACAGATTGCACTGTCGCCGAAGGCGATATGACATTGCCGGAAACAGTACCTGAAACCGCATCGGATACTGGCATCAACCCGGTCAGGCTGGGCGGCGACAGACGATCTTCAAAAAATACGGGATTCGGCTTCGGCATGGTGATGGGCGTGGTGACTTGGAACGGTTGGTATTCCGGCTGGAGCGGAATCTCCTGTTCCGGTACGGGAATGACTGGCATCTCCGCGTAGCTTGCCGAATCCAGCGTTAGTGTTTCGGCGTCATCGGGTGGCATACCGCCAATGTCCGAATCGCCCGGCTTGGACATCGATGTTTGTAACCAATCCCCTGATGCCCGGGATGTCGGTGTTGCTCCGCGGTTCACGTATGATGCAATCGGTTCGTAAGAGTCCCCGGCTCCGCCACGGGATACAATCGAAGCCTGTTCCAGCGGCGATGCCGGCGTCACTGCGCTACGTTCCACCACGACAGTTTCTGCCGCGATGGATGCTTCATCGTGGTCGGCGGGGTAACGCAAGGCAAGCAACCCCCCGCCCAGCAGGAAGCCGCTTGCAATCATCACCTTCAACTCGGGGGGGAGGGAGGAAGTGATCATACCGTCCAATTGATAAATAAGAAACCTGTCCGCTTGCCAACAAGCCAAGTACACTGACGACGTCACGTTGGAGTCACGCCAAAGGCAAACGGTCGCGCCAACCGGGTGCAACGGTCGGCACTCTTGATGTCAGTATTATACAACTTGCAGACCGGCAATTGAGCCAAAGAATTGTACGAAAACGATTTCGCCGTCAAAAAAAGATGACGCAGCGTTATAGCCAGAAAAGTTTCCCCAGGTTGATAATATGAGCGTTCATCGGCGGCAACGGCATGACCACTCTGCCTGAGCGACGAAACCGGCCAAAACCACATCAGGCAAACGGGTCTTCGATATTCGCATGATCCGGCGATTCGGTGACCACGGAGGAAACGGGCGGTGTGATCGGCTTTGGGTCGGAATATGCGGGATGCACGGTCAGGTTGATGCCATCGACATGCACAACGCGAATCGGTGTGCCGGGGTCAATCGGCATCCCGGCACTGACCGCGTCGAAGCGTTCACCGTCAATTTCGATCATCCCGCTGGGCATCATCAGGCTTTTGGCCACACCCGTTTTGCCGAGCAGAGCCTTGTGGCGTTCCAAAACTTCGTTTGGTTGCAAGGCGGGGTCTTCCGAGGGGTCGAGCAAAATGCGTCGCCCGATCGGCGTTGCCTGCCAGATTTGCAACATGTACCAGACGAGAAACGGGACTCCCACCACAACGACCAGTAGCAAGCCAAGTCCGAAAACCATTCCCTGGAGAAACGCGAACACGACACTGCCCAGCAGCGCAAGGACCGCCACAATGGCCAAAACACCACCGGATGGGATAAAAAGCTCCAGAAAGCCCAGTCCCACCGCGCCGATCAACAGGAGAATCGCCCAAACCCAGTTGTCCATTGCTACTTTGCTGTCATGGATGTTGTTGGCATACTAGCGGCGGTCACGGCGTGACCGCCCTACCATAATGGCATGATCGCACCACCTAATAAAACCTCACGTCAATTCCGGCAATTCGTAGCCTTTCCGTCGCGGACGGGAAAGCATGTCGTTGCCCTTGTCGTTATTGGTAAAGCGTTCCGCGACCGGGTCCCAGATGACACGTCGGCGGACTTCGGCGGTTGCCCGGACGATGTTGACCAGTTCGCACAGCGTCGTCGAACGCTGGCCGTATTCAATGTCGGCATTGCACCGCTCGCCGCTCTTGATGCATTCGATCCAGTTGGCGAAGTGATATGTCGTTTCCGCGCCCTTGTTCTCGATTTGTTTTTGCGCATCTTCCGGCAACTTGGCCACCAGTTCTTTCGGGTTCGACGAGAGTTTGTGGCGGTTGATTTCGATTTTGCCGGTTTCGCCGGTGACAATACAACCCAATCCCGGCCCGCGGTCGCCATCCAGATTCAAACGCAATTCGACACGGTTATCGACACCAAGCGGATTGTTCTCAAAGAGCATGCGCATTTCCGCACGCGGGCCGGTGACTCTGGCCATGCCGTAATAATCGACCCCGGTATCGTCGTCATCGTATTTCGAGTTGGCAAATTTGCCGGATTCACGAATCTCGCAGGGTTCCAGGAGAACAATGGACGTGGGACCGGAATCATTCATGCGGAGAACGCGGTTGACCTGGTCGTAGGAGTGCGTACCCCAGCCACTGACGCCAAAGCAGGTGCCGCCGGCGTCATAATCCCACCAACGGTCCCAGCCGTATTGCAAATCACGGTGGTAGGGACGAAACTTGGCCTGATTGGTCCAAAGGTCCCAGACTTCATCGTTCATGCCATCCGGATAGGGTTGCGGCGGTTGATCGGTCCAAGTGTTGGGGCCGACGAAATTCGGAGCTTCAACAAATCTGATCTTACCGATAGCACCGTCTGCAATCAGGTCGCAAGCCCAGTTGCACAGGGGCAATGAACGCTGCTGTGTACCGACCTGTGTGACACGTTTGTATTTTTTGGCCGCGTTGACGAGATAACGTCCCTCTTCAATGGTCAGGCACATCGGTTTTTCGATGTACAGGTGTGCCCCCATTTGCATCCCGATGGCCGCCACCCAGGCACGCTGGTGCGTCGCGGTCATGGCCATGATGCCATCCGGTTTTTCCGTTTCGATCATCTTGCGGAAATCGTCGTAACCCTTGATTCCCTGACCGTCATTGGCTTTGAGGAAGGAATCAATCCGGGGTTTGAAAAATTCACTGACGGCCACCACTTTGGCCGTTTTCGTCGGCATGACGGCGGAACGGTGAATGTCGTTGTAACGTCCGCCCAGGCCGATGGCGGCCACGGTCACGGTGTCGTTGGCACCAGGTGCCTGGGGCGTCCCCAACACCGAACGCGGAATGACCAACGGTGCGGCGACCGCTGCGGTTGAAATCGCCAGAAACCGGCGACGGGTTGTGTTTTGCATGATTTGTTTCTCCTGGTTGTGTTAAAAAATGGTGTATTGTGTCTCTTTGCGTGAAATCCCGTGGTCTTGAAAAACAGTGAAGGGGAACAGTTCAGGAATCCCCTTTGTCTTCAAATTCCTTTGGCATGACCGGTCCTTTCATGTTTTGCACGGCCCAGCCACCCATTTTTTTCTTTTGATTGGCGACCGTGGTTGTGTCTTCGCCCTGACTTCGTTTGACGGTGATATCGACGAAAAACGTTTCTTTTTCCCGCTTGTCATTCTCATAAGTCACCGCGTAAACAAGCGTCACATAATCTTCGTGACGTCCTTTGTCACAAGTGTAGGATTTCACTTGGTAATACGTGGCACCGGCTCTGTGTCCGAGTTCCATCAGCGTTCTCAGCGTGACGTCACTTGTGAACATGCTCAAATCTTCCTGAGCGAACATATCCTTGTCAAGCGTCTTCCAGCGGTCTTCCGACGGTGCGACACTTCGCAGCCAGTAGGGGGAACGCATGTCCCGGATATTGAGAATGTCGATTTCCGGGTTGTCTTTCGCATTCGCAACGAATTGGAAATAGCTTCCGGCAAAATCAATTGCCTCGCGAATCATCCGGCTCTTGTAGGCTTCCCAAAGTGAAACATTGGCCACAACCAAACTGAGGGAGAGAAAAATTGCCGCCCAGGCGAGCGGTTTCCCGAATCGCATTCCCTCGGAACGCGCAATCAGGAACAAGGCGAGAAACGCGAAAATCAGGGCAAGAATCGGCAAAAACACGAAGCCCCAGTTGATCAACACCAAAGGCGTGAGTAACCCGAACAACAGAGCCAGAATACTCGGGACGCTGATCGTCCGGTATTCCGCGGCGGTTGGAAACTCGCTTGCGTCATTCCATTTCACGTCAAAAATGGACCCGCTTTTTTCCGGTTGTGTTTCAGTCATATCATCAATTCTCCATCGTCATTATATCCTGTTTCGAATCCTCTTTCCACTCGGTATAAATAAAGATTTTTGCCATGCGTCGTTCAGGAATCGTCACGCGAAAGCCTTGTTCCATCAAATCCTGCCCCGTGAAAACGCCGATTTCACCGACATCGACATCCTCGACACGGTAAGAGGATTCAGGGTTCAAGCCGCGCAGACGATACACTGCCGTTTCATACTCGGAATGATCACGTCGAAACACCTGAACCATTCCCTGACCCGCTTCGGGAAGGTCATATTGCCAGGCCATCCAAAGCGAAAGGTCCAGCGAATAGGCCGAGAGCGGATAAAAATCGCCAAGGTAAAATTTCTTGATACGATCACGCAACCTGAGATGATCCCGCATGAAATCCAGGTTTTGGTTTTCAATGCGCATGTCCACGCCGAAGGTGTTGCACGGTGCAACCGTACTGCGGAGAAGGTAAGAGTCTCCGCCGGAACCGATGCCAAAAAACGGCATCCACTGGATGATTCCATACGTCTGCGACTGATTAGCGGTCGGGTCCCGGTGATAATCGCTCCGGTGTAACGGAATGGCACGCCGGAGGGTTTCGAGGTCGTTGCGACGACCTCCGCTGGCGCAAGTGTCAATCAGTAATCCCGGGTTTCTTTCACGTAACGCGTCCCAGTAGGCGAGATAGCCCTCGACATGGCGAATTTCGGTGATTCCCTGGCGGTCTTGTGCGTCATTCCGCCGCCAGTAATCCAACGGCGGCATGTTAAAATCCTGGCGATAATACCCGATCCGTTGCTCCTTGAGCAAACGATCAAAATGGTTGACCGCCCATTCCCACGCTTCCGGGTTTCCGAAGTCCAACAACGAGTTTGTCCCGCCCGGCAACAACCATTCCGGGTGGTTCTCAGCCAGCCATGACCCGCTGTGAACGCGTTCCGGCTCGAACCACACCAGCGTTTTGATCCCGTATTTCGCGGCATGGTCCGAGACCTCGCGCAGACCTTTGGGAAATCGTGCCGGATCAGGTTCCCAAGTCCCCGTCTGCCACCATTCATTGCGGCAGGGATACCAACCGGCATCCATCCACCAATAATCAATAGGAATTTTTTCCTTCACGTAGCCGTCAATGAAAAACATTTGCGAAGCGGCGTCGGCATGAACCATTTCCCAATAAAAATCGGAAGTGCATGCGTGTGTCGTCATCACGGTTTCCAGTTTTCCATCCGGCGTAAAAATATTATGGGCGAACATCCATTGCCGCCAGACGTTCTGGCTGTTCCGGTGGTCGCCGGTCCAGAATTGCACAACGATCAGCGGAGTTCGCACTTCCTCACCGGGAAGCAGTTTGAAATGCGTCAATTCCTGACCTGCGGAAATACGAAGTCCCGCGTCACGGACATTGTGAAACAGCGAATTCCACTGCCCCGGCCAGCCGACCACCACGATCACACCCTCACGGGCACCGGTTTCCACGTTAAAATACGGGAGATGCGCATCGCTGCCCCGACCACCGCTGGTGGCCACCCATCGCTCGTCGCCGGGACGGACCATCGCCTCCAGCGGACGGTAATCCTCGGGTGCCGATGGACTCCCGATGGCGAAATGCAGTTTCATGTCTGGGTTGTCTTTTCGCGGAAAAACCGTGTCTATCGCCCGGATGTTTTCGATGACCGGCGTGTCTTGTTCGCCCGGATTTTTGAAATGCAGCGTCCACTCCACCGTGGGAAAGGCGGTATATTCCACTGAAACGCAACGAACCTCCAGACCGGTCACAGGATCGGTAAACGTCAAGACACGTTGCGTTTTCCCGTCGTTAATTTTTTGAACGGAGATCGTCCGTTTCCATGACTTCAAAAACGCCGACGAAGGTTTCCCGTTATATGTGAACGAAAACGGCGGATCATCCGTCAATTCCGCAGTGTATCGCGGATCGTCGATGACCGTTTCGTCCAGCATGAGCTTCGTGCCGTCGGCAAGCGTGACCATCGCGTCCGCCCATTCCGACTGGTCGCAGGAAATCCCGTCTCCGGCGTCATCAACTTTCAGGACAAATTCCGTCGCGCCACCCAAGTCCAGGGAAATCGGAACACCCTCATCGCCGCCGCGCATGACGTCCGAAGTGAAAATTTCCTTGTCGCCGATCAGCACGTGAAATCGCGCACTCCCGCGCCGTCCGCTGGTGGAGTGATTGTTGTCCACACCGAACGTTGCCGAGAATGTTTTGCCGGGGCCGGGAAGCCGAACGATGAGATGACTGTTGGCATGGGTGTAAATGCCCCGTGCAAACGCCTTTTCGCCAAGGCGGATTGTGGCACCTTCGTGACTGCTGTTGCGCCCAACCGAGTTATGATTGTCCAGCACCGTGATGCCGTAAGCGTTGACTTTCGGTGCGGCTTTTTGTTCATCAAATTTTGCCGCGACCCATTTTTGCCGGGCGGCCAAATCCGCCGGTCGCGGCTGCACGGCGAACAAGGATGAGGCTGTGATAAAACCATACAAAAAAAGTACGATCAATACGATCAGGATGTTTCGCATGAAATACCTTTCCTAGAGAAATTCCGCATTTCCGGAAAATCTTGAATTACGTGTTTTCCACAATTCCTCAAACAATGCACAACGGCGATTGTAATGACGGATCAGGAAATCGTTGCTTGGGTCAAATTCATTCGGACCGTTGAGTGTACTGAGAGAGCCTTTCGATGCGGTTTTCATCGCCTGCGGCAACACTTGCTCGAGGAGTGTCGGCTGATTCTTGGTGTGATCCATGCGTCCCGCGATCGGTTTGGGAGCGGTCGCGCCGATCTGCACGACAAAAAACACAATCGGCACGAAAATCAACACCACGGTCGCAACCAGAACCAGTGGCTTGACCGACAGTTCCACCTGTTGCGGAAATGTGACAATGACCCTTGAAATGCGATTTGTAATCATGGTCAGGATGGAATAAGTGATCAAAATCAGAACCCAAAACACCAGACAATCCCAGTAGAACAACCCGACCCGAACCGAAGTTGCGAGTTTGATGGCAATCAATTCATAGTAATTCATCGTGATCAACCCGGCGAAGACGAGATTGAACGCGACGAGGATCGCACCCCAAAGTCCGTCTTTCCAGCGAAACCCAACAAAGCCAAGTATGCTGAGAACCGAAAAAAGACCGGAAAGAACCACGACAATAGTAATCCAAGTGGGGGTGTTGGATGTATCAAGTGCATGTTCCATGATGACAATCTCTCACAAAAATTTGGCAAACCGGCCACTTACGTTTCCGGCTGCTGTTTGTCTGTTTACATTTTCAAAATGCGCGTCAGTTCGTCAATCGACGTTGTTCCGTTGGCAACCAGAGCCAGACCGGAGGGAACAAACCCCTTGTGTCCCGCCTGCTGAAACCCCTGTCGCATTTGCTCGACCGATTTGGCCGCCAAAATGACCTTGCGGAACGCGTCGTTCATTTCGAGAATCTCGAACATGGCCGTGCGGTCATAATAACCGATCTCGTTGCATCTCAGGCAGGGCAGCGGTTTTTTCTCCCCTTCCTTCGGCTCGGAACGGATGCGGTACAGGTTTTCGACCGTACCCGGCCGGATACCGAGTTTTTGCAACATGGCCGGTGGCGGCTGAAAGGCTTCCTTGCAATCGGTGCAAAGCCGCCTTATCAATCGCTGGCAGGTCACGGTGGCCAGTTTCGACGCCAGCAATTGCGGCGAAATCCCCAACGCGAGCAGTTGGAAAATCGCTTCGGCACAGTCTTTCCCGCGCACGGTCGTGATGATCAACCGCGTGTTCTCCGTCTCGTTGCAACACCGTTCCAGCGTTTCCTTGTTGATCATGTCCCGGAGCACGAGAACTTGCGGCTCCTTGAAAAACACGTCGGGCAACACGCTCATCGGCGTTTCGCCCTTGGCGGAATCATAAAACGTGATCGGGAGATTCTCAACGCTCTCATATTTGTTCCGCTCATCTTCGACCGCCACAAAGTCACGCACATAACGGTCGGCGATTTTCATAAAAACGTTCGTCGTGCTGCGCAGTCCGTTGGCAAGCGGTGCCGAAATGAGCATCACCCCTTCCGGCAGTGCCAGAGCGTGCCGCACTTTTGACAATTCCGGATCGACCAGCCCGATGTCGTCGGAGGTTTTGAACGGCACCTTCGTGATCGTAAACTGAATGAGAACTTTTTCGCCGGTCGGAACGCCCTGTGACGCAAACTCCGCTTCGTAATTGTGTTTTTTTTCCACAACGGCGACGAAAGTTCCTTGCTGACGTTTGCGGCGTTCGTTCGGGTTCGCCCCGATCAGCAGTTTTGCCGATTCGAGCATCGGGTCGCTCTGCTCACGCGTCAGCGTTTGCGTCAAGTGCCAAACCCCGTCAATCTGGAAACGCACCTGGCACTCCGTTTCCGAGTAATCGAACATGACGCCCGTGGCCCGCTTGAAAATCGCGTTGGCCAAAATGAACCGGTACGGATTGAAGCCCTCATGATTACGCGCCAGCAACGTGCGGGCGTCCAGATCGATCTTTGCCGTGTCTTTCTGCAATGCTTTCAGCGCGACCGGCGGCCCCAGTTCATGCGATTGCTTGGGATCCGGTGTTTTCATCCGCAACATGCGGGCAATACAGAAATAAACGTGATCGGGCGTCAAAACGCGCTCATGCGGCGGAAGCGGCTTGTTGCGGATGAGGGCGTAAGTGATGACCGGTGCCCAAAACGCGACGAAACTCGCGCCAAGCCCGATCCAGAAGATGGGAATCAGCAACAATGTTCCCACCCCTCCGACAAGAACGAGCAACCCACAGTTGATGCTGTTCCAAATGCCGCGATTCGGGTTTTGCAACACCTCCGCGTCGCGATTCATCCAGTCGATCATGTAAACCCATATCCAAAAACCGATCAGGGCAATGACGATTTTGACAATGCTGAAGTAACCGCCCGGGCCGTACCAGCCTTCCTTGAGGGCTTTCTCTCCCGCTGCCGGGTAATCCGAGTTTTTATAGAGCGTATTCAGGCGTTCCAGGTGTTCTTTCTCATCGTCATCCAGCGCAAACGCGGAACTGCCGACGAACGCACCCGAAGATAACGTAATCGCCAAAACGAGACAAAACAGGACAAAAACTCGTTTGATCATGACTATAGAATTCCAGGTTGTTTGACTTCGATACCCTTCAACGCCATCTTGAGCGCCTCCACGTTGGGAGCGACTTCATACGCGACGGCGCGTTCGATTTTCTTCGCCTGGACCAGTCCTTTCAGGCTCATGGTAAAGTCTTGCATTCCTTCCAGGGCGCACATGCGGATGGCATCGCCCAGTTTTTCATCTTCCTGTTCGAGAACGAGTTTGCGAATCGTCGGGTTGAACGTCATGATTTCGCAAGTCGGCACGCGCTGCACGCCGGGAAGACAAGACGGCAACAGTTTTTGCGCCACGATCCCCCGCATGTTGAATCCCAACGCGCTGCGGATGGCCGCGTGCATGGTCTGCGGGAAAAGGTCCAGAATACGCCCGATCGTACTCGGCGCGCTGGAGGCGTGAATCGTTCCGAAAACCAAGTGCCCAGTTTCCGCCGCGTGAATGGCCGTTTCGAAAGTCTCGCGGTCACGCATTTCCCCGACGAGCATCACGTCCGGGTCTTCCCGCACTGCGTGTTTCATACCGATGCCGAAATCAATCACGTCCTGCCCGATCTCCCGTTGGTTGATCAGACATTTGTCGTCCGTAAACAGGAACTCCACCGGGTCTTCCAGGGTGAGGATGTGCTTGCGATAATTCTGATTGACCCAGTTGAGCATCGACGCAATCGTCGTGCTTTTCCCCGAACCCGTCACGCCGGCCAACAGGATCATGCCCT
>Ga0099364_10010060_pt1 | contig 13062 bp, 12 predicted proteins | sample TergutTh196P3_FD_73070 | JGI IMG/M metagenome (GOLD analysis project Ga0099364, IMG submission 73070) | Microcerotermes parvus P3 segment gut microbial communities from Pointe-Noire, Republic of the Congo - Th196 P3 | ecosystem: Host-associated > Arthropoda: Insects > Digestive system > Gut ...
TTTCACGATGTTAGGAGGTTATACGGCCGTTGCCTATACGGGTACGATTCAGGTAGTGATTATGATTATCGGGGGAATCATCATGGTTACCGTTGGTTTGATCAAGGTTGGCGGGTGGAGCGAACTGGTAGCCAATGTACCGGAAGGAATGATGAGTATTGCCAAACCGTATGATGATCCGGTTTATCCGTTTTGGGGTATTTTGGCGACGGCATTTTATGCAGGCGCTTTTTATTGGGGCATTGATCAGGTCAATGTGCAGCGGGTACTGGCTGCTCCCGATATAAAGACAGCACGAAAAGGGGCGATGTTTGGCGTCTTGCTTAAACTATTACCTGTTTTCCTTTTTGCGTTGCCGGGTGTGATTGCATTAGCCCTGTTTCCCAACGAACTTGAAGGCGAAGAAAGCAAACAAACCTTTGTACTTCTTTTAAATAAACTGCTGCCGGCAGGGTTACGGGGTTTATTGCTGGCATCATTACTTGCCGCCCTTATATCGTCGCTGATAGCAGTCTATAATTCAATTTCCACATTAGTTGTCCGGGATTTTATCGTCAAATTCAAATCCGGCATGTCGGAAAAAAATCAGGTAACCACAGGCAGATATATCATTATAATTGCCGCCCTGTTGGGTATTGGCGCTGCGTGGCTTGTTTACAAAAATGAAGAAGGATTGTATAAGTACTTACAAACCATTTCTGCTTATTTAGTTATCCCCATCTTCCCGGCTATCTTCTTTGGCATAATCAGTAAGAAAGTGACCGTCAAAGGGGCAGGCGCTTCGGTGTTGGCCGGTGTACTGTTATCTACCGTTTTCGTCATCGACCAGTTAATTGGTCCGGAGGTGGGCAAACAGATTTTCCCGATCTTACATCATCCGCTGACATTGAATTTCGGTTATCGTGGGCTATGGGCGGAACTATTGATAACCATCGTGCTGTTTGCCGTATCGGCATTTACCGAAAAAACAGCGCCGGAGAAATTGGCTACCACAACCATCAATTTTAAGGGAACGATTGCTAAATTTGAAGGTATCAAAGACTGGAGGCTTCATTTGGCTGTCCTGTTTGCGCTTACTTTGTTGATTTATTTTTTGTTAAAGTAAATTCTTGGTTGTCAATTAAAGGGAGGTGTTTTCCTCAAACCGTCCGGCCTTCCAATGATATACTTTGGAGGTGTCTTTCAAAATCGTTTTTACCTTTTCGCGTTCTTCGGATGATAAATAATCAGGGGTAGTTAATACTGCATCCAATGTCAATTTGTCCGGGTCTAAATGATAATGAATCAACTCTATATCCATATATGACCTGGCTTCCTGAAAGTCTTCAACATCATGGTCGATATCCTCTTTTATAAACCAGTCTGCTTTTGCAGGCGTCCACAGATCAGAAGTCGGCAATGGTTGCCATTCCGTTGAATAAAATTCCACACGACTATCTGCCACAGGAGCATACACTGTAGTTATCACGCAGACAATAAGCGTGTTATTTATCAAAGGAAGAAACCGGATTTCCATTGTGCTTCGCTCCGTTGACTGAAGAAGCAGATAGTCTGATGTGAGTTTTTGTAACGTAGAATTGCCTGTCATCGTGTTTTCCAAAACAGCCGGTTTGCCGGATTGATACAAATCTACCAGATCTTTCCGCCAGGCATCTTCCAACTGAGGCAGGTAACTGTCCGGCATACGGATAAAAAAATCTGCCATATCCTGCGCCGTCGCCGTTGATATCGAGAAAATACATAGAAAAAGGAAGAAAAAAAGTTTCATACAAGTGATGCGTAAATAATACTATTCTTTATGCAAATATACGCTTTTTTGTCCATTCAAATCCAAATTACCTGCAAAAAAACGTACAAACCTCATCATTCTCCTCCTTTGGAGGAGTTAGAGAGGGCTTTTTCTTAATCTATAAACAATTCCTCCGGATAACCAACATCAACCAACATCAATCCTTTAGCCAAAACGGAAGCGCCTGCCAGACAACGGTTTTTTGCTTCAATCACTTGCCGGAAATCAGAAAGAGAATATTTTCCCTTCCCCACTTCAAGTAATGTGCCGACAATGGCGCGTACCATATTTCGCAAAAAACGGTTGGCCGTAATCGTAAATACCCACAAATCATCTTCCCTGTCCCATTGGGCATAATCAATCCGGCAATTATTCGTCTTCACGTCTGTATGCAACTTGCTGAAACTGGTAAAATCCGTATATTCCCGGAGTATTGCACAGGCTTCATTCATCAGCGAAAAATCAATTCCTTTCAACGACATTCTGCTAACCTGTTCATAATTAAAAGGATTTTTACGCTCCGTAATGGAATACCGGTAAGTGCGGGATAACGCATCAAACCGTGCATGAGCATTTTCTTTGACACAGACAATCCGCTCAATAACAATATCATCAGGAAGCAGGCAATTCAGTTTCTCTGCCATTCGGTCTAAATCGTCTATTGGTTTTTCCAGGTCGAAATGAGCCGCCATCTGCCTTGCATGCACGCCTGCATCTGTCCTTCCGGCGCCAACAATGCACACCGGCTGCCTTTGCAGGGTGTATAACGCCTCCTCAACACACTGCTGAATGCTCAATCCGTTCGGTTGCCTTTGCCAACCGCAATATCGCGTCCCATTGTATGACGTGTATATAAAATATCTGTACACTCTACTTCCTTAATAACAATAAACAGCGGCAAGTTACAAAAAAAACAGACAACCTCCAAAAAACAAAGACAAAGACAAAATAATAGTTCGTTTCATTCCGTTATAAGGAAAACATGTTATTTTTGTGCAAAAAACAACAGTGGCTACTGTGATTTATGAGAAAAGTATTAGTAATCTGTGATATGTTTCCGCCAGCTTTTGCGCCTAGAATGGGGTATTTGTGTAAATACCTTGCCGAATATGGGTGGGAACCGGTCGTTGTTACCGAGTATATTCCACAACAAATTTACGAAGAACTGTCAAAAAATTGTCAGAACGCAACCTATATCAATTACTACCATTCGAATAACAAATTCATTCAGAAATTAAAATATGCGTTCGTATTCCTTGCCGATTTCCTTTTCGGTTACAAAGATAGGATGATGGAAAAAGTCGCTCAAAAGCAAATCGTAAAGCATACTATTTCACTGATTCTCACAAGTTCGTACCGTACTTTTCCACTCCGCACAGCCCATAAATTAAGCCAAAAAAACAAAATCCCTTTCGTTGTGGATCTGAGGGATATTATCGAACAATTTCCCGCGAATGAACACATAAGCAAAAAAATCACAAAATCCGAATTTCTTAGCCGAGCCATTGCCAATGTATTGACCAAAAAAATGTTCAAACAGCGGAATAAAGTCTTACAAGAGGCAGATGTTGTAACCACCATTTCACCCTGGCACGTGGAAACATTGAAACAATTTGCAGACAATGTTCAACTGATTTATAATGGATTTGACCCAGAATTGTTTGTTCCTGAAGTAATTTCGAGCCATGAATTTAAAATAACGTATACAGGTCGTTTGATGAGTGAAGAATTGCGGGATCCTTCTTTATTGTTTGAGGCGGTTTCAAATTTATATGCCAATGGAAAGATAGAACCGAAGACATTCCGGATACAGTTTTATACCGACAATGAATCCATCAAAACCCTACGTTTAATGGCAGAAAAATATCATATTTCCGGTTTTACGGATTATTTCGGATATATTGCCAATCATACTATCCCTGAAATACTTAACGGAAGTTCCATATTATTGCTGTTGACGAATAAATCAGCAGGAACGAAAACACCCAAGGGAATTATGACAACCAAAGTTTTTGAATATCTGGCGGTGGAAAAACCCATTTTATGTGTCAGAAACGATAATGGTTGCTTAGAAGAGACCATTCGGGAAACCCAATCGGGCGTTGCAGCAGACAACGTCGACCAAGTCGAACGCTTTCTTTTGGAAAAATACGCCGAATGGCAACAAAACGGCTATACGCATCAAAAAGTGGACAGGCAAAAGGTCGGGCAATTTTCCAGAAAAGAACAGGCAAAGCAATTTGTTCGTATATTTGCAACATTACTCGAAAAATAGAACGTATTGATATGCTATCCATCTGTATTCCGATATATAATTTCAACGTTACCGAACTTGTGAAATCCCTGCACGACGAAGCGGAAACGTTACCTGTCGAATATGAAATTCTGCTATCGGATAATGCATCGAATGAACATTTTCGGAAAGAAAACAGTGTCTTATCAACGTTTCCCAATGTCTGCTATTTTCAATCTGAGATAAATCTTGAAAGGGCGGGAAACCGTAACTTTTTGTTCAAAACGGCAAAATATCCGTACATCCTTTTTATGGATTGCGATTCGATGGTATCAAAAAAAGACTATATCAAAGATTTTCTGCCTTATTGTGTGCAGGGAAGTATCTGTTCGGGAGGAAGAATCTATTTCCCTGAAAAACCGCAGGATACAAAACATATATTCCATTGGAAGGTGGGTCGAAACCGTGAAAGTAGGCCTGCAACAGTGCGTTCAAGAAAACCCAACAACAGTTTTATGTCGTGCAACTTTCTGATTGACAAAAATATATTCAATACCGTCCAATTCGATGAACGGCTTCAGGGATACTGCAACGAAGATACTTTATTCGGAATCGAACTGAAGAAAAAAGGAATCACAATTGCGCATATTGATAATCCACTCTATCATATTGGTTTGGAAAAAGCGGAAGTGTTTCTGTCCAAAATCGAAGAAGGGCTGAGGAACTACCATAAAATTAAGTTTCTATACAATAACGACCCCGTCTTCATCGACGCATGTAAGATATTGAGAGTGGAACGAAGACTCAAAAAATGGCGTTTGGCGAAATGTTTCAAGTTTCTTTTTATTCTTACCAAAAAATTGATGTACAGAAATTTAGTAGGCAAAAATCCAAACTTATTGATTTATGATTTGTATAAATTGGGGTATTTATGTTATTGTGCTGATTTTGAGATTAAATGAATAGATAAAATATGAAAACAGTAATTTTGGCAGGAGGAATCGGAAGCCGGTTAAGTGAGGCGACAAACTTAATTCCAAAACCGATGGTTGAGATAGGAGGAAGACCGATTTTGTGGCATATTATGAAGATTTACAGCAATTTTGGTTTTAATGATTTTATCCTGTGCTGTGGTTATAAACAATATGTTATCAAGGAATATTTTGCAAATTATTTCACGCATAATTGTGATATGACAGTCGATCTTTCCGATAACAGCGTCCGTATTTTGGATAACCATTCCGAAAACTGGAAAGTAACCATGGTCGACACCGGATTAGATACCTTAACAGGCGGTCGGATTCAACGTATCAGGCAATATGTCGATAACGAACCGTTTCTGCTGACGTACGGAGATGGAGTGGCCGATATTGATATCCAGCAAACCATTGATGCACACAAGAAATCAGGTAAATATTTGACAATGAGTGTGCATCAACCCAGAGGAAAATTAGGCGTGTTGAATATTTCGGACGATGGTACGGTGCACTCTTTTAAGGAAAAGCCTTCGGAAACAGGGAATTGGATTAATGCAGGTTTTTTTGTGTGCGAGCCGGAAATATTCGACTATCTGCAAGGCGATAACGAAATGTTTGAAAAAGAACCGTTGCAACGTATCATCAAAGACAAACAACTTCATGCGTTCAGGCATACCGGGTTTTGGAAACCGATGGATACCCTGAGAGACAATCTGGAACTCAACGAAATGTGGAACACAGGGAAAGCGCCCTGGAAAATATGGTAAAAAATGACATTTAATGATATCTATAAGGGGAAAAAAGTGTTGATTACGGGAAATACCGGATTCAAAGGATCTTGGTTATCCGTGTGGTTAAAGATGTTGGGAGCGAAGGTCTATGGATATTCCTTGAATATACCTACCCATCCTTCGATGTTTGAAAGTCTTGATTTGGAACAGAAAATCCGGCATCAATGGGGAGACATCCGGAATAAGTTGGAACTCAACAATTATATCCAACAGATCAAACCCGATTTTATATTTCATCTGGCTGCACAGTCTATCGTTTCCTATTCTTACAAAGACCCGTTTGAAACCATCACGACCAATGTTGTCGGAACGACCTCTTTGTTGGAATCCATGCGCGAGATCACGTGGGACTGCACATGTGTGTTGATTACCAGTGATAAAGTGTATGATAATCAGGAATGGATGTGGGGATACAGGGAAAACGACCGGTTGGGAGGAAAAGATGTGTATTCCGGCTCGAAAGGCGCTGCCGAATTAATCATCAAAAGTTATTGGCATTCTTTTATCAAAAACATGCCGCACCTGAAAATGGGAATTGCACGTGCAGGAAATGTGATTGGCGGAGGCGACTGGGCGCAAGACCGGATTGTTGCCGATTGTTTCAAGGCGCTTTCCGTCGGAAAAGCCGTCGAAATACGTTGCCCTGACGCAACGCGCCCCTGGCAACATGTCTTAGAGCCGTTAAGCGGTTATTTAACGCTGGGGCAATATCTTTGTCAAGGTCTTGTGAACAGTGGGGAAACGTTTAATTTTGGTCCTCCTGCCGGACAAACAAAGACTGTGCTGGAACTGACGCGCGACCTGCTCGTATGGTGGGGAGATGATGCCAATGAATATATAGAAATCAACGACGGGAAACCCTTCGAGGAGGCTAAATTATTGCAACTGAATTGTGATAAAGCATATTCGTTGCTGCATTGGCATACCATATTAAGTTACAATCAATGCGTAAAAATGATCGCGGATTGGTACCGGGCGTATTATGGGGACAAATGTGTTGATATGTATAAACTGACGGTGAAACAAATCAAGAAATATAGTTCGGACGCAATCAATCGAAATCTGAAAAAATGTTATAATTTATGGAAGGAATTTCTTTACATCCCTTAAAACACATCATCGTTCCCAAAGGTGATGTTTTCCATGCCCTAAAATCCACCGATAAAGGGTATGTCGGCTTTGGAGAAGTGTATTTTTCCCAGATAAAGAGTGGCGAGGTGAAAGGATGGAAACGTCATAATCGCATGGTATTGAATTTAGTGGTAGTTGTGGGGGAGATAAAATTTGTCGTATACGATGATCGCACGCATAGTAAAACGTATGGACAATTCAGCGAGTTTATTCTTTCTCCAACAACGAATTATCAACGGTTGACAGTATCAGCCGGATTGTGGGTGGCTTTTCAGGGAATGGGACAGGGCGTTTCGATGTTAATGAATATCATACCCGAACCGCACGATTCTACCGAAGTAGATAGCAAGGAGTTGGGTGAAATTACATACGAATTTTGAATGGAAAGACTGTTAATGACAGGAGCGACCGGTTTTATCGGACAAAATCTTTTGCCGGAAATTATCTCCCATTTTCCCGAAATAAAGATATTGACGCTTAACCGGCATGCTGACAAGGCAAAAGAAATGTTTCCATTCGACCAATGTAAACATACGGAAGGTTTACCGGTTGAAACAATCATGGACTTTCGTCCTGAAACCGCCTTTCATCTGGCGACACTAACTACTGCCGAAAACAGTTTTGATCGCATCCGCCCGATGATTGAGACCAATATCACTTATGGGACAGAACTTTTAAGCATTCTCGGTGATTGTGCCGATTTTAAACTATTTGTCAATGTCGGCTCTTTTTCCGAATACAGTTCAGGCGCTGAAAAGATTAATGACGCTTATTTATATTCCGCTACAAAATCAGCATTTCGTGTAATGGTTGAATATTATGCTCGGTTAAGAGGATTCAACTACATCACAGCCATCCCTTATTCGGTCTACGGAGGAAAACCAACCGCCAAACGATTGATGGACTATCTGTTCGAATCAATTGATTCAGAAAATCCTGTTTCAATGACAGACGGAGAGCAGATACTTGATTTTATCCACATCAGTGATGTGACTTCCTTTTTCATTTATCTATTAAATAATCCTGCTCTTTTCGATTTGTTTCACCATGGAGAAGATTTTTATCTGGGAACAGGCAAAGGAACATCAATCAGGAAATTAGCGTCGATGGTGGAAGAAATTTCCGGGAAGAAATGTAACATTCTGTGGGGTGGAAGGTCGTACCGGGAACAGGACGTCATGTATGCCGTAGCGCCAATTACCAAAAACCGCGAGTTAATCAATTGGCGTACAAACATAACAATCAAAGAAGGCTTAGCAATGTGGTTTGGTTTTCCTGATGAACCTTCGCTTATAACATAAAAATCGCATAAACATAAATTATTCACATGCTTGTCCACCTTCCCCGTCATTTCGAGTCCCTATTATAATTATCAAACAACAAGAAATGACGGAGGGAAATGGGCTTGTTTGAAATTGTCCCCAAAAATCCTGTAGGGATTTTGCTTGGTAGAAAAGAATGATGCCACCCCAATTCGCATGTTGTTAGGTATGCGTCCTGTATATGGTTGCATACCTACGGTATGCAGGGAATGATGCCGAAACATATGGAGCGCCATCGGGAGCAGTTTATTACACTTCCGTCATTGCGGACTTGATCCACAATCTCCTGAAAGCAATGGAGATCCTGAAACAAGTTCAGAATAACACATTAAGTTTTTAGAAACGCCCTATTATTTATACTTTTTAATTGGGCAAGTAAAAAAATGAACACGAGATTTTCCCTTTCAAGAGTTTCCATATAGCCTGCCCTATTTTTGCGTTGACATTAAATAAATTCCTTCTGTGGAATCTTTCCAAAGGTGTGAAGGAACGAATTTTTACCTACGAGAATGATCGGCAGATCTGGTAGTAACATGGGCGATGAGTAATAATGCAAAAGTTATCAGAATGTGAGACAGGAAATAAGTTGGCATCATCAGAAAATATAAGTCCCGGTTGCCCACAAACTCCTTGAAGGCGATGATGGTGTCAGAAAACAGGAGTGAGGAGATACCTGCGATAAACAGCCATTTCGGGAACGCCGACAATCGGAGGCCTGTTGCTGCTGCAAACGAGATGCACGATATAAGCAGGTAACAAAGTACTGCTATTGTCAATGCTTTATTGTCGATATTGGGATAAATCATCAGAATGAAAAAAACAAGATATACTGTTAGCGTGCTATATAATACCCATTTTTTTATTTTTCCGTTTTTCATCGAGAACCACAGGAAACCCAGATGTGCTATAAAATAGAAGACGATTCCATAGATGAATCGGATGTTCATTCCTTTCCTGTTGCTGAGAAACCAGCCGCCAACAATTGAAAACAGGAAGGCGACAATGATGATCCAAACATCCTTTTTAATATTCCTGCCATATGCCAAACACAGGATTAATCCGCACGTTAAGGCAACTGCATACTTGAAATTACTTCCGTATCCATTCAATGACAACAGCGCACAAATAAATGGGATGAGGATCAATAAAATTTTAAATTTTTTTATTTTCATTTTTAACTTGCATTATTCATACTAAAATAAGTATTTTTTAAATTTGCTGAAAACCAGCAAATTAACGCCATTTTTGCATTTTTATCAAAAAAATCCAAAAAGAACTTTTTAAATGGGCGAAGATAATAAAAATTTAGACACAAACTCTACAATAGGTGAATTATTTTCGTTTTCGCCTGTAAATGGGGAGATTATGAGGTAATATTTATTTTCGGGACGATCCCGGTCGTGTTGTGATTGGTTATATTGAAGTGGCCACCGTTACTTCAATGGATAGATATATCTGGGAAAGAGAGGGCTTTTATAAGGCTCCGTTAAGAAGATGTAATCCTAAGAACTTGAGTGATATAGTATGGTGTAGCATACCATCTTTTGGCGACAGTCCAATATATTTATATCTTGAATCTATGGCAGTAAGATCTGTCTGCGTCGATTGCCGGATAAAAGAAAACGCATCCAAATTAAAGCCGCCCGGATGGCCAACCGATCACTTATGAAAACAAAGTGCCTAAAATAAGCCGACCTTGTTTGAAAATCCTCTTCTCAATCGAAACAAGACAAGCAAAGCGGGCTGCAAGCCTTATGATGTAGTGATGATGTTCAAGATGTTTTTGTTGAAACGTTTCAATAATTTAAGTGATGAGCAAATTGTGAGATTAAATCTTTTGTTGATAAAAATGTTGATATAAATCAAATTAATATATTGATTAATAGGAAATTAGTTGGTTTGTTGGATAGATAGATAGATAGATAGATAGATAGATAGATGAAATTTTCAGGGAGAAAAGTTGGTTTATAATAAAATATTGATTAATTTCACAGCGGTTTTTCGGAGAGTTTTAACTGCACTTCGGCTCTTTGGAAAAATCAAAACATAAAAAAGTATTATTAGAAGCGCCCAATATTACAACAATGAAATATCTGTTTCTTTCCATTGGATTAGTTTGCTTGCTTGTTAGCTGTATTGATGAATTTATTCCTCGAGGGATAGAGGAAATGCGTGATATATTGGTGGTTGACGGTATGATACAAAATGGTGAATCTGTTTTCAGGCTTAGCTATTCGGTTGGAATAACAGATACATTAGATGGAAGCAAGGCAATCAACAATGCTGAAGTATATGTAGAATCGAATGATGGGATGCGCACCCCCGCACTCTTTACAGGCAATGGCACCTATATTGCACAAACACCTGCACTTGATTCAGAAAAGGAATACCGCTTTTCTGCAATTATCAATGGAGAACTATGCGAATCAGATTTTCTTTCGCCTGTTATCAGCGCTGAAATAAATAGTATTTTCCCCGTTAAAAAAGGAAGTAATGAGTCTGTTGAGATATGTGTAGCCACTTATGATTTGGATAACAGTTCCAAATATTACCGCTGGACATTCCGTGAGACCTGGGAAGTAAAGGCTGAACTCTATGCCCATGCCCGGTATTTGGAGGATGAAAATGGAAACGTTATTGATCGGAGTCAATTGATAGAACATAGTCTGTTTACATCTGAAAACACTTACTATTGCTGGGGTAGAGATTCATCGAAAACATTCCATCTTGCCTCAACAGAAAAATTATCGGAGAATCGGATTACACAGCAGAAACTTGTAACTATTCCCTGCGATCACGACAAATTGTCTATTCTCTACCATATAAAAGTGGAGCAAATGCAGCTCAGGGAGGCTGCCTATAAATATTTTGCCGATATAAGAGAATTAGTAGATCGCACCGGAGATGTATTCGATCCCATCCTTACCATTGGCGTTAGAGGCAATATCAATTATCCTGGCAAACCTGATCGAATGGTCATTGGCTATGTAGAAGTGGCGACCGTTACGTCAATGGATAGATATATCTGGGAACGTGATGGCTTTTATGAGCCTCAACCGCATATGTGTGCGTCTTATACGGTTCCCGTTGGTGGCACCTTTGAAACGTATATGACATGGAACAGAGATTTTTTGGGTTATCAACGCGCCTACTATAATGAAGAACCATTAACATCCAGTGATAAGAGGTGTGTTGATTGCCGTTTAAAAGAAAACGCATCCAAATTAAAGCCGCCCGAATGGCCAACCGATCACTTATAAACAATAAATTTTTTATTATATATGAAGAGAAATTCTTTTTGGCTTATTTTCATTCTTTTTCTTGCCATACAGCTACAGGCGCAGGAGGCGGAGATCAAAGATTATCTGGCTCGTTCAGGTGTTGAAACCTTAGTGTATACAGGGAAAGAAGAGATTCAATATCAATATCCCAATTTGCGAGGGCATCCTTACTTAGATGATGTGGAGTATCGTGAGGGAGAACTAATGTATGACGGTCGTCTTTATCTGGGTGTTCGCTTGCGTCTGAATACCCATACCGACCAGCTTTCAATCATATCGCCTGCTAATTACGGCATCATTGTATCCTCAGAACTGGTAGAATATGTCCGTTTGCCGGCATATACCATTTTATACATGCGGCAGTCTCCGGGCAACGAGGTGAAAGTCGGCAACGCATTACCGGAAGGCTATTATGCCTGCATAGCGATGGAAAAATATCCTGTTTTCAGACGCGAGGTGTGTTTTCCTGAACGTAAAATTGAGGCGCATAAAGTAGAATGGAGCTTTAAACTGCAATCCCGTTTATATATCTATAAAGACGGTATCTATCATTCGGTGGGAAGTAAAGGGAGCGTATTGAAACTCTTTAAAGATAAAAAAGGGGAGTTAAACCGGTATGCAAAACAGGAAAGACTGAATTTCAGGAGCAACAGGGTGAATGCCGTTGTCGCTCTTGTCAGATATTATGAATCAATTACTGAAAGCCCATGAAAAAAACATTCATCATCCTGTTTTTGTTTACCCTGCCGTTTGTTTCTGCCCAGCAGAATACAGAGCAAATCCCCCTGTCTGTGTTGTTTGAACAAATAGAGTCGCAAACTTCGTATCGTATATTCTGCCCGCCTTATACAGATACATTATTGGTTGCTGTTCCCGCTCCGGGTAGAGATCCGGTGGAATACCTGCATACGGTAGTCAACCGTTTTGGGTTAGCTGTATCATCCTATCATAGCGATCTGTTGATCACGAAAAATACATCCCTGCAAACAGAACTTCCTGTTGGATATTTTGAACAGATTATCCGTGTGGAACAGCAAGATACTACCACCACGTTGACGACTGTGTTTGAAACGCCCACAACAAGCGCTGCCAGTACTGTGGCGCGTGAATATGATCTGAGCGAAGTAGAGGTTGTAGCGAATCGTTTGCATAACGTACGAACAATTATGACAGGTGTTCAGTATCTGACCACTCAATCTATCAAGAACGTTCCTTCTGTTTTAGGCGAGCAGGACATTATTCGCGTCATCACCTCTTTGCCCGGTGTAAAAACAGCAGGCGATGTAGCTGGCGGGGGATTTAATGTACGTGGTGGCGCGACCGATCAGAACCTGATCCTTTTTAACGGGGGAACAATCTATAATCCCATGCATTTATTTGGCATGTTTTCCGCCATTAATTTCGATGCAGTGCGCAATATGGAACTTTACATGAGCAGTATCCCTGCAAAATATGGCGGACGTATTTCGTCGGTACTCGACATTCAAGGAAAAGAAGGAAACAAGGAACTCTTCAAAGGATCTGCCAATATCGGTCTT
>Ga0099364_10010061_pt1 | contig 13059 bp, 12 predicted proteins | sample TergutTh196P3_FD_73070 | JGI IMG/M metagenome (GOLD analysis project Ga0099364, IMG submission 73070) | Microcerotermes parvus P3 segment gut microbial communities from Pointe-Noire, Republic of the Congo - Th196 P3 | ecosystem: Host-associated > Arthropoda: Insects > Digestive system > Gut ...
ACCGCGTATGGCGGTAAACAAAATGTAATGACCATTTCATGGACAATGGTAATGGATTTTTCTCCCCGCTTTGCCTTTTATACCGGTTCATGGAATCATTCATACCAAGCGTTTAAAAAAACAGGAGAATGTGTCATTGCTATTCCCACCGTTGACCTAATAAAGAAAACCGTACAAATCGGTTCATGTTCCGGGAATGAAGTCGATAAATTCAGGAAATTTAAACTAACGCCGGTAAAAGCGGAAAATGTAGCAGCCCCGCTTATTAATGAATGCTACGCAAACATCGAATGCCGCATAGTTGACCATATCAAACAGCACAACATTTTCATTCTTGATGCATTAACCGCATGGATTGATGACAAACGAACGGAAAAACGCTGTTTCCATGCCATAGGCGACGGCCGATTTATTGTCGATGGTGAAAAAATAAATCACCGCCGCATTATGCGCTTGAAACTGCCAGAAGGAGTGTAATCCAATAATTTCGCTTGACATTCTCCCATATCATTGTCTACTGTAGGATAAGGTGAGACAAGAAAAATCATCAGAAAATAAACGGCGGTGAAAATATGAAGGAAGTGTTTGAACAGGCAATAAAAGGACAAGCGTTTGAATACGCAGTAATTCCGACTATGGCTATAAATTTTTCCCATGAATTGCTAAAAGCCTGTGAAGCAAATGTATGCGGAAAGTATAATAAATGCTGGACATGTCCGCCGGCCATCGGATCAATTGACAATCAAATACAAAAAATTACCGCATTTTCATCTGCCTTTGTCTTTACTACCAAATCCCAGCTGGAAGATTCTTTTGATATTGATGGAATGGCGAAGGCAAGTGATTACCATAAACGGCTTACCGCCGATATGCATGAACGTTTCGGTAAAACCAACCCTGTCTATGGAGCCGGCGGATGTTCAATATGTGAGGGCACAGATCAGGGCTGTGCGTATCCCGAACCATGCAGGTTTCCGGAAAAAATATTCCCTTCAGTTGAAGCAGCGGGAATCAATGTAACGGAACTCAGTCGGGCAGGAGGACTGCGGTATAACAATGGTCCAAATACAGTTACTTATTTTTCGATGATCCTGTTCAACTAGAGGCTTGCGGTATGTCTGATCAACAACTTGCATTTTCAATTACAATACACCAGCGCAGCATCTCCGGAGAAGAAGACAGGTCATTTGTTTGTGATGCGGGAACCGGAGAAACCATTGTACTGGCCTGCGCCCGTGCAGGAATTATTTTACCCGCTCCCTGCGGCGGACAAGGCCGTTGCAAAAAATGTAAAGTACAGCTTCTTGAAGGACATGTTTCCGGCGGAACATTGGAAGGTGATATGCCGGATAACGAAGGCTGGATATGCGCCTGCCGTGCAGTGCCGGTTTCCGATATTACCATTTCTTGTTTTGCAAGCGGAGAATTGGGAATCAACGAAGTTCTTGCAGAAAAAACCGATAACCGGTTCCGCTCTGCCGGCGCCAGAGTCAAGCGCGCTGGGGTTGCGGTTGACATTGGTACCACCACGGTTTCGGCAAAGCTAATCGACCTGGAAACTTTATCGCCTCTGGAGACCATTTCAGAACTAAACGATCAACGGGTCTATGGCGCCGATATTATGAGCCGTATCAGTGCGGCAAAAAAAGGCGAAACAGAAAAACTCTTTACACTGATAAATCGTCAAACAGAAAGAATCCTGACAACATTTATGAAAATGAGGGACATACATACAATTGAAAAACTATCGGTGAGCGGCAATACCGTAATGCTGCACCTTTTTCTCAATGTTGATCCTTCAGGAATGGGAGCCAGGCCTTTTACACCGGCCTTCCTCGAAGAGAAAGTGTTACAAGGCACAGCCCTTTCGCTTTCTGCGGAACAGGTAATAGTCCTGCCGTCAATTGCTGCGTTTATCGGGGGGGACATTACAGCGGGGCTTGCCGCTCTTGACATCACCAGCATACCCGGACCGTCCCTGCTTGTTGATATAGGCACCAATGGCGAAATGGCATTGGTTAATGACGGAACTATTTTTTGCTGTTCAACAGCAGCAGGCCCGGCCTTAGAAGGCGCTGAAATTTCCTGCGGCGTGGGCGGAATAAAGGGAGCGATCAGCGGGGTGCGGTTTACGGAAAATGACAAAACTTCAACATTTTCAATTTCCACTATCGGAAATGTTCCGCCTGTGGGTGTCTGCGGTTCCGGCCTCATTGACACCGTTGCGATGATGCTCAGGAAGGGAGTAATAGACGAGGCTGGTTATATGACTGTCTCGGATAAAAAATTTTTTTTGGCTCCCGGCATTTCAATTTTGCAAAGAGATATACGTCAGTTCCAACTGGCCAAGAGCGCCATTCTTACCGGAATCAATATATTATGCAAAAGGTGCGGGCTAAACACAGCAGATATTCAAAATGTGTACATCGCCGGAGGCCTGGGTTTTTTTATCAACAAACACAATGCGGTAACTGCGGGGATTTTTCCGAAAGAATTCCTTGAAACGATCTCTGTCAGCGGTAACTTGAGCCTCAGAGGCGCCGAAGAATGTTTAATTGATGACGGGTTTATGGAACGATGCAAACATATAATCAGCCGGTGTGCGGTAATCGATCTTGCAACAGACCCGTCATTTACCGATGAATTTTCGGATAATATGTTTTTTTAATGATTATTTTGTGTAATGAGTATCCGTATTGCTTCAACCGCTGTTTGTATAGCCAGGCCGGTGTCGTGGCTGTGAGGATTGCTCATGCCGGCGCGCTCCCGTTCCTGGTTCCACACCACATTGAGCACACAGCCGGCGCGGGCACCTAGAATTTGGCTTACAATAAACAGTGCAGCGCTTTCCATTTCTGAAGCAAGGCAGCCGGCTTTTTTCCATGCATCCCATTTTTCTTTGAGATCATAACCGGAAGGCATTCGGTCAGGGCTATGCTGGCCGTAGAAAGAATCCTTGCACTGCACGATTCCCGTATGCCAGCGGGCATTGAGTTTTTTTGCCGCTTCGACAAGAGCATTGGTGATTTCCAGGTTTGCAACGGCGGGAAATTCAAGCGGAACATATTCTTTGGTAGTGCCTTCCATGCGTATTGCTCCGGTGGCAATAACCACGTCTCCGCCGGTTACCGGCAGCGCAATACCTCCGCAGGTGCCAATCCGGATAAAATTCCGCACGCCGGTTTGATACAGTTCTTCCACTGCTATTGCCGTAGACGGCCCTCCCATGCCGGTGGACATAACCATTACCGTAGTTCCGGCCAAAGTGCCAAGCCAGGTTGTATACTCACGGTTCTGACAGTAAAAGCGGGGAGTATCCAGGTATGAGGCAATTTTTTCTACCCGTCCGGGATCTCCGGGAAGAATAGCGTATGACGCACCATGGGTATCATTAAATCCAATGTGGTATAGTTTTTCCAATTTTAAGGATTATCTCCCATGTATTGCATAAAACGTTCTTGCCTCGCTGATCGTGTGTTTGATACCCGGTAACGGGTTACTTCCCGTTCTGCGGCAGAAATTCGTTGAGCAGGTAGCGGATGGGTATTATTCAAACTGCCATCATGGTTTGGAGATGATCCAAGCGCCCTCAGCAGTTCAATGAGTGCCATGGGATCATATCCGGCAGAAACAAGCAACGCCAGAGCCAGTCTATCGGCTTCAAATTCCTGTAACTGGGAATATCCGTTTGCAAATAAAATATTCACAAATTCACTTACCGGCTGTATAAAAACCCGCTGTTGTTCCGCAGCAATTTCACTTTCCGTAAGACGGGCCAGTCTTTGTTGTTCCTGCACCAAATCGCTGACAAGCCGTTCTTGATAAATCTCCTCAATACCGTGACGAAGCTGTATGTGGGCAATCTCATGCGCTAAAGCTGCGGCAAGCATATCCTCGGATGCAGCCAGGTTCACAAGACCGCGGGTAAGAAAGATATGTCCGGCGGGTGTGGAAAAAGCATTGGGAATATCGCTGTCAAGAATCAATACGGAATAGCCGTTATACCATTCCGGCGCAGGGGAATTAATCGTCAGAGCACGGCATATCAAACTGAGGTAATGCACCAGAACAGGTCTTTGGTTGTAAATCGCATAATGGCTCAATATATTTGCGGCCACAGCCCTGCCAATGTAATAACTGTCCTGGGGAGAAAATTCTTCGGCGGCAGAGCTGATTACCTGATCCAGGCGGGAAAGCGCATCTGCGGCACTTCCGCTCTGGGCCGGAATCGTTACTGCAGAAAATAAAAAAATTGCCAATAATACTAAAAATCTGTTCATAATGATCATTTCCTAATTACTGTTGCTTGCTATTGCTAAAGTCCAGACAGACAAATTTACCGGATCAGTCCAGCTTTCAATAATAAAAAAATTGTTAATTGTTCCGGATACAGTCATTTCACTTGCAGATGATTGACCGGCTCCAAAAGCACTGGCAGTATCCTGATAACTGTGAATTTCACCGCTTATACGGCTTCCCATGCTGGTAATTATACTAATTACTGCTCTTTCATACGATTTGATAACGGTATCACGGTGCGAGCTTTGGCGGTCGGAATAGCCGATACCTGCAATAAAACCATCAATTACCAGCGGAGGTACATCCACCCAAACAGGGCGGTTGTTTTCATAAGAATGTCCCGAAGCAGAAGGCATTGTTGGACCGGATGTCACTCTGGCAATGACAAACAATGCATTGTTATTTTCAAAAATATCTCTTGCAGGATCAAACTCAAGCTGTTCAATATATTTGTCAAGTTCTGTATCGTAATGTAATTCATAATCCGAAGTGAATCGGTGATCGAATACACTTCCGCCGGTTCGTTCACTCATGGTGTAGTTGCCGCTCACAGAATTATAAAAGGAAAATTTTCGTGCGGCATCTCTGAGGGCAGCATTAATCGATTCTTCACGATCGGAAAATCTCCCCGAAACGCCGACAAACATTAAGTCTCCCCGGGAACCGGAATGTTGATAGCGTAATGCAGTTTGGTTATTGTCATTCTGTGTCTGTGCCGTGCTTACACAAGCCGTTAAAACCAGTTAGATACAGGCACAGACAAGCAGAAAACACAATGCGCGGCGCACAGTGTCATGGTTACTGCCACGAAATACGTCACGCATTATACTTTACATCAGTCTGATGAAACGCCTGTGGGTACTGACTGCTGTTGCAGCTGAAAATCCAGCATTTGCTGAGCACGTTCCGATCTGAACTCGGCATAATCAGCTTCTTCGTTGAGAATGTTGTTAACTCGTCTTCTGGCATCCTCTTTTGTAACTGAAACGCGAACAAACCATGTGCCGTCAGACATCCTGGTGCGTTGGTTGGGGGTGGCTCCGGCAAGATCAAGATTCACAACGCTCCGGGTGATGTTTTCGATAGACTGGATTGACCGTGGGTTATCAACATTCCCCGATTCAAGCGCATAATCTGTCAACATTCCCTGAACCAGTACGCTAATCTGCTGTGCAACGTCACGTTGTGCACGAACAGTAGCCGTCTGCATGGCAAGGTTGTCATTTTGCAGTTTTGCAATTCCGATACCCCAGAAAGCATCTTCCGGCGGCATTTCATTCATCCAATCCGGACCAAACGCCTGAGCTGTAGGCTGCGGTGTGCCTCCGCAACTCATCATCAGTGCCATTGTAATAATGGCAATAAACAGTACATTGATTTTTTTCATAAACATGCACTCCTCATAAATATTTTTCAGTTTCAAAAGAAACCTACTTCCACATTAGCGTTGCGGCATCAGAGCCGCAAGGTACTCCTTTAATAACGAGGGGTACCGTTCGTTTATCATTCTTTCCATCAAAATAAAGGCCTGGTTTTCCGCCTGGGCAAGCGTTGTATGGCCTGCCCTGTCGGTGAAGTTAAAGGGAAGCAATACCGTATCTGTAGCTTTTTCAACCAATTCAGCGCTGACGGTAAATCGGGCAAAACTATTGGTGTTACCGGGAAAGACAGCTTCTTCCATGTTTATGGTTACTTCCAGGGTATAGGGAGGGTTGGTTCCCCGTGTCCGCAGCCCTTCTGCATTTAAAACACCGGCAAAAGCATCGCGGACACGGTTACCACGGTCACCGGTAACCTGTACTTCAACAGCAATATTTCTGATAATATTCGATGCTTCAATGGTAAGCGCATCGGCATTCGTCATGTTCAATGAAGAAACCGATCCGCCGGCCTGCGTAACCACACTGGCATACTGGGCATTGATGCCTGATATTAGCGCAGCAAGCTTGTATCGTGCATATCCATCAAATGTATTTTTTTCCGCTGAACTCATTGTGATTAGATTTTCGATGTTTACCAGGTTCATGCTGATCATCTCGGAATAAATGGCAATTGCTTCTTGTCTGTTCAAATATGCCAGAGCATATACCGTCCCGCGGCCGTCATTCCACACACTGCCAATTTCTGCGCCGACCAGCCTGTCTAACATAGCAGCGGTAACAACGGTATCTGTAATGCTGGTATTATCCGATACGGTTACAATCCCGCTTCTTACCGCTTCAGAGTATATTGTTGCAATTTCATAATTTGACTGTATTGATTGGCCAAAAATGGCTGTAAGTGCGGCAAACGCCCTTGTTTCCGCATCTGCGCGGTTTGCGGCGAATCCTACCGCCGCCAGGTAATTATTTCTGGAATATACGGTGTATGGATCAAGCACCCAGCGAGGTTCCGGCCCGCCGCTTGTTGCCTGAACCGGAACAGCTTGTGTCCCTGTGCTTCCGTAGCCTATGGTTCCTGTGCCGGTACTTTGCGTACCTGTGCCGGACGTACCGGAACCGGAAGTATTGCCGCTGAGGATATCGTCCAGCCTGCGGCTTGCGTCCTGCGCCGCTGCTTCTGCTTCAGCGCTTGCATCCAAGCTGCCGGAAGGTTGGGCATCTTGTTTACCCCGCGCCTGGACATTTGCAGTACATGCAAAAAAAATGATACATAATATATAAATCATTCGATTAAAAATCATACATTCACCTGCTTACAATTCATTATTTGCCCATAATATATCACGCACTTTTCACTTTGTCTAGTAAAACCCGGAATAATGCCAATAGTTACTGATTTTAGGTTAAAAGCCAACCAGCCTCACCTTGAGGCAAGGGTGGTTGGATTAAAGGGCTGGTTATTGTTACTTTTGCTCTCAAATTAGTAAGATGCGCCAAATATTACACCCCATTTTGTGCCATTTGGCGTGGAAACAGGGGTAATTGAAATATTTTCCATTGGATTTCCGTCCAAATCGGCAAGAGTGCCTCTCCTCCGTGACAGAGATGTGTCATAACTCCAGGGGCGGACAAAACCGACAATATTGGCCACCAGAGCAAGTCCTAAACCAATACCAATCTGGCCATAATTTGGTTCCCAGTAATATTCAGTGTATTCATTGTAACCAGTCGACACAGTTTCAGTGTATTCTTCTCCAATCATTCCCACTATGAACAATATATTACCGGTAAGCTGCATGCCGCCGATAAGTAAACCGCCGAGTACATCACCCATTGTAAAAGAACCAATTCCATAGAGCAGATTAAGAAACCCTGCACCCACTTTATGTCCGCCTGAAAAATGATACCCTCCGGGGTACACAGGTCTGCTGGGAGTATCAGGAGCGGCAGCAGGTGCAGTAGCTGCTGAAGCAGCAGCAGGTGCAGGAGTACCGGCGGTTCCCATGAGAGTTGCCATTTGACCGTCTTTTATTACATTAAACGTTGGCTGTACTACTATGGCTGCGGTTTCCACGCTTATCGCCCGAAGACGCATTCGGTAATGGGTATCCATATCTTCAAGTTGGCCGGAAATAATGAACTGTGCACCCAGCATTTGCCCAATTTGCTGGGCAGAAGCATCACTTACATCACCGGACATTTGGAAATCCATTTCATCCCGGATATGGTCAAGACTTGCCCGGTCTACCACGGTTACTCTCCGGTTATTAACCATTTCTGTCATTATTTCATCCAGTACATAGTTGGAAAGCCGCCGTGACGGGGATCTGAAATTAAGCACTACCACTATTGACCCACGGGTAAGCCTGGCTTCAATATCCTCCACACCGTTCCGGACCGCTTCATCGAGGGGCTGTGCATTCTGTGCAAACACAGCGGCTCCGGCCAGCAGGAACAGCATGGCACTAAACCATACAATTTGACATAATTTCATAATTTTCTCCTAAAAATAAGCCTTTTCAAAAGCATAGCTTTGTTAATTTTATTGGCTATTTTTATTAATGTCAAGCCATCTGTTGAAAATTTTGATACTGTTTGTCGATACTATAAGAGTAACGTGCTAAAAACCAATAAAAATGTAAAACGCAAAGCCTCTCTGTCAAAATACGGGATGCAAAAACAGAAAAACGCAGTATCTGATATAGTGCCGGCAGTATTGTTTACCGGCGCCCTTATACTGGTCTCCATTGCCGCTTCACTTTCAAGTATGGAGAACGCAGACATACAGGAACATTCCATTGAGCAAATATCAGAAAGCGATACACTTCCGGTGAGCGATCCCCCCGAAGAACCCATAACCGGCCCGGAACAACAGCCGGGATGTAAGGGCACGATAGTGTTTGTTATTGATGATGCGGGCCACAGTTTGCCGGAACTGGAAGCCTTTCTTGATTTTCCCGGCCCTTTGACCATTGCTGTATTGCCGGGGCTTCCCCATTCAGCGGAGGCAGCCCGGCGTATCCGTGCAGCGGAAAAAGAACTATTTCTCCATCAGCCGATGGAAGCAATTGGCGGTCAGCATCCGGGACCGGGGGCAATTTATGCAGGAATGAACACCGAAGATATTTTAGCTATTCTGCATCAAAATATCAGTGAAATTGGCCCTGTTGCGGGCATGAACAACCATCAGGGATCGAAAATTACCGCAGACAGAGAAATAATGGAAACTATACTGGCTTTTTGCCGGGAACAGGAAATTCCCTTTCTGGATTCTAAAACAACGCATGTTTCAGCCGTACCCGCTGCCGCAAAGAATCTTGGCATTGCCATAGGCGAACGCAATTTTTTTATCGATAATAACCAGGATTATAATTCGATGCAAAGCGTTATCAATGAAGGCCTGGAGATTGCTGCTGCACGAGGCAGCGTTATAATGATAGGCCATGTCTGGTCGCTGGAACTGGCTCCGCTGCTCATCAATCTTTACCAAGACCTCATCGATCAAGGTTATGTATTTGCCGCAGCCTCCGATCTGATCAATAACCCCGCGGCAAAAGTGCATTGAACAATGTGTTTTATTTTGACACAATCATGATATGATGGATTTTATTATCAAAGCCCTGACATCAGCAGCGCCGCTGGAATTGTTAATCATTTTTTTTGCTAAAGTGGTTGAAGTAACTATTTCCACATTGCGGAATATTCTTATTAACAAGGGATTCCGGCGTGAAGGAACCATGCTTTCTTTTATAGAAATATTATTATGGACATTTGTAGCCACAAGGGTATTATTGGGTATCGTAGAAGCGCCAATAAAAGGCATAGTATACAGCATTGGTTTTTCATGCGGTATTTATTTGGGTTCACGAATTGAGAGCTATATTGCAATGGGGCGGGTACTCATCCAGGCAATTATCTCGGATGAAAGTTCCGCCTTGATAACCGGTACCTTGAGAGAAAAAGGTTATGCAGTTACCACTGTGGAGGCTCATGGAAGGGATTCTCAAAAAGCGGTACTGATGATTTTTGCCAACCGCAAAGGCAAGGGAGAAATTATCAGTGAAATTCACAAACTTGACAAATGCGCGATGATCATCACCAATGATGTTACCACACTGCATGGCGGTACCTTCTCAAAAAACAGAAGGTTTTTAAAGTAGGGAGATATACCATGAAACGATGCCTGTTTTTTCTGTTATTTATTCCTGTTGTCCTTTCTGCCGCTCCTTTGCATTCTCCAACCTGGGGTTTCAGAATTGATTTACCCGAAGGTTACGAATATGCTGACGGGAACAGTTTTGACCGGTTTTCATTCCAAGGACCATACGGAACGCATTTTGATATTGTTGTGTATAACGGGGTATACCGGAACATTGAACACATGCTGCAGGATGTTAACATCCGTCTGAGCAACAGCGGAGATGTCGCGCTTTTTGAATATGAAAACAATGCAGCCGCACTGATAGAACTAAATATGCCAAACCATACAGGCTGGGGGCTTGCTCTTGAACTTGCCGGCAACGCTGCCGGAAATGCCCCGCTCCTTCTTGCTCTTGCTTATGCACCTTCATCGATTGAAAATGTTGACTTGTTCCATCTTTCCGCCCTGGATTCCATTGCCCCTTCACTGGCAGCAATGCGCCGTCCCGGACCGATAATGGATTTCTCCTATCCTCGCGGCGGGCTCAGAGAAACCGCTATTGCTGATACAGGGCTCAACGCGCTTGTCCGTGAAAACGACGCCGAAGCTGCACAAGTACTGGTAGAAAGAGAATTCTCTTTACTCACCTATTACCAGGCTGATGATGGGTGGCAGGAGGCATGGATACGGTATTACCGGATGATCTACCGGGACTCGTGGGACCGGATTGCAGATGCGGTGTTCCGGCTGGAGCGGAGCATGAATGTCGGCGCGGAAGACAGAAGCGAGCGGGCCTTTGCCGAAAGAGCACTTGCCTGGGTGCAGGAATTTTCTTACGAACGTGATTTTGATGGCAGTGATTTTATCAACCTGGTAACCGCCGTAACCGAAGGCAAGGGCGACTGCGACAGCCGTGCCATGCTCTGGGCAATGATCCTTGCACAGGCAAATATTCCCGCCGCAATAATGATATCCCCCAATCACAGCCACGCCATGGGCCTTGCCGATATACCAGGTACAGGCGCCCGCTTCGAAGCCGGCGGAATCAGGTGGCTTGTCGCGGAAACAACCGACACAGTCGACATTGGGCTTATCAGCGCAGATATGAGCGATGAGGGATCATGGCTGGCAGTATTGTTTGAGTGATACTATTTCGATTTTAATGCTTTGTCAAAAGCTACGGTTGACGGAGAAAAATTGATGCCCTTGACAAAATCGCAGGCTTCCATCGCGCCGTAATCCCGTTCCATACCGGAATCTTCCCATTCTACCGAAAGCGGGCCTTTGTAATTCATGGCATTAAGCTCCCGGATAATGTTTTCAAAGTCAACATCACCGTGTCCCAGAGATCGGAAGTTCCAGCCCCGCCGCGTGTCGCCAAAGGTGATGTGCGAACCGAGTATCCCCGCTTTGCCGTCCAGTGTCACCGCAACATCTTTCATGTGAACATGGTAAATTTTACTTGCAAAATCCCGCAGGAAAATATGCGGCGTAACCCCCTGCCAGAGCAAATGGGATGGATCAAAATTAAATCCCAGGGTTTTACGGTTTTTAAATTCCTTGAGAAGGCGTTCGGCAGTATAGTAATCAAAGGCAATTTCGGTGGGATGTACTTCCAGGGCAAACTTGACGCCGCATTTATCAAACTCGTCAAAAATCGGAGTCCAAAGCTGTACGATTTCCCTGAAAGCATCGTCGATCATTTTTTCGGTGGTTTGGGGGAACGAATACCAGTACTTCCAGACGGAACTGCCCATAAATCCGGTAACAACCTTGACGCCCATGTTTTTTGCCGCTGCAGCAGCGTACTTCATCTCCTGAATTGCCCACTTGCGAATTGCTTCGGGTTTTCCTGCCAGTTCCGGCGGGGCGAAGTTATCCAGCCGGGGATCCCACAAATCGCCGACGCACTGGCCGACCAAATGAGTTCCAATAGCCCAGGTTTTCAAGCCGTACTTTTTAAGAATTTCCTTACGCCCTTCAACATATTTGGGATCTGTCGCTGCTTTTTTTACATCGATATGGTCGCCCCAGCAGGCAATCTCAATGCCGTCATAGCCAAATTCTTTTACCTTCCCGCAAAACTGTTCGAAAGGCAGATCCGCCCACTGTCCCGAAAAAATTGTTACCGGTCTTGCCATGTGTGACTCCTTAAGACATAATAGTATTTCATCAAAAAACTGTCAAGAAAAATGTTGTTTGGAAGATAAATACTCTTTGGAAAAAAGTGACAAACAAATGATTACCGTAAATTTATCGGCTGGTATTCGCCTGATGTTTTGGTTATTGGCGTAACTAGCCAAATGCCTCGGAGGAGCATTGTATGATAGAAATTACCGGGAAGTATAACACTGCTAAAGTGTTTACGGACACACTGGATGAGAAATCCAGAGAACAAATTGAACTACTCTGCGAGCAGGAATTTGTAAAAGGAAGCATCGTGCGTTTAATGCCGGATGTCCATGCCGGGGCCGGTTGTACCATTGGGACGACTATGACCATTAAAGATAAAATCGTCCCCAATCTTGTTGGTGTTGATATTGGCTGTGGTATGGAAACAATAGTCATTCCCCGGGATGATCAAGTTTCCAGAGAATTTGATCCGGCAAAACTAGATAAGTGGATACATAAAAAGATTCCTAGTGGCAGAAATGTCCAATGGAAACCCCATGAATTTGCTGAATCCGTTCCTTTGGCTAATATATGGTGTCCAAAGGCTAATTTACACCGGGCACGATTGAGCATAGGCACTCTTGGAGGAGGAAACCACTTTATTGAGGCCGGAAGAGACGAAAACGAACATTTGTACATAGTCATTCATTCGGGCAGCCGTCACTTGGGTCTGGAAATTGCAGAATGGTATCAGGAGGAGGCCTGGAACCAGCTTAACGGGAAACGTGTGGATATACCTAAAGATTTAGCTTATGTAGCCGGAGATTTGTTTGACGATTACATCAATGATATGAAGATAACCCAATTTTTTGCAGACACTAACCGTAAAGCAATGATGCAGATTGTTTTGGAGGGGCTTGGTAAAAATGACAATGCCTTCGAAAAATTTACTACGGTGCACAATTACATTGATACCGAAAAAATGATTCTGCGCAAAGGCGCTGTTTCTGCAATGGCCGGCGAAAAACTGCTTATTCCAATTAATATGCGTGACGGCAGCCTTGTATGCGAAGGCCTTGGAAACACTGACTGGAACTTCTCTGCGCCACACGGGGCGGGGCGTTT
>Ga0099364_10010062_pt1 | contig 13058 bp, 9 predicted proteins | sample TergutTh196P3_FD_73070 | JGI IMG/M metagenome (GOLD analysis project Ga0099364, IMG submission 73070) | Microcerotermes parvus P3 segment gut microbial communities from Pointe-Noire, Republic of the Congo - Th196 P3 | ecosystem: Host-associated > Arthropoda: Insects > Digestive system > Gut ...
CTGCCCCGCCGCGGCAGAGCCGCCGGCGGCAACGCCAAAAAGACACGGAAAAAACGCCGCCTCAAGAAAGAAGCCGCTCCTGTACAGGAAAAAGCCGCTGTCATATCTCTCGCCATTTTCGGCGCGGGCAATCTTGGTTCGGCGATTGTGCAGGGCATCGCCTCTAGCGGCAAACTCAACATGAAGAACATCGCAATCTACGACAAGGTTTTGACGAGAGCAAAAGCGGCGGCGAAAGGCTGTAAGGCGCGTGTCGCCGAGAGCGTTCGCGACGCGTTGGACGGTTGCGAGGCAGTGATTCTCGCCGTCAAGCCCCAAAATATGCCGGAAGTCTTAGAGGAGGTTCGCGCCAACCTCACATACACAAGTCCGCTGATTATTTCCACCGCCGCAGGTTGGCCGATCTCACAGATAGAGCTGCTTGTGGGTAAAGACTTCCCCATCGCCCGTATCATGCCAAATATCAACGCCGCTGTGGGACAATCGGCGACGGTGTTCAGTGTCAATGGTGCGGTTACCGAGGAACAGAGCGAGAAATTGTGCAAAATCCTCACCGCTTTCGGCACCGCTAGCTTGGTTGAAGAGAGCCATTTCGCGGCTCATTTGGCGCTGAGCGGCGCGGGTCCTGCCTTTGCCTATCTCTTTGCCGACGCCCTTGCCCGCGCGGGCGTTCGCTTGGGATTACCCCGCGAAGAAGCGTTGACCGCAGCTATCCAAACACTTTTGGGCAGCGCGGAAAACCTCAAAGCGAGCGGTATACACCCACAAGAGCTTGTTGACCGAGTCTGCTCACCTGGGGGCATCACTATCGAGGGCGTGCTTGCCCTTGAAGAAACAGGCTTTGCCGCTAGCGTTGCGGGTGCTGTTTCTGCGGCTTTTGAGAAAAATTTGGCGTTATAGTTTACCTATGATTAGAACCTGTGTTCAATAGATTAAGCAGACTGTTTCTGAGTGATTTTTTGCCAAACGAGGCAAAAACGCAGAAATGATTTGTTCATTTCGAGTATTTTTAACGAAGTTTGGCGGATAAAGCGCAAAAAAGAGACCGTTTCAAGCTACTGAACACAGGTTCTTAAGATAAGCAACAGCAAAATATTTGCGTTATGGGGTGAACTCGCGTTCGCCCCGTTTCGCCAACAGAGGATTTCCATATGCCCAAGCTAAGCCTAATCTTCACCCTTGCCGCACCTGGCGACACATTGCAGGAAGCTCTTGAGAGTCTGCGCCGTCAGACACTCCGGGGTTGGGAGTTCATCTGTGTCGCCGCCGACGACATCCCTGAGGAGGAACTGCGCAAGCTGCGGGGATTCGCAAATCACAGACGGGGCAAGGTGATTATCGTCCCCACGGGCACGCCCCTAACAGAACAGCGCAACGCAGCATTAGAGGCTGCGACAGGAAAATACTGCGCGTTTTTACACAGCAAAAACCGATTCACACCGCGCTTTCTCAGAGGTCTGCTGAACGCGGCACAGCGGGAGGATGCTTCCTTGGTCATCGGTCGTCAGCGCAGCTTTGGCACCCTTGGCGGGCGGGACTTCTCCTCGGCGGAAGCCCTGTCCACGCGACGCTCCATCCACTGCACTGACTACCGCCTGCTGTGGAATCCCTCCCTGAGCAACAAGCTCTATAAACTGGAGGATTTGCGCCGGCTAGGACTGCGCTTTCAGGATGATTTCGGCTTTGCGGCTGATGCCCTCTTTAGTCTGAGCTTCGCATTTGCCACAAAGTCTGTGGCAAGCTCGCGGCGTGGATTCGCCGAATGGCGGGAAGAGCCTTTGGCGGGGGACGCCCCTCCAACACAGGCGGAATTGGCGAGCTATATTTCCGCTTACGGGCAAATCGGTATGCTTGCGGAGAAATACTTTGACGGCAAACTTGAGAATATCGACCGCGTTTTTTTGCGCGGGGAGATGAAGCGCAACAAGGCGGCGTATCTCGACCAGGTTCACAGCAAGCTTTTGACGGTACTGATTTACAGATTCTACCGACGTTTTTACTCCATCGATAAAATGCTTTTGAATACGGCATCCAAAGCGATTTTGCTTGAGTACGACAAACTTAGCGATATGGGCAAAAGTGCGTTGCGCAGGGTGCATAGGGATTTGCTGCTCGACGACAGTCTGCCCAACAGTTCCCAAGAGGCGATTGAGAACAACAAAATTACCGTTTTGCTTTGCGGAAACCGCACAGCTGCCGAGTTGACAGCACAGCTTGACAGTCTGCGTTCCCAGACATTGCCGTTTTTTGAACTCCTCTGTGACGAAAAACTCAAAACTCTTTTTCCCTATTCTTACCTTGAAGATCCCCGCCTACGCTTTTTGTCCGCCGCAGAATTTGTAAAAGGTGAGCGCTCGGCGGCAATCAAGCAGCTTGCCATGGATCAAGCGCAAACCAAGTATCTACTGATTTTGGAATGCCCTGCACTCCTTGACAGTAAGGCGCTTCAGCGGCACTGGCACGCCATAAAATCCGAGCATGAGGTGGGCTTTACCACTGCCAATTATTCCCGCTTTGACGGGCAAAAGCTACACCACTACGACACGGCGCGATTGTTTTTCGACTCGGAGAAAATAGGAGGGCGCGAGCGTGTTAAGGACGCGCCCTACTATCCTCTCGACCTGTTTTGGGAGAACAAGCTCCTGCGCCTGCGTCATCTCAAGGGATTGCACTTCACCTTTTCGTCAAACTCCGCCTTGGATTTATGCCGCCTGTACGAAAATGCTTCATTCCTGCGCCTAAAAGCAAATTTGCTGTATCTCTCCATCTCACAGGATCAGCTGCTGACAGCGTTGCGCCAAGAGGAACTCTTGTTGCCCCCAGAGGTACGCATAAAGACCCACTACCTGCGCCTGAGGAGCTTGCGCCAGGGGATTTCCCGCAAAACGGAGAGTGTCAAACGTGAGCTTGCGCAGTTGAAAAAAATACCAGGGCGGCTGATTTTACGCCTTGCCCGCACGATCTTTGCCCGTCTGCCCCTGCGGGACGAGATTTTGTTCTACACCGTCCGCCCGCTACCCTATCCACGGCGAAAAAAAGGCGCGAAAAAGCCCTCCTCAAGCGCGAGCTTGCCAAAGGATTTGCGATTACTGTATAAAGAGATACAGGGCAAAAAGCGGGTATTCACTAAGCGCTTGCCCCACAATTTCAGCGGAAAAATCAAGAGTTACAGCGCCTTGATGCGGGCAAAAATCATCGTCACCGACAGCAGTATTCCCGCCTTTGGGGATTTTCGCTTGCGCAGTGAGCAAAAAGCGTTGCAGATATGGCACTCCTGCGGTGCGTTCAAGCGTTTCGCACTGGATGCCCCCAACTCCACCGATGCGGAAAAGGTGCATTCACAGTATACTGCGGCGGTTACTAGCAGTGAACACAGCCGCGAAATCACCGCTCACGCACTGGGTTTGGAGCTCGAGCAGGTGTTGGCGTTGGGGTCGCCACGAACAGACACGATGCTTGACGCCGAGGAGATGAAAGCCCGCCGTCAGCGCATGGAACGCAACCACCCCATACTGCGCGGCAAGAAGGTTTATCTTTACTGCCCCACCTCCCGCGAGGGGAGGTTCGACCCGAAAATACGTTGGAAAAAACTCTCACAAGCTTTGGGGGAGGACGAGATCTTCATCATCCACCGCCACCCGCTCAGCGCGGAAACCTACATCGCGGGGCGCTACTATCGCCGTGTCCGCGACTATTCGTACGAACCCTTGGCGGATATGCTCGCCATCTGCCATGTTTTGGTGACAGACTACTCTGCCATCGGCTTGGAGGCGGCGTTATTGGGCAGACCCCTGTTGTTTTACTGCCCGGATTGGGAGGAATATGAGCGGGACTTTTACTTGAATTTCCCGGAGGATTTGCCCGGGACGCTAGTGACCCATTACTCCCAACTTCCCGAAGAACTGCGCAAAACCCTGGAAAATCCGCCCCGCGCCAAGCTTGCCAAGTTCGCCGAAAAGCAACTGGGCGCTTGCGACGGCGGCAGCACACAGCGGGTTGTTGAATTGATTAAAGCGTGGCAAGGAAACAGTTGCGATGTGTGATATAAAGATATCACCTAAGTAGCATAGTCGCCTAACATGAAAATCAACTCGTCTTTGCGGTGCATTTTCCATCTGACTTCGTCAAAAATGCTCGTAATACGAAAGTATTCCTGCGCTTTTTTCATTGCCAGACGAAAAATATTCTCGCAAATCCTGAGCCGATTTTCAAGTTAATCGACTATAAATCTTCAATACTGTATCTTCATAGCAATTTCGTTCACACAATAACCTAACCCACTTAAAAATTAGAGTATATACTATACGCTAGGCTATTTTTGCCAAAAACGTCAGTAGTTAGGTGAAAAAATGTTCGAAAAACCACCCAAATCTGAAAAAAACAAGGCAGTCGATGTCCGCCGCGCCCACACCGAGCCGCGCAACATCACTCGCCTCTCTTTCGGTAAGTCCTGCGACCTGCCTCTCTATGAGGCGTGGTTCAGCGACATGGCGGCTAATGGGCGGCATCTTGTTTCCTGGGGAACGTACTTTTGTAAATTCGCCGAGCGCAACCCCAAAAACGTTCGATACCGCATTGAGCTGCGGGAAAAAAACGAACACAAAAAACGCCCTCGCCACGAGGACTGGGACTTCGTCTGCAAACACGACGACGCTTACGTTTACCGCACAGACAAGGACACGGATTTCTTTGTGAACCCCCGCCACATCTGCGCGTCTGTAATTTCCCACAAGAAGAATCTTGTGGCGTTTGCGTTTTTAATGCTTGCTTTGTGCCTTTTAGTGGTTATTTTGGGGCTGAATAACTTCAGTTGGTTGAGCTTTGTCACTGGCGGTTACGGCTATTTTATCGCCGCATTGATATTCGCAATCGCCGCAGTCGTATTGATTTGCGACAGTGTCTATTTCAGCAAAATCGCGGAATATTACAAGACCACCGACAAGTACATAATCGACAGCGCGGCAAAAATCGGCGCAAGAGCCTACACGGGCACCGCACCAAATTGGCCCGCCCAGCGTAAAAAATCCTACATCACCGCAGGAGTTTTCGCCGCCATGTTCCTGGCAGTATTCCTACCCCTCGCCTTTCAGAGTCAGCGGGTGGACTCTCTGCCCTCCAATCCTAACGAAACCCGTGCCCCTCTGGTGTGGTTGGAGGATTTGGACACGGGCTTACAGCGCGCAGCAGCCCAAGCCGCCACGCGCTACGACACCAACAATTTCATAGCCCGCAAGTGGAGTTTTCTCGCCGCCCGCCAGTTTACCGCGCGGCAAATCGGACGCTCCGCGGATGGCAGTTACAACCCCACCATCACATCCCAGTCCCTCGCCTGCTTGTTTGAGGGCTTGGCACAGCGAATATTTGACAATGCCGCGCTGCCCCAAGAGGGCTTCACATTGGAGGTTTTCCACAACAAGGACTCAGAGCAGTTGTGGGTATACGCGAGCGAATTCGGGCAGCTGCGCCTTATCGCCCGCAAAGGCAAAACCGTGTTGACGGTGGAATATGTGGGCAAAGCGGCGGCGGCAGACTTGGCTGACGCGGCGAGGATGGTTATGGGATTATCATAGTAATCGGCTTTGGCTTGCTTTACTTAAATTTATTTGATTTGCTTCGAGGAATATAACCTGTTTTATGGTAGGGTAACATAAAAGTGTGCTAAATGTCCACGCCTAAGTGAAAAGGAGTGTACACACAGCGGACTTTTCAAAAAATATCCCCAAAATTAAAAATATAATCGATTAACTTGAAAATCGGCTCAGGATTTGCGAGAATATTTTTCGTCTGGCAAGGAAAAAAGCGCAGGAATACTTTCGTATTACGAGCATTTTTGACGACGTCAGATGGAAAATAGGGCGCAAAGACCAGTTGATTTTCATGTTAGGAGACTATAAACAGTGACAAATTCTTGTTTTTGTGGTATAATATTACCGCGCAATTGTTTTTGCGCAAAGAAATCCAATGTTCGCGGCAAAATGTCCCAATTTTCTGTTGATTAAGTCGCGAATTGGTTTTTCTTTTTCCGCAAGGAAAGAAGAGTCGGCTATACCTTCCCCGACAAACACAACACTGAAGGAGTACATCATGAAAAACAACAAGCTCAGGTACACAGTCCAAGCAGCGGTGATCGCTGCCGCCTATGCGGTGCTGACCATGGCAATCCGACCGTTGGGGATCGCCGACGGGGCGATTCAGTTCCGCCTTTCAGAAGCGTTGACAATTTTGCCCGTCCTCACCCACGCCGCAATTCCAGGGCTGACAATCGGCTGCTTTGTCGCTAACCTTACGAGTAATAGCGGTCCGTTGGATTTGGTTTTCGGCACTTTTGCTAGCTTGATCGCCGCAGTTCTGACATATCTTACCAGAAATATACAGTACAAAGGAGTGCCGTGGCTCTCCTCATTGTTCCCTGTTATTGTCAACGCGGTAGTGATTAGTTGGATGCTCACTTTTTTTGTCCTTGAGGGGGAGGCATCCTTGAATGTGTTCCTGTTCAATGCGGCAACAATCGGTCTTGGGCAGATGGTATGCTGTGTTGGCGGCGGTTTGCCCCTGCACGCCGCGTTAAAAAACAAGAATTTAGGATTTAGACGCGAGGAAAATTGAAAATGCAAACTATAGGCTGTCTGAAAAATAAAAACTTGTCTATTTTGGTTAAAACGGGCTGCAGCATCGTCGAAACTCTTCGGAATACAAAAGCATTCCTGCGATTCTCTCCTCCTTTCGCTCCATTTTACCTCAAAATATCCGGTGTTTTTTAATTTTCAGACAAGCCCTAGAATCTAGAACATAAGAGGAAAAATATGTACACAATCCTAACCCGAAACAAAATCAGCTCTGCGGGACTTGCCGCCCTTGAGGGCTACACAATCACCGACCTCCACACCAACCCCGACGGTGTAATCGTTCGCTCCGGATCCATGCACGAGGACGCTTTTGGCGACGCCTTGGCGGCAATCGCGCGGGCAGGCGCGGGGGTAAACAATATCCCCATCGAACGCTGTTCCAAGGCGGGGATTGCTGTGTTCAATACTCCAGGTGCAAACGCCAACGCCGTCAAGGAATTGGTTATCTGCGGGCTGTTTATGGCGGCGCGGAAAATCGGCGCGGGTATGCGTTGGGCAGACACCCTCAAAGGACAGGGCAAGGAAGTGGGCAAGCTTGTGGAGAAGGGGAAAGGTGCTTTCGGCGGCGATGAGATTGCGGGCAAAACCCTCGGCGTTATCGGTCTGGGCGCAATCGGTGCCATGACCGCCAGTGCCGCTGCCGCACTGGGGATGCACGTCATAGGCTACGACCCGTATATAAGCTTGCAAAGCGCTTTGGCACTGGATAATCGGGTGCAGTTTACAGACGAGATCAACGAACTTTATGCCGCAAGCGATTACATAAGCCTGCACTCCCCGCTAAACGACGGCACTCGCGGAATGATCAACGCTACCACTCTTGGCATCTGTAAGGATGGGGTACGGATACTCAACTTCGCTCGGGCTGAACTGGTGGACAACAACTCAATTATCGATGCTCTTGCCACGGGAAAGGTTTTGGCATACGTAACCGATTTCCCAACAGACGAGCAGCTAGGGGTTGACGGCGTGACCGCCATGCCGCATCTCGGCGCGTCCACGGCGCAGAGCGAGGAAAACTGCGCCATCATGGCAAGCAAACAGCTTAAGGACTACCTTGAGCAGGGGATTGTGAAAAACAGTATCAATCTGCCTGAGATTAAAATACCGCTCAAATCTAGCCCCCGGGTTTGTATTATTCACGATGTTTGCGAGGCGTTGAGGACACAGATAAGCACTGCGGTGGGAACGTCGGGAGCGGCGGTTACTAGGATGTTCAGCGCGGAAAATGGAATTATCGCCTACACAGTGTATGATGTCACAGAGAAAATCGACATCAGGGCTATCCGCGGCATTCCTGGAGTAAAAAAAGTGAGGATGATATAATTGGAAAAGATTGCTAGCTTCACAGTTGACCACACCAAGCTTGAGCCTGGGTTTTATGTGTCCCGGGTGGACGGGGACATCACAACCTATGACCTGCGAACCCGCAAACCCAACACTGGGGATTTGATGGACAACAGCACTATGCACTCGGTGGAGCATATGTTGGCGACGCTGCTGCGCAACGGAGAGCTTTCGCAGAATATTATCTATTTCGGTCCTATGGGTTGCCAAACGGGCTTTTATCTTTTGGTACGCAACGCAGACAATGAGCGGGTTTTGTCGGTATTAATGGAAGCCCTTGGGGACATAATAGACTATGATGGGGAAATTTTCGGAAATTCTGTTGAAGAATGCGGTAATTTTGTGAATTTAAATCTAGAGAATGCTAAAAAAGAGAGCAAAAATTACATTAATATTATCAAAAATTCTAAGAGTATCTTCGATTATTCCAAGTAACTTTTTCTAAACGTGAAAATTCAAAGAAAGTACTAGCATTTTTTTTAGAAATGTGCTATAATTAACTGTGAGAATTCACTCGAAAAAACGTCTAAAAAGGAGTAATTTATGATTAGTGAAACCATTCGCAAATTACGCAAAAACCACGGCTTGACCCAGGGGCAGGTCGCCGAGTGCATAGGAATGGAGCGTTCCACTTATGCCTATTATGAGAACGGGCGCAGTACCCCCCAACTTGAGCTTATTGTGCGTTTGTGCAGACTTTACAACGTCACAATGGAGTATATCATTGAGGGCGAGGACGATCTGCGGAAAATTTATATGGGCGACAGCGACGCCGATTTTAACTTTGACCTCATTCCCAACCTCCTGCTCACGGAAGAGGAGAAGAAGCTAATTTTGATTTATCGTCTTTGCAATAAAAAACATCAGGAAGAAATCATCGAGAAAATCACAGAGCTTTCTCTGATGTAGGCGCTTTCAGATGATTGATCTGAGACAAAGAAAAAAACGGCGGTGAGGACGCCGTTTTTTCTCATTTCTGCACTATAGTCTCCTAACTTGAAAATCAACTGGTCTTTGCGGTCTATTTTCCATCTGACTTCGTCAAAAATGCTCGCAATACGAAAGTATTACTGCTCTTTTTTCCTTGCCAGACGAAAAATATTCTCGTAAATCCTGACCCGTTTTTCAAATTAATCGACTATAATTTTCTCTTATGGCGATGTTGAAAAGCCCCTTATCACTCAAGCACCGCTCCGCCGCTCACAGAACCCACCAACTTGGCGTATCGCGCAAGCCAACCGCTGACGGCGTTCGGCGCGGGAGGAACGTAATTTTTTCGCCGCTCCTCAAGCTCCTCGTCACTCACAAGGACATCAATACTGCGTTTTTTTACCGATAAGCGTACAATATCCCCGTCCTCTATCAGGGCAATGGGACCGCCCAACGCCGCTTCAGGTGCGACGTGTCCCACGGCGGGACCGCGGGAAAGTCCGCTGAAGCGGCCGTCCGTCACCAACGCCACGTCCTTGTCCAGTCCGCGTCCGCACAAAAGTGCCGTCAACACCAACATTTCGGGCATACCCGGTCCGCCTTTTGGTCCTTCATAGCGAATAATCATGACCTCGCCCTTGTTGATTTTGCCCATTAACAGTGCCAAAAACGCCTTGTGTTCGCTGTCGAAAACCCGGGCGGGACCCTCGTGTTCCCACATGACGGGGTCAACTCCGGCGGTTTTGATGACCGCGCCGAGAGGTGCGATGTTTCCCTTGAGCACCATCAAGCCGCCCTCCTGGGAGTATGGATTTTGGGGCGGACGGATCACATCAGCGTCCAATATCTCCGCTCTCGCGACGACCTGTGCCAGTGTCAGCGGCTTAATCTCCTCCTGCCCTGATTTATAGGGCTTGCTGTGAATAGTTTCCAACTCGCCGTTGAGGTATCCCGCCTCAATCGCCTGCTTGATGACCGCGCACACGCCTCCCGCAACCTCCAAATCCTGCATCAGGTGCTTGCCCGAGGGGGAAAGTTTGACCCAGTGCGGGGTGGTGCGGCTCAGGGCGTCGAAGTCGTCAAGGGTAATCTCAATGTCCAACTGATGTGCCAGAGCGGGCAAATGCAGGGCAGTGTTGGTGGAACAGCCTAGCAGCATATCCATCTTTATGGCGTTCAAAAAGCTCTCCCGGGTGATGAAAGAGGAGGGGATTACATCGTATTTCGCAAGCTCCACCGCTAAGGCGCCGGAGTCTTTCGCCATGTGATAACGCTTTGCCGCCACAGCGGGGACTGTCCCCGTACCGGGCAGGGAAATGCCCAAAACCTCGGTCATGCACGCCATGGAATTGGCGGTGAACATACCCTGACAGCTGCCGCAGCCTGGGCAAACCTCATCCTCGTAAGCTTTGTAGACCTCCTCGTCTAGCGTCCCCGCCAGAACCTGTCCCGCGCATTCGGCGATGTCCTGCACGTCCACCCGCTTGCCTTTGTAGTTACCCGCAAGCATGGGACCTCCGGTCATGACGATGAAAGGGATATCGAGGCGCAGCGCCCCCATAATCATCCCCGGAATGATCTTGTCGCAGGCGCAAACCAATACCAACGCGTCACAGATGTGGGAGCGCGCCATAGTTTCCACACTGTCGGCAATCAGCTCCCGGCTAGGCAGACTGTAGCGCATTCCCTGTGTCCCCATGACGATGCCGTCGCAAATACCGATTGTGGAGAATTCCACAGGGGTGCCGCCGTTCATCAGTACACCCTCGCGCACCGCCGCACCGATTTTGTCCAAGTTGGAGTGTCCCGGGAAGAAGTTTGAGTAGCTGTTGACGATGCCGATGAATGGGCGGTAAATTTGCTCGTCGGTTAGCCCCGCGCCTTTCATTAGTGATCGGCTAGATATTTTTGCTTCCCCCTGTTTGATGATGTCCGAGCGAAAGTCCTCGCGCAATTCTCTTGTCATTTTGAATCTCCTTTTTTGAATATATTTCGGATTTTTTATGGCGATATTGAAAAACTAGGTTTTGTTTTTATTGTCCAGAGATTTTTTCGTCAGATCAAACAAAAACGCAAGAAATACTTTGGTGTATTGATGGATTTTTGTGACATATGACGGGAAAATATCCGACAAGAAAAATGAAAGATAGTTTTTCAACAAGTCCGTTATGTAATTTTAACCTGAAAACCCGTGGTTTTGGTAATATAGGGGTTGACAAGTGTTAAAATTTATAGTACAATACCCCTATGTACAGGGTACATTTCAGCTCTTGACACAAATCAAGCGAAAGGAGAATAGCGACATGGCATGGGCAAAAGGCGCATTTGAGGCTCTGGGAAGTTGGATTGATGGTCTGCTGCAAGGCAGTGCGTTCGATTTCTCTTGGCTCAACGAACTCTTTCAGAAAATCGGTGCAATTTTCGGTTAACTTAAAAAGTTGTTAAGTGATTTTCAACGAAAAAATCTGTGAGGGTAACCTTGCGGATTTTTTCGTGTATTTAATGGCGAATATATTTCATGCTGCGGATTGTTTTGCCTTGTCCCCGTCTTCCGCCGTGGGAGCAAAGCGTTTCAGCGCCAACGCATTAATGTTCTCAACGCCGGTGCGCCGCACCCCTTCCTCAATCTCGTGAATCATGGCGATAATCTGTTTATTAACGGGACAGTCCACACCCGCCTCATCCCCGCGCATGACAAAATAGCCGTTGAGGTAGTCAATTTCCGTTAACTCACCTCTGTCCAAAGACTGCAAAGTGGAGGGTCGCAGCTTGCCCAAGCGCACCTTGCCGATGACCTGAAACAGTCGTTCAAAGACAGTGTCGGCAATTTTTCCTGTGTGGTTTGCGATTAGCTTGTAGTCCAAAAATCCCATAAACGGCGGCACATCAAGCCCGATTGCCTTTGCCACTGCCATGCCCTCACGCCCGATGGAAAGGAAAGCTTCACGGGCTTTTTTGTGGTTCATCAGCTTACCCATGGGCATCCCCGCCAAGGCGCAAAGTGAGTTGACACAGGCGTTGAATACAAGCTTGCTGTACAGTTCGCCGATGATGTTGCCGGTAATCTCGCAGGGTTGGCAGGCGTCCACGAAAGACCGCAGATACTCCAGTTTTTGCCTATATGCAGGGCTGTCTTGGGGACAAAGCCCACCAATGAGAAAATGCCCCTTACTGGTCATCTCGCTCTGTCCCATCTTGGACATTGTCGCTCCAATGCCAATCATGCAGGACACAGTTCGTTCCGCGCCGACTACCTCGCTCATGAGCTGTGAGGTTATGCCGTTTTGCAGACCCAAAACCAGTGTATCGCCGCGCATTTTTGGTATCAATGAGCTACAGACTCGGGGCATCGCTTGGGCTTTGGTGGCGATCATAACGCAGTCATAATGCCCTTCAAGCTCGTCGATACTGCCGTAAACCCGTAGCCGCGCCAAATGGTCGCCAGCCTTTCCTGTGACCCAAAAATCGTTGTCCCGCAGATAAGCCGCTTCATCGGGACGCCCCAAAACGTCGAACACAAAACCCGCCTTGGCGGCAAAAACCGCCAAAGTGCCGCCGATGGCTCCGGGACCTACCAACAATGTACGCATAAATATCCCCCAATTCAGGATACAGGGGTGAGGATGCGAGGAGCATTCTCACCGCCTGTGTGATTTTACAAGGTTAGCTTTGTTTGACGATATACCTTGAAGATACGTTAATATGCTATTTCCCAATAATGCCCGTCTAAATCTCTGAAATAAAAATGATACCCATTCCAACCTGCTGCTTTCTCCGGGGTATGTTCTACAGTTCCGCCTAATTCTTGAACCTTTGCATAAAATTCATCAACAGCTTCTTTGGAGTCCAGGTTGTAAGCCAACGTCATACCTGTAAAGCCTGTTACAATTTCAGGGGGATTATATACATTCACATCTTCCGCCAACTTGTTCATTTTGCATAATGAAACCCTAACACCTTCCATTTCAAAGTCTGCCGTCCAACCGTCGAGGTTCACCTCAAACCCTAAGCCCACATAAAAATTTCTGGATTTTTCTACATCTTTCACGCCTAACGTAATCAACATATTTTTGTTTAAATTTGTCATCTGTTTAACCTCCGATAATATAAAACTCCCTCAATGTACGCATAAATATCCCCAAATTCAGGATACAG
>Ga0099364_10010063_pt1 | contig 13058 bp, 12 predicted proteins | sample TergutTh196P3_FD_73070 | JGI IMG/M metagenome (GOLD analysis project Ga0099364, IMG submission 73070) | Microcerotermes parvus P3 segment gut microbial communities from Pointe-Noire, Republic of the Congo - Th196 P3 | ecosystem: Host-associated > Arthropoda: Insects > Digestive system > Gut ...
TAGTCAGGTCGAACCCAGTTCGCCCCCTGGACAAACACCAACGTATCATATACTGCCGCTTTGTCAAGAGCGGGGCGTTGACGTGGAATTATACAACAAGGCCGCTGCTGCTAATCCTGTTATCGGCAAGATGTCGTTGTTTATAAACTCTTTACTATTAGAGGCTTATGACGACACAGCGAGAAAAGTTTCTTGGTTTTTTCTTGTCTGGAAGTGCGGTTACGTTGTGAGCAAAGCCCTGTATTTAATCAAGGCGTTTTACAAGAATTTTGCTGTGCCGCAAGAATTGCTCGTTGTAGAAAACGGAGGACAAGGGATTGCTTCCGTCAATCCTAACTCTTTCATTCTACTATATTTGGAGTTTTTTGCAATAGCACTCTCCATTTATTTCTCCATTTTTAGCAAGGAATTGGAGTATTCTGACATTAACGATGTGCCGTTTTCGCCGGACTCTCCTTATGATTTTACTGCCCAATTTTTAGGCGAAAGGAGTTCATCATGACAAAATCAAAACTGGATTTACAGCAGGACGCTCTGCAAGAGGTGGTATCTGAACAGGGTAGTACGGGGGGGACGCGGCCAGGTCTGACGCATCAAAATTTTCCTTTGGCGATTTTTTCGATGTCAAAATTGTCAACGACGGCTCCGGTAAACGTTTCTGTGTCGTTTATGAAAAACAAGCAGTAACGGTTGTCGTGGGAAAAACGGTGTTGTGTCATGGTTAATTCTCCTCATGGTTGGTGCGCATTTTCTACGCAGTGGTTTTGTTTTTTTCCGTCCGGTCTAACTCCTTGCTACCGGACGGGACAGGATAGCAGGAGTGTACGATGGGTGCGCATTTTCAGCGCAGGGGTTTCGGGATTGCGGTCTCGACGGGTTACGTCGGGGCTTCAGCGGTTTGTAACGGCTTGTCGGCAGTGGACGTTTTTACGTCCCGTCGTTCTTTTGCCTCACGTTGCCTGCGAAGGTACTCGTGAGTCTCCTGAACGAACTGCTCGTGGTATTTTTGGTCAATACGCTCGGCAGTTCTCGACAATAAATCTTCTTTTGGTTTCGTATTCATGTTATGCCTCCTCTGTTTCGGGGTTTATGTTTTCGGAACCTTCATCATGCCACTGGAAAACAGTATGAAGACGTGTCTGGGTAAATGGGGACAGTTTGGTTATGGTTGAATGCGTTTCGTGTATGGTGTAACCTTTTTCGTAATGGTGTTCCGCTATGAAACGGTCTTCCGTTACAAATTCGGTCTTCTGTGTAGCCGGATCAATCACCACGTAGGCAATATCAAAATGTGAGATCATTTTTCTCTCCCTTTGGGTTGCGTCAGCCGCTTTACAAGATATAACCCATCGGTTATAATCATGAATAGCAACGGACTAGGTGTAGTAGTTAGTTTGCTAGGCTTGTTAAAAGAGCGGGATACTCTTTTAATGAGCCGTCATTTTTTATCGGCTGCGTTGCCGATAATTCTTTTCCCTCTTGCGGTTCTTGCTTTTGATATAATCGCTTGCTTTGCCCCGTCGAGTATCAGGTCTGACGCATCAAAATTTTCCTTTGGCGATTTTTTCGATGTCCGAGGTTCGGAGCTCAGGCGACAGTGCTGCCCGAAACATCAACCTCGGAACACTCTGCTTGCCCTTCACTCCGCCCAACAACCCCCTCGCCAAGCGACGTATCCTGGTCAAGTTCTCCGCTCCATTCCCACGACGAGTGCGATTACTATCCTCGCCAAAACTCACATCAAGCACCCAATGCAATCGATTCTCTATCCCCCAATGAGAACGAAAACAACCCAATTGGAAAAAAAATAACGCAGAACACACGGAATATCACGGAATACACTGAATTCTATTTCCGTGCTGTTCCGCGAAGGTCAGCGTGTTCCGCGTTTTATACTTTTTTTCACAAATGGGAAAACAATTTAACCGCCAGGGCATTAACGTGATCAAATAATTGCCGCCGTTGTCAACGACCGCATCAACAATCTCCGTGTAACATCCGGCAGCGTCGATAGTTACGACCGCGCCCTTAATGTCCAACTGTTCGATCAACGTTGGTATGGTATTGTACTCTCCGACATCTTTTCCCTCATCATTTTTTGTGGCAAGTTGTCCGAGAGCGATACCGTTGTCGGTATCCCAAGCGGAAACGACATGGAGCAAACATTGTCCTTTGATGTTGTAACAACCGCGAGAGGCTTTGCCGTCGATGGCAATGTGTTTGGTGGTTCGTATCTTGAGATTTTCGATGACGAGTCGATAGGCGTGTTCGAGCGAGTTCGGATCGAGGAGTTCGAAGATTCGTTGGAAGGTGTCGTGCGAGGGCGTTCCGTTTTTGAAGGGAAAAAACTTCTTGAGCCATGGGAGTTGTTCTTTTCCGAATGTTTCGAAGTCGTAGTAGGATTCGGAGCCGCAGAGGACGGCGGCGAGGGCGGTGAAGAGGATTTCGTCGAGGGGATATTGAATGGCTCCTTTGTAGGTTCTTGGATCGTCAATTTCTTTGACGGCTTGGGCGAAGGATTGGACGGTTTTTTTGACTTTTCGCTTTCCGTTGTCTTTTTTGAGGACGTTGACGATGTGTTTTTGTGATGCTTTTTTGGTGAACGTTTTGGTCGAGGGGGTGTTGTTCTTCATGTCTCCTCCGTGAGTAAAAAACGCTTTTTAACTCACGAAGACACCTAAAAATAGAGGACGTGAGAAATTCGATGCGCCAGACCTGCGGCGACACAGTCCCCGGCTCTGTGCGCCGAGCAGACTCGGCGGCTAACAATAATGCACCGGAGTACCGGCTAAATGATTATTGTTGATTCGCAATCTTACGATTGCGGCTCTGCTTCTTCCTCGCCGTTACTCTCTGCCGCACCGTCAATCTTGGGAATCCGCTTAACCGCAACAAGCGTATCGCCTGCATCGAGATTCATCAATCGGACTCCCCGCGTGTTGCGTCCCATCACACGGACATCCCTCAAGACGACGGAGTTTGTGGTGCAGGGCTTTCAGGGAACGAGTTGGGGATTGTACTTGCCGTTTCAAGAGATTTCGAAGTGTGCTGGCTTGGGCGTGATTAAATGTCATTTCCGCAACATGCGTCGGAGTCGTGCGAATGATGTGTTGCGTCAGTGGGACGAGGCGATGGAGCGGATGTGGATTGGACATTCGTGGGAGGTCATGGAGAAGCATTACCTTATGCAGTTGGACGAGGACTTTTCGACATGCTAAAACCCATGCGATTGGACGGTATTTGGCGTTGCACACGGCGTTTTGCAAAAATTAGATAATGGACGAAGTGCTTGTTTTGCAAGTGTATGCGACAGTATGCAAGAGACTAAAACAGTCCGCTAACAAGTTTTCTCCCAAAATGTTGCTGTTATCACTTCAAGGGTTGAAAAAGTGGGTGCTTGCCTGTCGAGGGCAGGTTGGCAGGCACCGATTTGAGTTATCTTGATAAAAACCCTTACCACTCGGCGATTACGGGACTCCCTTACCCATTTGACCAAAAAACTTGTTAGTGGACTGGACCGCAGTCCGTTAAAAAGTTTCAGTTTGGAGCAGAAGGTAGGCAACCGACCGCCGGGCGGTTGCGTCGGCGATAGCCGACCGGTACCGGGAAACGCTTGCTTTGTCGAACACGCCCCTCTGTCGCCTACCGGCGACGTTGCCGCCCGGCGGTCGGCAACCTACCGCATTAGTCAAACGTGTCGACGGACCGACCCCTACTCGAAACCGATTGTTGATAAACCGCCCTGTATCCGGTACAATCTTTATCTGGTTGTGTGCCGGGCTTGCGAATCATAATGGGATTATCAAATATCATCGGGTTAATTCTTGGCTTTGGATTGATCTCCGTGTCAATTCTCCTCGGTGCCGATTTCGACATGAAGAAAACTCGGGTATTCTTGGACTTTCCGTCAATAGGTATTGTGTTTGGCGGTACGATTGCCTCTGTGCTTGTCGCCTATCCCCTTGCGTCGATTTTGCAGATGCACAAACAAATTATGATTACGTTCACCGCCAAAGAACGTGAGCCGCTTAAAGTGATCGAACAAATCGTGGCACTTTCGGAATCTGCCCGACGCGAAGGACTGTTATCGCTGGAAAATCATTTGGAGGAAATCGACGACAACCCCTTGTTAGCGACGGGCATCCGAATGGCAGTGGACGGAATGTCGCCGGAAGTCGTCGAAAGCATTATGAATACCGAAATCGATGCGGTCAATACCCGACATAATTACGGTAAGAGCATCATATCCAACCTCGGAAAATACTCTCCCGCCTTCGGTATGATCGGAACGCTCATCGGACTCGTGTTGATGCTTACCGACCTTAATCCCGATACTATCGGCATGGGCATGGCAGTCGCTTTGCTCACAACGCTCTACGGAGCAGTCGTGTCGAATTTGGTTTTCCTCCCCTGGGCGGACAAACTCGGCTTCATCAACGATGCCGAACTCCAATGCATGGAAATCACTCTCAAAGGAGTGATTGCGATTCAATCCGGCGAAAATCCGAGAGTCATCAAGCAAAAACTGCTGATGTATCTGCCGGCAAGTCATCGTCCCGATGACCACGAAGATGCGTAGTGTACAGTTTCTCAGATACCCTTCATTTGTTTCAAGCAAAAAGATGGGCGTGGGATTCCCTTGTCAGAGTCGCCAAACGGGGTACACTTAATGCATGGTACATCTCACCGTTTCGGGCAAAAAGGAATTGCGGGAATTATGCCGACGATTACGGTCGGCGAAGACGATTGCCTACGATACCGAATTCATCTCCGAAGGGAGATACCAGCCGGAATTGTGCCTCGTTCAAATCGCCGCCGAAGGACTTTTGGCACTGGTCGATCCGCTCTCCGTGCCCGACCTGTCGCCGCTCTGGGAACTCTTTTGCGACGGAAAACGGGAAATAGTCGTACACGCCTGCCGAAGCGAAATGGAGTTCTGTCACCGAAGCATCGGACGAATGCCGCCGAAATTGTTCGACGTACAAGTCGCCGCCGGTTTCGTTGGAAACGACTATCCGGCTGGCTTCGGTTCGCTCCTGAACCACTTCCTGCGTGTGTCGTTGCGGAAAACGGAAACGCGGACGACATGGAATCAACGTCCCCTCACACCGCTCCAAGTGGAATATGCGCTGGACGATGTTCGGCATCTCGAAGCACTCTGCCGAGCAATTAAAACTCAACTGACAGAACAAGAACGTCTGGACTGGTATTACGAAGAAATCGAACACGTCAAGTTTAATTTGCGGACGTACTTTGAAACGCCGCAGTGGCAATCGTTGCCGAAGATATCGGGATTGTCGCCGCGCGAGTTGGCAATCCTCCGGGAACTCTGGTTTTGGCGGGACAGTTTGGCACGGCAGAAAAACATACCGGCATCGCGGATGCTTCGGGATGATCTATTGGTCGAACTTTCCCGGCGGCGAACAAGCGAAGAAAAAAGAATTGCGGCGGTGCGGGGAATGCAGCGGCAGGACTTGACACGTATTCTTCCTAACATTGTGATTGCGATTACCCGGGGACTATCCCTGCCGGAGGAGGAGTTGCCCGTGCAACCGTTGAGGATGTCGTATCCGCAGTACACGGTGCTGACGCAGATACTGTATGCCGTGCTTGGTTCGATTTGCAAACGCAACCGTATTGCTCCGCTTCTTGTCGGCAGTCCAAACGATGTGAGGGAATTGATTGCTGCCGAACTGGGAACGTTGCCGAAGTCGATCACACCGCGACTGGCGACGGGCTGGCGTAATAACATGATCGGAACATTGTTGTTCGATCTGTTGCACGGTCGCAAAACATTGTTGCTCGATCACACTGCCGAGGATGAACCGCTGGTCGTGCGGTAAGACTTTTGCCAGAAAATAAAATCCGAAGAACGGAAACCGTAACGATCGCAACAAAAATTTGATAATCGTTTAGATTGCGGGGCTTTGTGTCATCTACATGATGATGTCGGCATTGTTTTCCCGCTTCCTTTCGCAATCTGAAGATTGCGGCTCTGCTTGTTCCGAGTAAACGTTTTACCGTCAGCGCAGTATCATTGCGTAGAGGACCGTGTACCATGCGGGGAAATACCGATGGGACTTCCCATCGTCATGGGGCGCGCCGCTACCGTGTAACCCTGATCTTGCAAGAATTTTTTCAATTCCTGATATTCTTCAAACGAGTCAGGATAAACCCAAACCGTTACCGCGTAAATGTTTCTCTGAAAAGAAGCGAGTTTCCGGCGAAATTCCGACTGCGGCGAATCCAAAGCTTGCCGGAGCGGTTGTCCCAGCGGTTCAAACATCGGCACAAGTTCCCCATATTGCAAACTGATAAATGTCTCAAAACTGCCATGCATCGGAACATCACGCGTCGCCAGGAGGAATTCAATTTCAAAATTATCAATGGGACCTACTTTGCCGAGAATCGTTCGTTGTCTAAAATATCGATGCCGTTCCTCACCGATGTGCCCCTCCAACTGTATGACCAATTCGTTGAGTGGAACATACGCAATTCTACCGCCGAGCAAACGAACATGAATCTCTTTGGTTTCGACCATTCGGCTCAATGGAGTCGGAGTGTTTTCCATGACCGTCGCTTGGGGACGTATTTGCTGCAAATGGTTTTTCGCCCTGTCGATTTGCTCCAGTTGGGCGTTCAACTCCATGAGTTGGCGTTGGTGTTCGATTTTTTCTTTGAACGTTTGACTCTTTGCTTCGGCGGCGAGTTCGATTTCTGCCCGCATTGAGGTCATGAGATCGAACATAGCGGTATATTCCCGGCTTTGCAGATAAAGTTGTTCGGCAACGATTTCCGATTGCATTTCCAGTTTTTCGACCTCTCTTTGCAATTTTTCTGCCGTTTCTGCCTTTGTTTGCCAGACTTGATATTTTTCTTCGAGTTCGGCGAGGATGGAGGTATTTTCAACGTTTGCCGACGAATATTGAGCGCGTATTCCCGCCACCATCACGAGAATAATCAGGATACCGACAATGTTCGAGACAAGATCGAGAAATGAGTCTTGTCCGCCCAGTTCGATTTCGATAGTTTTACGTTTTCGGAGTTTCATCACGGAAATCGGGAATACCAGAGTCCCAATTCGGACGAAATAGCCGGAAAAAAGAGAAAAAATGGAAAAATTGTTTCAAAAGGGGGTATCTCTGTATTGCAAGTGGGGAGAAATTTGCTGTTCGAAGGTTCGGCTCCAAATTGTTCGTCATGATTGTTCGGACATCAACGCGGGCAAATCATTCAAACTTGCGAGTCCGAAGGTTTTCAAAAATTTCGGCGTTGTGCCGTACAAAAAAGGTCGTCCCAGTTCTTCGGAGCGTCCGACGATTTTTGCCAAGTCTTGATCCAGCAATTGCCGGATAAGATCGCCGCATTGTACGCCTCTAATCCGCTCTACTTCGGTACGCGGAATCGGCTGCCGATAGGCAATCACTGTGAGTGTTTCCATTGCCGGATTGCTCAACCGCACAGCCGCTGGCACCCCTTGCAGCCGGGCGAGCCAAGGCGCAAACTCTGGTCGGGTGCGAAGTTGGAAGCCTTCGGCAACTTCAACGACGCAAAATGCCGACCGATTCCGGTCATACCGCTTGTTAAGTTCGCGAATCAAGTGCTGGGGGCTTGTTCCTTTTCCTTCCGGCAGACCGGCAAGTTGTGCAAGTCTTCGGCTCGGCATCGGCTCTTTCGCTAGAAAAAGTGCTGCCTCCAAAAGTGCTTGCGGCGGCAAATTCGCCGCAATCGGTTCAGAGTGTGGAATCTCTTTCGGTATGGTCTCGTCGCTCAATGGAGTATCGGCTAAATCACTAAGCCGGTGTTCCGTCGCAAACCGAACCGTCCAAAAATCGTCCGTCCGACTGCCATTAAAGGGATGCAACATCATGCCGACATGGTAAAAAAATTTTTGAATCGTGTAAAGAGTATTTCGTGTGATACCGAAACGAGAGGCGCGTCCAAGATTATACTGCAAACGGCATGAAATTGTCTTTCTGCGTCCTTTGCGGAAACTTTGCGTCCCCGGCTCTTTTTTGATACAATAAACGATGCGCTCAACCGTTTCCGTTGCGATGCCCGACATCACTCTCATCAACCTCAACATGCTCTTTATGCGCTACGGCGAAGAGATCGAGCGGGAAAAACACGTTCCGCTAGGACCGCTCTATCTGACACGCGCACTGGAAGACGCAGGATTCACCGTCGATTTCCGCGACTACCAAATGATCGACTCCGAAGACCCCTTCGAGATGGACACCTTCTTAAACTTTGCCAGCAACCCGGAACCCGCCGAAATAATCGGCATCTCCTGCATGGCAAACCTGCTGCCCTTCACCATTCTCGCTCTCGAACAACTACGAAAAAAATATCCTGATAAAATTCTCATCCTCGGCGGAGTCGGTTCCAAATCGGTCGAAGAAAAACTGTTGCAACGCTTTCCCTACATCGACGTAATCTGTCGCGGAGAAGCAGAACGCAGCGGTCCCGAATTGCTCCAAGTGTTGAAAACTGTGGGGAAAGCCAGTCTGAAAAGCGTTGCCGGTATTTCTTATACAGACTCGTCCGGCAACATCATTCACACGCCGAATCAAGAGCGGATTCAAAATCTAGACGACATTCCCTTTCCCGCTTTTCACAAAATTGACCTTTCGCAATACGCCGGTTACGGAATGATGAGTTCCCGCGGCTGTCCCTATCCCTGTACTTTTTGCAGCGTCGCCCCGGTTTGGAATCTCGAATCATACAGCCGCAGTCCGCAAAACATCGCTGAAGAAATGCAATACCTGCACGAAACGGCGGGAGTCGAACTGTTCCTCTTTCAAGACGAGTTTTTCGTTTCAGGAAAACAACAAGTCATGAAATTTTGCGAAGAGTTGATCGCCCGAAGTCTGCACGTCAAATGGAAAGCGTTTGGTCGGGTCAATCTCGTCGATGAAGAAATGATGCAAGCGATGAGCGATACCGGCTGCGTGGAGTTGCGTTTCGGTGTCGAGTCAGGCAGCGACCGAGTTCTGCAAGCGATCAAGAAGGGGTTTATCGCCGCCGAAGTTCTCGACCGGATTCCGAAGGCTATCAAGTATTTTCCCCGCGTTGATGTCTTTTATGTTTGGGGCTTTCCCTTTGAAACGATGGAGGACTTTCAACAGACGCTCTTCCAGATGGTCTCATTACGGATGATGGGCGCGAGAATTTTGCCCAGTTTGCTGTCGCTGTTGCCGCAGACGGAAATCTATCGGGAGTGGTGCGGAAAGAGTGAACTTGAATTTTGTTCGTATCTTCTGCCGGAGTTTGTGTTTACGGGTCATGAAATCTGCCGCGGCGGACAGGTGGAGTTACCGGAGAAGCATCGGGACTATTTCGACTTGATTTTGAACAATGCCGATTTGTTTCCGGGCTTTTATCACATTGACTTGGCGAACAATGTTTTGCCGAAGTTGAGTATGTTGCGGCAGTTCGGTTTTTATCCCGAAGCGGTCGAGCCGGAGAGTTGCGGAGCGCATTCGCCCGGTAAGGATTTTGCCACGACGGGTAAGACGGCGTAAGGTTTCCGCCAGAAAATAATAGGGCAATAAAGAAGCAGAGCCGCAATCGTCAGATTGCGAGAGGGAACGGAAAAACAACACCGACATCGTTTGATGACACAAAGTATTGCATTCTAAAAATTGCGGCACTGAAAGGGGGCGGCTAAGGTTGTTTTGTTGGTAAAATAAGGTAAAAATGAGGTTATCATTCCAGTAGCACAGACCCTTCATTGCGATGCGGCAATAGAGATCCCCTATGAAACTCAACGGTACGCACACGTCCGTACAAGACTTCAGCATAAACAGGCTGTTTTATGAAGTCGAAATGCCGCTGCTCTCTGTTCTCGCCGAAATGGAGTTCACAGGCGTTACCGTCGATCCAGAAGTATTGCGCACATTGAGTAAACGCTTTGCCGAAAAACAGGAAATCCTCGAAAAAAAAATCTACGAACTGGCGGGACATCCCTTTAACATTGCTTCGCCGAAACAGTTGGCAGCCGTGTTGTTCGACGAACTCGGTCTGCGCCGAGTCAAAAAACAGAGCACCGACGTTGAAGTGCTCGAAGAATTGGAAAAAGACCATCCGCTACCGGCAAAGGTTATCCAACACCGCCACTGGGCGAAACTTCGGGGAACATACATCGATGCGCTGCCGGAGTTGATTCATCCGCACACAGGAAGGATACACAGTTCATTTAATCAAGTCGTAACGGCGACGGGCAGATTGAGTTCGAGCAATCCCAATTTGCAAAACATTCCCGTCCGCTCGGCGGAGGGTCGGGAAATCCGCAGTGCGTTTGTGCCGGGCAAGGGATTCGATCTGCTTTTATCGTGCGACTATTCGCAAATTGAACTTCGTGTGCTGGCGCACTTTTCCGGCGACGAAAGTTTGTGTGAAGCATTTGAGAATAATGAAGACATTCACACCCGCGTTGCTAGTGAAGTCTTTGAAGTCAAGCCGGAAGAGGTTGATCCCGATATGCGCCGCGCTGCAAAGGCGGTTAACTTCGGCGTGATCTACGGACAGTCCGCCTTTGGTTTGTCCAAGCAACTCGGCATTGACCAAAAGGAGGCGCAAAAATTTATCGACGGTTATTTTACGACGTATTCGAGCATCCGGCACTATATTGAATCGATTTTGGACGGTTGCCTTGAAAGTGGATATGTTGCCACGCTCTTTGGTCGCCGCCGGGATTTTGCGCCGGGGACGATTCGTTCGGAACGCACCGGCAATCTGAATGCGGCGGAGCGGATGGCAATTAACACTGTCATTCAAGGAACGGCTGCCGACTTGATGAAACTAGCGATGGTCAACTTGATGCCGATTGATTCATTTAAGGCGAATCTGTTGATGCAGATCCATGACGAACTCGTCTTTGAAGTTACGCAAGAAGATGCTGAAAAATTTTCGGAGTACGTTGTCGAAACAATGCTGTTGAATCAACCGCTTCGCGTGCCGCTGGTCGTCGATGCAGAATTGACGACATGCTGGAAATGAGAGTATCTGCAATCGCACATGGCTGGCGGGAAAAATTTGATGCGGAACAAACAGAGCCCGTATCGGTAACGGCAAACGGTTAGCATAAAGATACGGATTCCGGTGCTGCCGCACCGGGCTCTGTTTGTTTTGCGTTAACTTTTTCGACAACCTCTGGACTGTTGATAATGCCTATTGTACAATAGAAAAGCCAGTTTTGCAAAAGTTTAGTTAAAAATACAAAATGTCCGACTCCAAGAACGAAATCGGCGGTTACAAAGATCGATTTTGGTATCCCCGATTCTGGGATGGCATGACCATCAGTGCATGGTTCAAACTCCTGCATGCCGGTAAATACCGCGTCGCTCCCATCCGCTGGGCAATGGTCATCCTCATCACCGTCTTGGCAGTCTTCGTCAACTCCCCTTTTGCTCTGTTGCAACGCTTGTTCTACGGCAAGAAAATCCGCAACACAAAACTTGCCGGTGCGCCCATCTTTATCATCGGACATTGGCGGTCTGGAACAACTCTATTGCACGAATATATGATCCGTGATGCCCAGTTCTCCTTTGCCGATACCTACGCTTGCTTCGTGCCGGAACATTTTATTACGAGCCGATTCACCGTCCGACCGATAGTCAATGTGCTGATGCCCAAAAAACGTCCCATCGACAATATGGAAGCAGGATTCGACCGACCGCAAGAAGATGAATTCGCCCTCGTGTCGATGGGCTTACCCTCTCCTTATCGGAACATCGTTTTTGCTAACAATGGACTAGACATTGACCGCGAGTATCTTACACTGCGTGATGTTTCCGACGAAGACCGAAAGACTTGGCTTGACGGGATAGACACTTTCTTGAAAACATTGACGGTGTTTTATCCGGGCAAGCGGATTGTGCTCAAATCGCCGCCGCACACAGGAAGGATCAAAACGCTTTTAGAGCGTTATCCTAATGCAAAGTTTATCCACATTCACCGCAATCCTTATTCGATATTTCCTTCGACGTACAATCTTTGGATGCGGCTTTCCACAGATGAGGGAGCGCAGCGACCCAGCGGCGAAGGAATGGAGGATTATGTTTTCGACTCGCTCAATACAATGTACGATGCGTTTGAAGAAGATGTAAAATTGTTATCTACGAATCAATTTTGCGACATTGGATTCAAGGAATTGACCTCTGCTCCGGTGGAGACGTTACGAAAGATTTATCAAACGTTGGAACTCGAAGGTTTCGAGGAGGTTGAGTCGATTTTTAAGCAGTATGCCGATTCGCAGAAGTCGTACAAGAAGAACAAGTTTTCGATGGAGCCGGAATTAAAAGCCAAAATTGCCGAGCGATGGAAGCGGTACTTTGAACAATATGGGTACGAGACAGAGGAACGCACAGAGCCCGCCGACTAATTCAAATAGACCGTCAGCACCGCAATGTCCGCTGGCGTAATCCCGCTAATGCGGCTCGCCTGTGCCAAATCAATCGGACGAACCCTTTCCAACTTTTCCCTCGCCTCACCGCGCAAATGTTTCATTGCACTATAATCGATCTCCGGCGGAATGATACGCGACTCCAATCGCCGCATACGGTCAATGTCAATCTCCTGACGCTTAATGTAACCGTCATACTTGACATCAATGCACACCTGCTCCGCCGCCTGCGGTGAAAATTTTGACAACGCCGGAACACGTTCTACTATGTCTTGCCAACTTGTTTCCGGGCGCGATAAAAACTTTAACATCGAACCCTCCGCCGTGTGAGTCGTAGAAAGTACCTGCATTGCCGTTTCAATGTCCGATAGTTTTTGCTGTAACAAGTTATACCGTTGCGAATCAATGAGACCGATTTTTTCTCCTATCGGCGTGAGTCTTCTATCCGCATTGTCATGCCGAAGCAAGAGCCGATACTCCGCTCGACTCGTGAACATCCGATAAGGTTCATCGACACTGCGAGTTACCAAGTCGTCAATCATCACGCCGATATAGGCTTCATTTCGACGCAGAATCAACGGCTCACGTCCCAGCACTTTCAGTGCCGCATTGGTTCCTGCTATCAAACCGAGTGCCCCCCCCTCTTCGTAAC
>Ga0099364_10010064_pt1 | contig 13057 bp, 9 predicted proteins | sample TergutTh196P3_FD_73070 | JGI IMG/M metagenome (GOLD analysis project Ga0099364, IMG submission 73070) | Microcerotermes parvus P3 segment gut microbial communities from Pointe-Noire, Republic of the Congo - Th196 P3 | ecosystem: Host-associated > Arthropoda: Insects > Digestive system > Gut ...
TTTCTTTATATTTGTAAAAAAAAATGCAAAAACGTTGTAACCCGTTGAAAAAAAATGGTTTTCCCCCCCCCCCCCCTCATGCAACATGCTGAATGTCAGCGCATTACGAAAGGGCATGGCGTTCCCGCTTTCCCCCATTTTCACAAATATCTTCATCATGTCCATTCAGCTTTCAAAAAAACGAAATTACTAAAAAACTTTTTACAAAGAAACAACATATAAAATAATTTCCACCGGTAATTATATTGGGGAGTAGTTAAAAAATACAAAATGGGTTTACATCTTTACATAGACCGGCGAGATATTTTGCCTCGTTCATGTTTGTTTCCTTTTAATTAAAGCGCATATAAAGTTTTTATTCGTTTTCTTGCAGGTTTTTGCTTTATATATATTGTTGACAATCATATCTTTATCGCCTTAAATCCATTCTATTAAAGCATTTTCTATTGAGTTTTATTCGTTTTCTTGCAGGTTTTGCTCAATAGAATATCTTGTCCATTTTTTTATTCCTTCGGTTTTTAATATCCTTCTATCCGCCATTTGTTTTAAAATTCTCCTTATTTTATGTTTGTTTATTTCTTCTCCTATTCTTTGTTGAATTTCGCTAAAACCACTATTTGGATATGCTGTTATATCCTTGTATATTAACTCTTCCAAACGATAATCCTCAATGTTTTTAAGGTTTGTTTTTCTTTTAAAATTGATTTTTCTAATAAATTCCGGATTAATCGAATATTGAGTGCCTTTGCCCCTTCCTGTTTTTACAATTAATCCGAACTCAATTAATCTGCCAAGCCAATGTCTTAACCCGGATTCATCGTCTTGATTTAAAATATTTGACAGTTCGATAGCCGAATAGGATTGTTGTTGTGCCAGCAAGCCTAATGAAGTAACCTCCTTTTGCCTCAATTGAAATTCGTTGCTTGCTTTATCCATCAGTCGAAGAACCTCTTTGCTTACAAATTGCTTTTTCACAATTACTGTCACTCTCTCGTCTGTTTCCTTAACAACAGGCAATGGTTTTCCTAAACCCAACAGTGTTGCATAAACCAAATTGTAACCGCTGCCTTCCTTTTCCATCAACTCCAAATCGTAAAAAACTTTCGACAGGTGTTCGTTACGGCGAACCGACCGACTTAAAATATTTTTGGGCGTAACGCCAAAAGGCAACCTGCCCGGACTGTGAATTTCCATTCTGTCGGGGAAAATATTAACGAAAATATCGCCTCTTGTGGTATATGTTCTGTGTACCAAAGCGTTTACCAAGAGTTCTCTTACCACTTCAATAGGGAAAAAAGGGAAATTTTTTCTAAACATTCCTTCCGAGATCTCCACGCTTTCCTGCCAATCGGGGACATCGTTTAATACACGCTCCAACAGTTCTATCGGATTGGCAAAATAATCGTCTAAAAGCAGTTTCCAAACTTTTTTATCATCGTTGTCATAGCGTATTACCTGAATTGCCGGCGGATATAACAACGAAGCCCTATAGTCGCGTTTACCAATCCACAAAATTCCAAGATTCGTCAAATAGCCGTTTTTCTGAAAGAAATAAAAATCTAAAATTTCTTCATCGCTCATTCCTTTAACAAAATTGCTTACTCTTGCCGAGTTTCGTATTCCGCGTAAAAAGGCATTCCGTTTTTGTTCATCAAATTGGTTTGCAGGAACTTTTTTGTTGGTTTGTTCTTCCCACACAAAGGCATTTTTGTCGGCAGCCAAACGAGCCATTTCGTCAGGAGGGATTGGCTTGCACGTATCGTGAACCCGCACATAATATTTGCCGTCAGTGGTGGAAGCAATGGTTTGAATATTACGAAAAACTTGCACTTTAATGTATTCTGCTTTGTTTGCAGCTGTTTCGATTGTTACGGCAACACCTACATTAACGCTACGCTGTACAATGTTTTTTTGAATTATATCCGGCATATTTCTGTCTGTTATCTTCTGATTTCCGGGAGGAAATTTTTCTTTATCTTCAATGCCGATGCAGATAAAACCACCCTGTGCATTGGCAAAACTGACACAATCTTTTGCCAACTCATTCCAATCGGTTTGATTTCCCCGCAGAAACTTTAGCGACTTTTTATCCGTGTTTTTATTTTCGTACATTACGATACTTCCTTCAAACGTTGTATTCAGCTAATATAATTTGCAAAGTTAATAAATTCGGCATAAAAAGGTTCTTTTTCGGAGCGTTGAAGACTCATTCACATTTAAATTCTCATGTTTCTGCGCTGCCCTTGATTAACCTTAATCCCAGTCTTTTGCAAAAACTCCCTGTGTTTTTGTCGGAACCATGTTGCATCATCAATTCCGTCAATCGTTAATCTGAGTTTATTCGGGTCGCTCAGATAAGGTTTAATTTCGGCAACGGAATGTGAGGTTTCAAAATGCCGTTTGTACTCGGCGGAATACAATTTCCCCTTAAATCCGACAGGTTTCATATCCAAGATTTCTTTTGTCATACTTTCGCCGAACTCCAAATATCTGCAAAGGTTTTCGATGCGAAGCAATTCCCTTATCTTTGGAAACAAGGCGTGTATATTATCCAGTTCATTACGGAGTTTGTCCGTAACTTTGTTATGTTCGCCTGCGTTGATTAAGATTTGTTGTTTTAAAGTTTTGATTTCTGTTTGAAGTCCGGCATTTTCCATTTTCAGTTCTTCAATTTCCTGCTGTTGCCTTTTTACTTTTGACGTACCGAGCGCCGAACTGATGCCGTCCATAAATGCAGAGCCTGCTTCGGCGGCTGAACTTTTGAATTTTTCCGTTTTAAGTTGCCCTTTTATCTCTTTGAGTTCCGTTTGCGTTTTGTTTAACTCACTCTCTTTTTGCTGTTTCAGCCTGTCGGCATGTTCATAGTCGGTCAGCGCTTTCCGCTCTTTTTGAGTGAGCTGTTCAACCGATTGCCGTTTCAATTCTTCAGTTTGAAGCAATAACTCTATGTTTTCCTGCAAGTTTCCCTGTTGGGCAATGGCATTGCGATAAAACTCCTGCGTGGTAATATGCCTTGCTTCCGAGCCGACAATCCCTCGTTCAAGGCCGTATTTGCTCATCTTCTCTGCATAAGTGTCCTGATACTCTTTCAGTTTTACCCGTGTCATTACATCATCGGCACACAGTCGAGCGGCGTTCGGGTTTTTCTTACGGTATCTCTTTTTGCCCTGTTCTTCCCGTTCCTTTTTCTCCTTGACTTTTCTTCTTTCGCCGGTAACAATGGGCACAACCGTAGCGTGAATGTGCGGTGTTGCTTCGTCAAGATGTAGAACAGCAGATACAAGATTGTCGGCGCCGTAAGTCTTGCAAAGCCAGTCAATATTGTCATTACACCATTCATCAAGCCTGCCCTCTGCTTCAATGCGTTTCATGTCTTCGTTCGTACCTGTAAGCATAATGCGGATTGCCCTTACTTGGTTATGACCAATCTTTCGGGTAATGCCTGCGTTTTCTATCCTGTGTCGAATGGCTTCCGTCCGGTTGTTCACTCCTTTTGGAAACTCGATTAGTTCTCTGTTCAGATGTGAGCGTTCGGGGTCGGCGTTTTTGGGCATTTGTGTCCGTTCAATATGCGCCGTCATTTTTACCTCGTTGCCCGATGACTTGTCTAAATGTAAAACTGCATATCCCATATTTCTGTTTTTTGATGTGTGATTTTTTTTGTTTTACTTTCCTCGGGGTTTCAAAAGGGGTGTCCCCTTTTGCCTGTTAGGGCTTTTTTAGTGCAGTGAAACGGAGCGTTAAGAAAAAGCCCTAATAGGCTATGGCTATTGTTAAATAGCCGCCGGCGGCGCCACCGTCAAAGCCTGCGCCCTCGCTTCATGCTCTTTTCTCTCACGGGAAAACGGTTTTTGAGGCAGTCGTTCAGGTCTTTGTAATCCCGATAAAAGTGTGACTGATCTATCACTTCAGCAGTCGGAAATAATCGTATAATTTCTGATGCCGTTTTCCGTCCCGCTTCATCGTTATCGAAAAAAGAATGGATTGTCCGGTGCGATTCGATAAAAGGAATTGCTTTTTTGAGATTGGCGACCGAGTTTAAAATAACGGTATCAATTCGTGGCTGACCATTATTTTTCAATGTGAGATAAGAGAGGAAATCCATAAAACCCTCGAAAACCATAACCGTATCGCTGTCGTTATCAATGGTTGTAATGCCTTTCGGCGACAGGCAACCCTTAAAATATCTGTTGCGAAGTTCGTATCCGCCCATATCGTTTTCAAAACCAATGGTAAAATAGCGTTTTCCATTAGCAGTAAAATGGACTTCCCTGCATATCTGTACGGCAAAGGCTATGTTTATGTTCCGCTCTTTCAGGTATTGAATCAACGCGGGATTGCTTAAAGTATCTATGTGTATCTCCTCAAACGCGGGTAAAGATGTTTGCGGGCGAAAAGAAAAAGAACCGGCGGCGGACGTGCCGGCGGAAACTTGTCCGGCAATGATTTTAAGAACGTGCGGAACGCTGTCCGTACCGTTATATTCCATAACGAAGTCGAGAATGTTGCCGCCCATGCCGGCGCCGAAGTCGTACCATTCGTTGCGTGCCAAATTGACCTTGAACGAAGGCTCGGTTTCTTCCCGAAACGGCGATTTATACCAAAGGCTGCTGCCTTGCTTTTTACAGGGCGCAATGCCCAACGATTGCAGATATTCTGCTAAAACTATGTTTTTTGCTTCTTGTATATTCATTTTATCGGTTATTAAATGTTTAAATCTGTTTTTCTTTTCGCCCGTAAAGTTTTTACATAAGCGAAAAGAGCTGAAAAGTACTTTACATTACTGCTTGTATATATAAATACAGGATAAAGTAAAGTTGTTACGGTTCGTTCCTCCGGTCGCTTTACTCTGTTCTTTTATATATACGCCCATAACACAGTAAAGCGGTTTCTAATAGTGATATTCGGTATTAAAACTGTATTTCCTTGCGGCGTCTTTTACTATCATACGCTTGTTTTCCAAAAAAGCCTTCAGTTTTACAAGTTTGTTTTCGCCATAAAGACAACCAATTGCCGCATATCCGCGTTTAAGAGCTTTCATCAGTTCGGTGTAACCGTACCGCTCCGCATTTGGAAACGCTGCTTCCAACGCCTGCCTGTGCTGCCCGCTTTCCAGTTCGGAATAGTCAAAGGATTGGGATCTGTTTTTATCAAAACTGTACTCCTCGACCAATTCCGGCAAAGCGTTTTCATTAATGCGGAACGCAAACGGCTGAAAGTCCATTGCCCGTATGTGGATTGCCTGAACTGTGCTTATATTGCCGTCAAGTTTGTCTTTGGCAATTTCCAACACCGTTTCGGCTTTGTTGTTCAACTCCGTACCGATATGTCCGCGTGCATTTTCGTCCGCCTTGTTTTGATGCAGTACGGTATGTATGTGGATTTGCCTCTCGTCAGTCCACTGCATCAGTTTTGATATAATCTTTGTTGATTCGCTCGGACTGTTGATGTCGTACACCATATCCCGTATGCCGTCAATAATAACCAGTCCCAGATTTTCCGTGCGGTAAATCGCTTCTTCCGCAATCGCTATCCTAATTTCCGGCGTGTGCCTGCGCAGTGTCAGGAAGTCAAGATTTTTCGGTTCTTCATTCAGCGGCAATTCTGCCATGCGGACAATACGGCGCATCACCTTTTGGCAATGATAGGGGCTTTGTTCGGTGTCCACGTACAGAATCTTCCGTTTGCTGTCGGGCAGTTCGGCTGCATATTGCAGGACTGTACCGTTTTTCAGCGCTGCGGCAACAATAGCCGACACGTTAAATGTTTTTTTGCTCTTTGCCTTGCCGATGGCTGTGCTGAAGTTGCCCAGTGTTCCGATGGCTGAACCGTGTACACGAAGAATTTCCGGTGCAACTGCATATTCTCCCGTAAGCGTCAAGCGTGATGCCTGCCACAGAATGGCGATTTCTCGATTTTTTGTTTGCTTTTCCATTATTTACGCCCTCCTGTTTTGCGCCCTGCAAGTTCAAGGGCAAGTTCGGCGTCAACGATAATTTTACGTCCTATCTGAGTTACGGCTTTGTCTATCTTCCCGCCCTTCTTTATACGGTGCGCAGTAGGAATACTGCACCCAAACAGTTGAGAAATACCATGTATTCCGTAAACGTACTTTTTTGCGGGATTGACAACGGGCTGTGGCGCCTCTTGATGTCCCGAAGTTTGATTGAGGCGAAGAAATTCCTCGCCTGTCATTTGCCAAAGCGGCTTTTTTCTTAAATCTTCATTAATATTCATGATAACCAAGTTTTAAAGTTAAACATCAGCCTTGTACTTCGGCTTTTTGTTCGAACGCCGCAAAACTACGGGTTATCTTTCGGGCAGCCTGATTATCGTAGCAGGTTGAAAACGGGAATGTTGACAGCTAATGATTTACGGTGACAGTTCATTTTTCAAAATCGTAGTACGGTCGTAGCCGCCGGTTAAAACGGATAATCATGGAATACTATTTTATAATCGCCGGCAAACGCTTCCCTGCGTTTTCTCTCAAAGTTCTGACCGATTTTGATATGATACCGCGTTTCAAAATAGTGTTTGATTTTCGGGTCTCTGCCGGGCAAAAAGTAACTGTTGGCGTGAAGCCCGGAAAGGAAAATAATCAGACTTTTTATATCCGCCCTCTTATTTTCGTGTGTGGAAATCCAGTGCCGGTTTTCATTCAGGTATCTGTCTTTGATTAATCTTTGTTCCAATAATAGAAACCTTTCGTACATTTTCGCCCTGAAAATCATATCGGCTTCTATTGTTTCCGGCTTCGTTTCACTGATTGTTTCGGCTTTTTCTGTTTTCTGTATAATATCCGTATCTTCTTCTTTATCGGAAAAATAATCGTTCATGATTTCCAAAAACGATTTGCCGGTTTGATATATTTTTGAATAGTAATTGTTTGCAATCCATTTTCGTTCACGTATATAGTCGGCTTTTTCGTTTTGCAGCCGAATTATTTCCTGCCGTGTTTCTGCCAGAAACATATCTTTTTCACGCTCGGTAGGATATTCCTGTTCCCGAATCTCTTTGAGGTCATTCTGCAACAGTTCCAACCGGTTGGCAAATGCTTCCCGCTCGTCAAGTTTGCATAATATCCAAAAATCCAATCCGTTGAAAACGTTTTCCCTTGTTTCGTATATCCCGATATTGTTTTTGATAAGCGCCCGCAAACGAGCCAAGACGTTTCTGTTCAGATTTTCAGAAACTATTTGCAAAACAAGTTCTTCAAAACGGAATTGATTAAGAGTTTCAAAAACGTTTTTGTATTCTTCCTGCCTGCGTACCTGATACCTGTCCGGTGAACAGGGGTCGCTTTTCCACAAACGGTTCAGAGATTCATACGTTGCTGACAGTGATATAATAGATTCGTTTACTGATTTCATATAATCATAAATCATAACAAAAACGCCTTAAAATTACTAAATCTTTTCTTTACAGCCGGTTAAATTTGTCCATTGCGTTGGCTTTTATATCATCGGCAATGTCAATATACGGCTTCATGGCTTTATAGTCGCTGTGTCCCGTCCATTTCATAACCACCTGCGGAGGAATACCAAGCGACAGGGCATTGCAGATAAACGTCCGCCGTCCTGCATGTGTTCCCAACAAGGCGTATTTTGGAAATACTTCATCTATTCGCCGGTTGCCTTTGTAGTATGTTTCTCGCACCGGTTCGTTGATTTCCGCCAGTTCGCAAAGTTCTTTCAAATAGTCGTTCATTTTTTGATTGGATATGACAGGCAAAACCTTATCATGCTCAAAGGCAACATCTTTGTATTTGTCAAGTATGGCTTTGCTGTGGTTGTTCAGTTCAATAACAAGATTATCCGCCGTTTTGACGGTTGTAACTTCTATGTGACTGTCCTTTATATCGCTTTGTCTGAGGTTGTAAACGTCAGAATGCCGCAAGCCGGTGAAGCAGCAAAACAGAAATACGTCCCGAACACGTTCCAGATATTGTTTATTCCGGGATATTTCATAACTCCGCAACCTGTTCAATTCACTCCATGTCAGAAAAATGACTTTTTTAGTAGTGTTTTTCAGTTTGGGTTTGAACATATTGTAAGCATCATTTTTATGATACCCGTTTTTGAAACTCCAACGCAAAAACCATTTCAGAAATCCTGTCTGTTTGCCGATGGTGCTGTTTCTCATGCCTTTAACATCACGCAAAAAGCAAACATATTCATTCAAGCCAACCTCGTCGAAATATTCAAATGTGATTTCAGGATTGAAATTTGTGAGATGATTCTTAACGGCTGCAAATTTTTCGTATGTGGCATGTGTCCAGTTATTCTGTTGCCCGCACTCTTTCACAAACTCATCAAAAACGGTCATAAAATTTATTTCGGCATTTTCCGGTTTATCTTCTGCAATCGGAATCGTTTTGTGTTTTGCTTTGAAAGCCTCTTTTACATGTTCAGTGGTTGGAATACTACTTTTTACTTCAAACTCCTTGAAGATATTTTGCATTTCGGTATAATAGCGCAGCAGGTCGGCATTGATTTCCGATGCGCTCTGTTTCAGTTTGTTGGTGCAGCCGTTTCTCACACGCTGCTTTTCGGAATCCCACTTGGCTGCGTCAATCCTGTAGCCTGTGCTGAAATCAATACGTGTACCTCCATAAATTACGCGCATACGGATTGGTATGTTATCCGCAACCGTTTTCCCGTTCTTCTTCCGGCTTTCGAGCGAAAAGATGATGTTTCGTTTAATGTTCATATCAAAATAGGCTTTAAATTCACGCCCAAAAATACACCCAATATTTGATATATGCAAACATATTTTAAGTTATTCTATCTAAATATGATTTTGTAATAACCTGTTTATTAATAGGTAATTGATATAAAATGATTTTTTATGATAGTGTAAGTTATAGAGCCCCTCTCTCCGCGGAAAGCCTAAGACAAGAGGCGACAAAACGAAGACAAGCCCTACAAATTCAATGATTTGCAGGGCTTTTTCGTTACAAACATGTCAGGGGAAAATACATTGAATTGCCAAAAAAGGACAAAGTTCCGTTGCTAAATCGTAACCTACTCCCTGAATTTAAAACAGGTTACGATTTGTCCGAAATTTGCAGCGTGTTGTCGCTATTTGGCAATCTGCATGTACTTAATGTTTAATCCGTTGCAATTAGTTTTGCAACATAAAAAAATGAGTAAATGAAAAGTACATTCAGCATCCTTTTTTATCTTAAAAGGAACGGACAAAAAGCAAACGGCAATATGCCGGTTATGGGACGTATTACCGTTAATGGTCAAGCCGTACAGTTTGCGGCAAAAGTTGAAATCAACCCCAATTACTGGAATGTCAAAGCCGGAAAAGCTATTGGCAGAGTAAGCGAAGTACAGCAAGTAAACGCTATTCTTGAAAGCATTAAATCTACGATGACAAAAATTTATCGCGATTTGTGATACGTTGAAAACTTGTGTTACTTTTCATTGGTTAAATTTATTTCTAGCAACTTCTTACATCATTTGTATCTTTGTAAAAAATTATGCTGCGGGTTATAAAAATAACATTTCTCGTATTTCTGACTGTTAATATTTATGCTCAGGAATCGGTTAATACTTCGGTTTTGGCAACCGGCAAGTGGTTTAAAATAGCGATAACGGAAGACGGCGTTTACAGAATAGATTATTCGAAACTACGACAACTTGGGTTAGACAATCCGGCGCGACCTAAGATATACGGCAACAACCGGGGGCAGCTGTCATATTATAATAATGACCCGAAACCGGACGACTTGATAGAGATGGCAATCTATTTTTCCGGAACCGGCGGCGAACTGAAAGAGGGCGAGTATATTCTGTTTTTCGGAAAAGGCGTAAACCGCTGGGATTATGATGATGTTGCCGACACCTACAATCATGTGCGCCACAACTATTTCGACACCGCTTATTATTTCATTACCTCCGACAACCTTCCCGCGAAAAGAATAGCGATTGCCGACTCGGCGCTAACGGCAAACTACCTGTCGGAGACGTCAGATGCGCTGTTTATCCATGAAATTGACAACGTGAATCTTATACGATCGGGCAGAGAGTGGTTTCAACCCGTTTCGAGCATGAGCGGACTTACAATTAATCCCGAATTTTCAAATCTTGTAGTTTCGGAAAAAATAGATTACAAAATAAGAGTTGTCGCAAGGGCAAATATCGAGACAATATTCAGGCTCAGCGAAAATAATAGCACTATAAAGGATATAGCGGTTAAGCCGGTCAATCTTTTTAATCACACCGGCGTTTATGCAAACATTGCCGAATACTCCGATTCGTTTATTCCGGTGGCGGCTTCTGCCTTCGAACTGAGATATATAAACAACGGAGCCGTTGGCGAAAATGCAGGTTGGCTTGATTATCTTATTCTTCAGGGCAGGAAACATAACGTTTTCAGCGGCTCTGCTTATCAGTTTGGCGATAAACGCTCGGTTGGCGCGGGGAGAATTACCGAATACAAACTGTCGGGCGTTAAAACGGACATAACTGTATGGAACGTATCCGATATGTGGAACGTTAAAGAAATGCCTTTGAAAAGAGCGGGGGAAACGGTTTCGTTTAAAGATAGTTCGGCAACTCTCAACAGATATTTTGCCTTTTCGGCGGCGAATGTTCTAACTCCCGTAATATCGAACACGCCTGTGCCTAACCAAAACTTACACGCATCGCCGCCTGCCGAGATGATAATTGTATCGCACCCCAAGTTCGTGGAATATGCCGAACAACTAAAAGATATTCATGCCCAAAACAGCGGCTTAACTTCCATAATAGTAACGCCTGAGCAGATATACAACGAGTTTTCGGGCGGCATACCCGATATTGCGGCTATCCGCAACTTTGTCAGATTCAAACATATAAATCAGAAGAACTCCGCAACGCCGCTTAAATACTTGTTGCTGTTCGGCAGAGGCTCATACGACAACAAAACCAAGCCGCCGCATAATCCCAACTACATACCCACCTATCAGTCGCAGAACTCCAACATTGTAACATCTTCATTCACATCGGACGATTTTTACGGCTTGTTGGACGATGACGCGGGAGAGGCGGAGGGCGCATTAAACATAGGCATAGGCAGATTTCCGGTGGTTGATACCGTTGAAGCCGGCATAATATTGTCGAAAATACGCAATTATTTAGCCCCACAAAATAACGGCAACTGGAAAAACATTATCTCTCTGATAGCCGATGACGAAGATAACAACATACATATAACCGACTCGGAGATTCTTGCCAAATACATCAACGACAGTTTGCCGGTTTATAACGTAGATAAAATTTATCTGGACGCATATAAGAAAATTACCACGGCAAGCGGACAGGCGTATCCTGACGTCAACAAGGCAATTAACGACAGAATTAACTCCGGAGCTTTGATATTCAACTACGTGGGTCATGGCAATGAAAACGGTCTTGCTCACGAAAGAGTATTGACGGCAGATGATATACGGTCGTGGAAAAACGAAAGCCGCCTGCCTCTTTTCGTAACCGCCACATGCGAGTTTAGCAGATTTGACGACATTGAAATAAACTCGTTTACAGGCGTAAAAACCGCGAAAACCTCAGTCGGCGAACTTACTCTCTTGACCGAAAAAACAGGCTCGATAGCCCTTATGTCAACAACGCGGGTCGCTTTCTCAACTCCCAACGCATTATTGAATCAAAACATATTCCGCTACGCCTTTAAACGGGACGACTATGGCGCTCCGCTTGCGCTTGGCGATATAATAAGGCTTGCAAAAAACGCTTCGGGCAGCGACATGAACAAACGAAACTTCACCCTGCTTGGCGACCCCGCCCTAAGGCTGCAATATCCATGGCACGGAAACATTGTAACCGACCACATCAGCGTTGACACCCTCAAGGCTCTTTCGATAGTAACCATTTCGGGACATGTTGAAGATGTTCACGGCAACCTGATGTCCGACTTCAACGGAATAGTTTCGCCAACCATTTTCGACAAGGCGGCAAACGCCAAAACGCTTGCAAACGATGGGGGCGGCGTTGTAGAGTTTACGGTAAGGAACAATATCCTGTTCAACGGAAAAACCATGGCAAACAACGGTAAATTTTCTTTCACGTTTATGGTGCCGAGAGAGATTGACTACACCATTGGTTATGGAAAAATCAGCTATTACGCCTCTGATGACGCATTGGACGCGCAGGGATATTTCAACGACATCATTGTCGGAGGATTTTCGCAGCAACAAATGGACGATATTGAAGCGCCCGAAATAAAGCTCTATCTGAACGATATGCTTTTCAGAAACGGCGGCATAACCAACGATTCGCCGCGGCTGCTTGCGATAATCAAAGCAAAGGCGGGCATAAACACAACAGGCTTGGGCATTGGGCGCGACCTGATTGCATATCTCGATGATGACCAAAACAACTATTTCATTCTCAACAACTATTTTGAAAACGACTTTGACGATTACACGCGCGGAAGGGTTGTTTACGACCTCTCAAGTCTTTCGGAAGGAGAACATTCGCTCACGCTGAAAGCATGGGATAACTACAATAACTCATCAACCGCCACAATACGGTTTACGGTTGAAACAGACGGAAAGTTTATATTGAAAAACCTTATGAATTATCCAAATCCGTTTGCCGCCGAAACCGCCATAAGAGCCGAGCATAACCGTCCCGACACCGAATTGGACGTTGTTGTAAGAATAATACGCCTGAACGGACAAACAGTTAAAACAATTCACACAAAGACCTATTCGGCGGGTTTCAGCCTGCCCCCAATAATTTGGGACGGCAGAGGCGACAACGGCGCTAAAGTTGAAAAAGGGTTATATATCTACACCGTAACAGTGAGAACTCCAAGCGGCGAAACTGCGGCTGTTTCGGGGAGAATGGTAAAACATTAATGCCCCGACATATTTTTGTTTAAAAACCAATTTGGTTTTCACGGATAATTTGTATTTTTGTACTGTACTTTTAAAAATAAAAGTTATGGCACATTATCTTGACCCCAAAAATGATTTGACTTTCAAGCGTGTTTTCGGCGAACACAAGCATCTCTGCATGAGTTTAATCAACAGTATGCTGCCCCTCGAAAA
>Ga0099364_10010065_pt1 | contig 13057 bp, 13 predicted proteins | sample TergutTh196P3_FD_73070 | JGI IMG/M metagenome (GOLD analysis project Ga0099364, IMG submission 73070) | Microcerotermes parvus P3 segment gut microbial communities from Pointe-Noire, Republic of the Congo - Th196 P3 | ecosystem: Host-associated > Arthropoda: Insects > Digestive system > Gut ...
GACACGACGGAAGAGATTATTAAAACCGACGGCGATCGATTTACCGACAGGCCCCTTTATCAAGTTTCAACCGGCGTCGGTGCTTTTGTGAGAGAACTGGATGATGCAATGATTGAAAAAGGCATTGAAATTGCCGTTCATTCTATGAAAGACCTGCCGACACTTCGCCCGCCCGAACTCATTACAGCCGCCGTTCTTCCACGAGATTCGCCGTATGATGTCCTTTTAACAAAAACCGGACTGACAATTGAAGAACTCCCCAAAAATGCCGTCATCGGAACCAGTTCCATGCGCCGCCGCGCTCAATTGCTGCGCTTTCGACCGGACTTGATAATTGAAGAATTGCGCGGAAACATTGACACACGCCTTCGAAAACTCAATGAAGGACAATACGACGGAATCATTCTGGCGGAAGCCGGTCTTGAAAGAATGGGCTGGGATCACATGATTCGGACACGCTTGGATTTAGATATGTTTTGCCCGTCTCCGAATCAGGGAACCGTTGCCATCGTAGCACTTGATAAAACGCCTGCCGTTGTAGCTGTTTCTCTTTTGAATCATCCGACATCCCAAATCGAAACAAGAATTGAACGCCTTGTCGTTCACGATTTGGAAGGGGGATGTACAACCCCGATTGGTTCGTATGCGAAATTCGATCCTGACGGCAAAAAAATTCGTGTTCGGGCAGAGGTTCTTTCTTGTGACGGAACGCGCAGCATCAAAATTGATGAAAAAATTTCAATTGAAAACTGGGAAGAAGAGGCAAAAGAGCTGGGCAGAAAACTGGCGCAGTCCGGCGGAAAAGTGCTTGCGGAAGATGCTGTTTGTTACATCAGAGATTTAAAAGAAAAAAATAAAAAATAAGTGAAGTAAAAGTAAGTGAAGTAGTAAGTAAAAATAAAAAAAATAAGCGGAGGAAAGAATTGTGTATCAAGCCGCGGGAATCAAACTTAAAAATCCGACTCTTTTGGCGGCCGGTGTTCTTGGGACAACCGGCGCTTCCATGGTTCGTATGATTCAAAACGGTGCAGGCGGCGTCGTTTCAAAATCCATCGGACCGGTTCCTGTATACGGACACGCAAATCCTTCAATGATTGCGTTAGAACATGGTTACCTAAATGCTATGGGCCTTCCAAATCCGTCTTATACTGAATTTGTTCAGGAAATTGATTTTGTGAAAAAAAAGGCAGACGCGCCGATTGTTGCAAGCATTTTCGGAGGAAACATTGATGATTTTGTCACCGTTGCCAAGGGACTTGCAGATGCAAAACCGGACGCCTTTGAATTGAATTTAAGCTGCCCGCATGCCGAAGGGTATGGCGCCGACATCGGCAGCTGCCCCTGTCATGTTGAAGAAATCACAGCCGCCGTAAAAGATGCTGTTTCGGTTCCTGTTTGGGTCAAATTAACGCCCAATGTTTCAAACATAAAGGAGATTGGAAAAGCCGCACAAGACGGCGGTGCAGATGCGGTTGCTGCAATTAATACCGCTAGGGCGATGGCGATTGACATTCATTCGGGATATCCGATCCTTGGCAACAGATCCGGCGGACTATCAGGTCCCGCTGTCAAACCGATTGCCGTAAAATGTGTTTATGATTTGTACGAAACGCTGGACATTCCGGTTATCGGCGTCGGCGGCATTTCAAAATGGGAAGATATGATTGAAATGATGATGGCGGGTGCTGCTGCGGTTCAAATCGGATCGGCGGTTTATGAAAAGGACATGATTTTTAAAGATGTTTGGAGCGGCGCTGAAAAGTTTATGGCGGAGAATGGATATTCGTTTTCCAAGCTCATCGGAATGGCACACACCAAAAAATAAGAGGATAAAGGAAAGGATAGAATAAAGGATAAAGGAAAATGACATACAATTGCTGCCCCCCCGCCGGATACCCAAAAAATGCAAAAATCATCAAAGTGATCGAAGAAAACGCAACCGGAAAAAAGACACTCCTTTTTGACGCCAAATTTGAAAACGTATCGCCGGGTCAATTTTGCATGGTCTGGATTCGCGGAACGGATGAAATCCCTCTCGGCTGCTCATACGAAAACGGCGTCACATTCCAAGTTGTCGGTCCTGCAACGACTGCCCTTTCCCAATTAAAAGTCGGCGACTTCGTCGGCCTTCGCGGTCCTCTGGGTCACGGATTTACTCTCCCAAAGAAGGGAGAAAAGATATTAATCATCTCCGGTGGCATCGGTGCTGCCCCTTTAGCCCCTCTTGCCGAGTGTTCCAAAAAAGAGGGGGCAGATGTCACAACCATCTTAGGTGCCCGCAGCGACAAAGACATGATTTTTGAAAAACGCTTTTCAAAAACCGGAAAAGTCATTTTGACAACCGATGACGGATCCGTTGGCAAAAAGGGATTTGTCACAGACGCCTTATCCGAATTAGACGCAGCCGCTTTTGATAAAATCTATGTTTGCGGTCCCGAATTGATGATGAAATTTGTCATGGACGTTTTGATTCAAAAAAATGCAATCCAAAAAGCTGAATTTTCGATGGAGCGCTATTTTAAATGCGGGATTGGTGTTTGTGGTTCCTGCTGCATTGACGCCCTTGGTGTCCGCGTCTGCAAAGAGGGTCCCGTCTTTAAAGCAAAGGTGATTCAAGATTCCGAATTTGGAAAATATCACCGTGACGCTTCGGGGAAGCGAATAAAATATTAACTCCTCACTTTTTGAGGATGAAATCAAATATTGTGCTTTTTTAAAAAAGTAAAATTGGGTTACTGCTACTATCTGCTGCCATTACCTACTTGCCACTGCCGTTCTTTCAATAAAAATGAACCTTATTTTAAAAATAAGGAAAACGATGTTTCGTTTAAAACAAAAAAAATAGATGTGTCATCCGTTCTAAAAATTCCCTCTTTTCTTATCATGCACTTCTCCATTAAAATACAGGATTTCATCTCTTTATATATATATTTCATTCTATCTCTTTTTCTTTTCTTTAAAAACATTTAACTGCTTTTCCTTTCATGAAATTTGCAAACCGAAGCATCCGCTTTTATCAAATCAATAACCTGGGGTACCTCTTTCAAAATCAACAAACAATATTCGATAAAAATGTACCGTACCCTAACCCCGAATTATTATAAAAAAGATGTTTCGTTTAAAACGAGGAAAGATAAAATGGGAATAACAGCCTTAGAAAAAAAACAGCTCAATTTCATTGCCGAAATCAAGCAAAAAATACGAAAAGCACAATATGAAGCAATGCAAACCGTAAATGTGCAGCTTGTCTGCCTTTATTGGGAAATTGGAAAAGCGATTGCTGAAAAGCAACAGGAAGGCTGGGGCAAAGCAGTTGTGTCCACGCTGTCAAAAGAGCTGCAAAAGGAATTTCCCGGAGTGGGAGGGTTTTCTGTAACGAATTTATGGCTAATGGCTCAATTTTATACAGAATATCACGATGTTGAAAATCTCCAACCATTGGTTGGAGAAATTAGCTGGACAAAGCAAATCGTTATCCTTACCCGTTGCAAAGACAATCTTGAAAGACAATTTTACATTCAGGCAACAAAAAAGTTCGGTTGGACAAAAAATGTGCTTATCCACCATATAGAAGGCAAAAGTTATGAAAAATACCTGCTCAATCAAACCAATTTTGAACAAACTTTGCCTGAAAACATCAAAAGTCAGGCAATTTTAGCCGTAAAGGATGAATATACTTTTGATTTTCTCAATCTTGGTGAAGAACATTCTGAAAATCAACTTGAAATTGCGTTGGTCAATAACATTCGGGCATTTTTGCTTGAAATGAATTTTCAATTTGCCTTTGTGGGTCATCAATTTCAGGTACAAGTCGATGACAAAGAATACTTTATAGATTTGCTGCTCTACCATCGGCAATTGCAATGTCTTGTGGCGATTGATCTGAAAGTAGGTGAATTTATGCCCGAACATAAGGGAAAAATGGCGTTTTACCTCTCCATTTTAAACGACAAAGTGAAACTACCCAACGAAAATGATTCGATCGGCATCATCATCTGCAAAGAGAAAAACCGCACCGTGGTTGAGTATTCTCTAAAAACAAGCAATATGCCTATCGGCGTGGCGACTTACACCACCACCTCAAAATTGCCTGAGAAATATCAAAACGTTCTACCCGACAGCGAAACAATTATTAAAAAATTGGAAAATTATTTTGAAGAATAAAAAAGGATACAAAGAAGTGACCAAAGCATTTGTTTTCTCTTCTAAGCTCTTATTTTTTGACAGCGATTGATCAAACGAGAATTGAATTGGGTTTCATGATCGACTTTGATGAAAAAGAAATGAATCCAAAAAAAGAATTTAATCCCCTGTTTTTTTCTCTTCTTTTTCTTTCTTCAGCTCATTTGCCAACTTTCTGATACTTTCCGATATTTGAAATTCGTTTGCTCCCCAATGAACAATAACGCCGGTCTGTCCGTTGATTTGAACAATTTTTCCGGAGTTTTCGGATTTGCAGCACCGCATGATAAACGGCATGGACGGCTTCATCATCGCTGAACGCATTGGGCACAAATCAACAAATTCGTAAGACAGATGCGGATAAAGGGTTTCAAAAACTTGGCGGGATGTGTCGCATCCGATGAGCACGCTGTTGTTTTCTTCGATTTTATCGGTGTCCAAAAATTTGCCTTTTAAACCGGAAGCATGGCACGGGTAAACGGTTTTTTCGCCCTGATAAACTGATATGTCCACCGCTTTTTCAACAAACCGAATTTCCAAATCCCCGAAAAGATGACTTTGGTCTAACCTGCGTATGCAATCAATAAGCCATGGCGGATTTGGCGGAAAAATATCAATCACTTCAATCTCCGAAATGACTGACAAGTCGGGGTCTTTGACGAATGTGATATGGCGGTCAATGCCGGTGAACAAAACGGTTGTTACTTTTTTATCTCTTTTTTTGTTTTCACGCGCGCAAACTTCAGCCGCCTTTTCAATCAAAAATGTTCGATTTTTGATATTGACAATGTCATCGTAAGAAACAATTTCATCGGCGGATGCAAGAAGCTTGGAGGAAGTGATCTGTCTTAAAAAACCGGAACCCTCGTGCCAAACTTGATATAAGCAATATTCGTCCGCATTTTTTTCCAAAACGTATTGAGATAAAAAATAAATAGAAGAGGCATCAGGCGAGAAGGTGCCTGATTGTTGGAACCCGATATGTTTGTATTCTTGCGGAAAAATCATAAAATCCCATCCCTTTTGTTTATTCAATCAAAATAGATGGATGTATAAAAAGATTACAGAACGAAAAATGATGAAACGCGGAAAGGATGATTTTTAAAAAATCGAAAAAGGAAAAAGAAAAAGGAAAAAGAAAAATCTGAAAAATTCAGATTTAACTTAATGTGATTGATCAATGAGATCGGGTTTTAATTCCTTCAAGGCGAGGGCGACTAAAATTTGTGTCACAGGAATTGTGACGAAAAGACCTAATCCTAAAAGAATCGCCCCGATCAAATTAAGAATTAGGCAAACCACAATTAAAATAAATGTGATCAGGAAGTTGTCCTTTGCAATATTGAAACTTTCCGTAATCGCATACATCAGATTTTTTGAAGGCACCATAATGTAAATGTAGATCGCGAAAGTTAAGAAAAATGCAGCAACAAAAACAATAATCGGATAAAAAAGAAGAAGAATAAAACCTATGAACGGAATCATGCCTATTATATTCAAAATAATGAAAGGGATTAATACAACAGCAGCAAAAATCAAACTTCTGATGTAACCGTGCAATGAATTGAATGAGTAAAAGACATCTTTGATTTCAACTATGTCATCCCGTGCTCCTTTGATTGCCATATAAATAAGGCCAAAACAAAGGGGAATGATAACAAAAAAAGCAACTATGAATTGAATGGCTATACTGATTAGCGATGCGCCCGTCATTAAGAGGAATGAGCCGAATAAAGAAGCGGCGATAAATGTGATAAATAATGTGATAAATAAAACAACAGCGAAAGGAAGAAGAACGATGATGCAGCCAACGATAAAAGCAGCAAGATTATTCTTCCAGACGTCAAACCCTTTTTTGAGCCCGTTTTCAAAATCCATAATAATAACCCCTATTTTAATTTATTTTAAAACAAACATAAAATTCCGCTGAATTGTTTCAATTAAACGGAGAACTCATAGCAAACATGATAATGAAAGTTGTACATTAATAAGTTTTCGCCATTGGCAGCAATGAAAAAAATAGAAGCATGAAAATCAAAAACAAAAAAAAAGAAAAAATGAAATCTGACGAATCAGATTTCTATTTTTATTTATGATTGGTCTTTAAGAGACGGTTCAAATTCTTTTAACATAGATGCTGCAAATAGAAGACCGATCGGCATTGTAACAAAAAGGATACCACAGAAACCGGCAATAATTATGGTCAAAATGGTCATAATAAGGTTGGATTTGCTGATTCTGAAGCTTTCTTTAAGTGCAAAGACAATGTTCTCGGATGGTGTCATCACATAAATGAACAACGTGAAGTACAAGAAAATCATGAGAACGAAAACAATGAGGAACATCACAGGCATGAATAAAAAGCTCAAAAAGCCGAGTCTTAAGGCAGTTGAAAACATTATGAGTAAAAAGAAAATGATGTAGACAACAAAGAGGGGTAAGAAAAAGCCAAGGAAGCCTACCCAGCTTCTGATGAACGCGCTGACGGATGAAAATCCACAAAAAATGTCTTTAATATCCGGTGTTTCACCGCGTGAACCTTTAAGAACCATGTAATAAAGACCATAAAATAACGGTCCTATTGTGACAATAAAGCAAGAACCAACGACACAAATCAAAAAACCAACAATATAAGCAACAATGTTGGCAACGAATACGTCAAAGGCCTTTTTTAAAGATACAGAAATGACATCAAAGTCCATAATAATAACTCCTATATTTTATTAACATACTTAAGTAACTAATGTAACGAATATAACAAATACAACGTCGGCAACGACTGCAAAACGCATGAAAAAAATATTGCCGGCAAACAGACAATATAAAACCAACCCAATTGAATTGTTTGAATAAAATTGGATATGATCTCATAAAGTTTGATAAGAGAATAATGAAAACAATGTATTAAATACGTTTTCATTATGAAAGAAGAATATCGAGAATACTATATATAATTATTGTTTTTTAATATGATGCTTTCTGCATATTTTTAGAGAATATCTTTTTTGTTTTTGTTTTTAAAAAGTGCCATCATCCGACCCCATATTTTCCCAAACCCCTTTAAGCCGCCCTCCAAGAGCCAGCTTCCCGAGTTTTTTTGAAACCTCAGGATGCACTTTCGCCGGCACCACATTTTCATAATCCGTTGACGGAAGCGGCGTTAAATAATGTGCGCGGACTTCACCCCCCTTTTTGCAGATCCAATCAATCATGTCCAACGTCAAACTCTGATCTTTGAGTGTTTCTCCCGGAAACCCGATGATGAAATCAACAATTGGTGTCATCCCCGTGTCAAAACAAATTTCTGCCGCATTGTAAACATCTGCCGCCGTATGACCGCGGCTGATTTCCTTTAAAATCACATCGCTGCCGGATTGAGCACCGATACTGATTGAGTCGTTGAAACAATGCGTCTGAACGATGTCCATCAATTCTTCCGTAACAAATTCGGGACGAACTTCTGAAGGGAATGTTCCAAAAAAGAGGCGCTTCCCTTCAAGTTTTGAAAGGGAAGATAATAATTCCTTGATTTTTTCAGGCTTTGCCGAAATGCCGTTGCTCCCGTAAGCAAAAGCGTTGGATGAAATAAATCTCAAATCATCATAGTAAGCCGCATATTTGACAATTTCAGAAACACTGCGATGTCGCATTTGATGACCAAACAGTTGCGGCGTTTGGCAAAATTTGCAGCGGTGCGGGCATCCTCTTGAAATTTCAAGAGGTCGCCATATGTTGTCAGCCGAAAAACAAGGGTAACAATCCAAATTGACAGGAAGTCGGGCTGCCGTTTGAATCATTTGGTTTTGCGAATTTTTAAATGCGATTCCGGGAACAGTCTGCATATTTTTTTGAAGCAGGGGTTTATCCGAAAAACCGGTCTCTTGAATTTTAGAAATTAGAATCGGAAGCGTTTCTTCTCCTTCGCCAATGACAACAGCATCAAAATAATCCAATGTTTCCGCAGGTGCTCCCGACGGATGCGGACCCCCTGCAATAAAAAAAGCATTCAAATGGCTGCTGCGTGCCGCTTTGACTTCTTCAAAAACATCTTCCTTTTGGTTCGTAAAAAAGCTGTAAAGCATAATTCCCGAAAGAGGCGTTTTTGCAAAATCGGCTGTCGGGACGACCGGAAGCAAGGCAGAATAGCTGTAGCTGTTTTTTTTATAGAAACGGAAATGAATCGGAAGTTTTTCAGAAGGAGAAGAAACTGCTTTGTTATCAAGAGGAGAAGAATTTGTTTTGTTATCAAGATGAGAAGAATCTGTTTTGTTTTCAGAATAAAGAGAATTTGTTTTGTTTCCGAGATGAGAAGGCTCCTCTTTTTTTTCTGATTTCATTAAAAAACACCGATTGATTATAAAACATCAATAAAGCCGTCTGATCCGTTAACACAAACCGTATCCCCGTCTTTTAAGAAAGAATACGGGTCTTTTTCAAGTTTATCAACGAGCGGAATGGCAGAAATGATCGCGCCGACCGCGACAATCGGCTCACACTCCAAATTAATAATCGCGGCAGGAGCCATATTGTTCTTTTTAAGCTGATAAATCACATAGGAACCTACCGTAGATCCTTTGCCTTGGGGAAAAACCAAAACAGTATCCCGAATAGATTTGCCGTAAAGTTCATGGCTCGGATCAACAACCATTCCGTTTTCGGGATTGACGTTTCCCAAAAAAGAAATCGGGTCTTTCGTTAAAAGAACTTTTCCTGTGGCAACGCCTCTTGAAATTGTTCGTCCGCGAATTTCCATAATTATTCCCCCACCGCTTCCCGAACACATCTTTCGAGGTTTGCGTAAACGGATTTCATGCCGCACATCCCCGGAACATAAGAATAAGCTTTGCCGGAATTAACCATCATGCATGAAAATTTATCACCGGCAGGCGATACAACCATACATGTGTCACATACAACCTTAGCACCGCTTTTTTCAATACGCTTGACAAGGTCTTTGTTTTGATTTGCCAACTCGCGAGATGTAAAAATCCAAAATTCTTTCACAACCGTTTTGCCTTCCGTTAATTTGGCAATTTTTTCAAGCTCTTCCAAAGAACAGTGCGGACAGCCGACCGTCACAATATCAGGTCTCATACCGCCCGTTTCCGCCGATTCATAAACAGCATCAATTTGAGATTTTTCAATCACATCCCTTTCAGCGGGTCTTTCAAAAACAATATCCTTATCCAATGTCTCCGGCGTAACACCGTCAATATGGTACAAAGCAACCGCACCGGAAGCCGCCATTGCCGCACCAAGCATTTTCATTTCATCGGGAGTCGGATTGCTTTTCATTCGAAAAAGCGGGATTTTGTTTCCGGCTCTTTTGCCGGCGACAAAACCGAGAGCACCGTAATCCGATCCTGACAAGTCAAAATCGACAACAATTTCAAAATTCGGAATCCTGTTTTCAGCTTTATGATAGCCATAATTTGCCGTCTTGCCGACAAGTGCCGCAGCCAATGCAGACGGTCCGCCTTCTCGGTTTGTTCGGGCGCCCAATGCCGAGTTTGCAAAAGAGATGGCAGAAGACTCCCCCCAGGACAAATGATCTTTGTATGACACATTAAATCCGTTTAAATAATACGGCGTGCAGGTACACTGCGGTGCAATGCCGAGTGAGCCGAATGCCTGAATGATTTTTAACTGTTTGGAGGCAAAGTCAGAATCAATGCCGAGACGTTCCCAATTTTGAAGATCCATGCCGGCAGGATTTAAAACAGTCGGAACTGTAACTTTTCCTTTCAAATCGGAAATCCATTCCAAACCGGCGTCGCCGATGGTTTTGTAAGAAACGCCGGAGACTTGGGCGCTTTTGATCGGGATGAGCGCGTCAGCACCGTAAATATCGCCAAGGGCAACTAAAATTTCAATTGCTTTTTTGAGCGTGTCGCCGTTGTCACCTCGAAGGGTTTTTTCCTCTTCTTTTGTCAAATACATAATAAACCGCCTGAAATTAAACCATCTGAAATTGAACCGCCTAAATTATTTCTTCATTGATTTCGACTGCGGCGATTTTGATTTCGATTTCAGCTCCGGAAATTTGGCGCGCTCAAAGTCTTCTTTGTTTTTCAAAACTTTTGTGGCGTCAACGCCGACTTTTGTGGTTGTGCCGTCCGGCGCGCCGCGCGGGTCTAAAGAACTGCCGCGGACGTTTGTGACAATCATAATGTCGCTGTCGCCTTTGACACGGGTGGCAATTGCAAATTCCACGTCATTGGGATTGAAAATATCAATATCATCGTCCACGACAACAACATGCTTTAAACTGGTGTGTGCTGCAAAAGCCGCCATAATGGCATTTTTCGCATCGCCTTCCGTTTGTTTTTTGATTTGAACAACGGCGTGCAGATAACAGCAGCCGCCCTCTGTTAAAACTACATTTGAAACCGTTGTCACTTCGCTGACCGCTTTGTAAATTTTTGGCTCATACGGAACACCCATCATCAGCAAATGTTCGGCGCCTGCCGGCAAAATGCCGTGATAAATCGGATCTTTTCTGTGATAAATGCGTGTGATTTTGATGATCGGCTCAGGGCGGATATGATCATAGGTTCCCGTGATGTCAACAAAAGGTCCCTCTGAAACACGCTCTTTTGGATCAATATATCCTTCAAGAACATATTCGGCATGCGGCACTTTAATGCCGTTGGAACACTCAAACAATTCAATCGGTTTTCCACGAAGGGCGGCTGCATATTCAAACTCCTTTGAGATCGGAACACGCGTTGAGCTGGCATATGTAATAATCGGGTCGGCGCCGATAACGATTGCAACCGGCAGTTTGTCTCCCTTTTCAGCCGCCTTTTTATGAAGCACATAAGTATGCCTCGGCGGAACCAGACGAGCCGCCAGTGTTTTTTTGTCAACAATCATTAATCTGTGAATGGAAGCATTTTTCTCGCCGCCATATTCGGAAACAACAACACCTGCTGTGATATAACCCCCGCCGCCATCTTTTTCAAAATGCTTCATAATCGGCAATTTGGTCAAATCAACATCTTTTTCCTCAACGATTACTTCCTTTGTCGGAGAGTCCTTAACAACCTTGACCTCGCCGTCAAATCTGATTTCGGATAATCTTTGAATAATTTCTTCACGTTTCACGCCAAGCATTGAGCCTAATTCTTCACGTGACCCGAGCAAATTCATGACAACCTTAGAACCGTCAACGTTGTGGAAAAAAATCGGCCCCTTGTTTTGGTGTGCTAAAATCGGCGCTTCGAAATCCTTAGATACTTTCTCAGTGATTTCAATCAAGCGTCCGTTCTTCCTTAAATCATTGATAAAATCTCGAAAACTCATAATTATCTGAGTTTTTAAAAGTCGTAAATGAATAAATATGTTCCTTCTGTGCTCAAAAAAGAAACGGCAAAAAACATCAAAAGAGAAATGTCAAAAAAGAAACGGCAAAAAACATCAAAAGAGAAACAGGACAAACTGTTTCATCAACTATTTCATCAGCTGTTTTCATTTGTTGTCCAGTGCAAAGTAATTAAAGAAGCCTTTGATTCTTTTTTTCTTTTTCAAAATTTCTTCAAGTTCATCGTAATCGGAAATGACGGCGACCTCAATTTTATCAAAATCTTCCGGCATCATGTCGGGCTGAAACCAAAAATCACGATGCGTGTTTAAAACTTCATAAATGTCATTGGACTCCTCAACATGGATTTTAGAATAATCCTCAAGCTCGTCCATGGCTTTGGCAAAATTTTGATCGTCTAAGTCTAAGGTATCCTGATAAAGTTTTAATTGATAAATCGGGTCATCTTCCAAAATCTCCAAAACAGAAATCCCAAAGTCGTCGTCCTCATTTAAAGATATGATGACGAGGTCCATTTGTTCTTCGATAACATCTTTCATTTTTACCATATAATCCACCTGCAAAGATTCATTTCTATACAGTCATTTTTTGTTATCCTTTTTAAAATTTACCATTGAAAAGGCGGAAAAATGAGAAACAAAGAAAAAAGATTAAGCAAAAATATACGAATAAAACAATGAAATATGATTAAGCGTCACGATCAAGATTAAACACGCGCGCAACAGCATCCAGCAGCTCATCGTCGTCATATTCCGCTGCGTTTCTGAGAATTTTTGTCGGTTCTGCCAATATTTGATTGGCAATCGCATGCGTTAAATTTTCAAGAATGTTTTCTTCAAATTCGCCAATCGTGTGCTTGACACGAAACTTATTGACGGCAACGGTTTTTTCTTCTTCGCGAATGCTGTAAACATTTCGATACAAGGCTGAGATAATGTCATCGGCTTTTTGCCGCTTGAACTGTTTGCCAAGCAAAATCAGTTCTTCATCAATGATGGACATGACTTTTTTGGCTTCCTCGTTGCGCATTTTCAGGGTTTTTTCACTGATGACGCGCAAATTGTCAATGTTGCAGAGGGTGACGCCTTCGGATTCGCCAACAGATTCCTCAATATCGCGCGGATTGGCAATATCCACCATAAACAAGGGCTTGCCCTTCCTTTCAAGAAGCGCCGCATCGACGACCTTTTGCGTAATCACATAATGAGGCGCCCCTGTCGCACTGATCACGACATCGGCAATTTTTAAATAACTTGCAAAATCGTCAAATAAAATCGCTTCTCCTCCCAGTTCATAAGCCAAATCCTGTGCCTTTTTGAATGTCCTGTTGGAAATATAAATGCCTTCTAAATTTTTATCGGCAAGCGCCCGGGCAACCAAAACGCCGATTTCACCGACACCGACGACCATGATTGTTTTGCCGTCAAGCCCGCCCAAACAATCTTCCGCAAGTTCGACAGCAGCCGACCCGATCGAAACAGATCCTTCGTTGATATGAGTTTCCGTTCGAGCCCGTTTTCCGACCTGAATGGCTTTTGTAAAAGCCGTATC
>Ga0099364_10010066_pt1 | contig 13056 bp, 13 predicted proteins | sample TergutTh196P3_FD_73070 | JGI IMG/M metagenome (GOLD analysis project Ga0099364, IMG submission 73070) | Microcerotermes parvus P3 segment gut microbial communities from Pointe-Noire, Republic of the Congo - Th196 P3 | ecosystem: Host-associated > Arthropoda: Insects > Digestive system > Gut ...
CCGCTCATGGTTAAGCTGTCGCCTAACGTCTCCGATGTGGCGGTGATAGCGCGCGCGGTCACAGAAGCGGGAGCCGACGCGGTGAGCCTGATAAACACGATAACGGGCATGGCCATCGACGCAAAAACCAGAAAACCGGTATTGGCCAACGTTACCGGCGGACTGTCCGGTTCGGCGATTAAACCCGTCGCGCTCCGCATGGTATGGCAGGCGGCGCGCGCCATATCCGCGCCGGTGGTTGGAATGGGGGGAATAATGACTGGAACTTGCGTTGCGGAATTTCTCATCGCCGGAGCCGCAGGCGTGATGGTTGGAACAGCCAATATAGCAGATCCGTTCGCCGGGCCGAGAATTTTGAGCGAACTGGAAAACTTCATGGACGAGCAAGGTATAAGTGACGTAAATGAGCTAGTCGGTTCTTTAAGAATAAATTGACGAGGAGGTTGTTCATAATGGAGCCATTAGATGTACTGAGCAGGCTTGGCGCTTTCCAGACCGGCCATTTCAGGCTGACTTCAGGGCGTCACAGCGACAAATATATGCAATGTGCGAGATTGTTCGAACACCCGGCTGAGAGCGCCGAACTTTGCGCGAGGCTTGCGTCCCTCTTCAGGGATTGCGGCGAACGTATAGACGCCGTGGCCGGCCCAGCTCTCGGCGGCATAATAATGGCCTACGAGATGGCGCGTTCACTGGGAGTACGTAACATATTCGCCGAACGGGAAAACGGAGCCATGACGCTGAGACGCGGGTTTAAAGTATCGCCCGGCGAACGGGTTCTTGTGGTTGAGGATGTGGTCACAACCGGCGGTTCTGTCAAAGAAGTAATCGCATTGCTGCGTGAAATGGGCGCTGAAATTGCGGGAGTGGGTTCGGTGGTGGATCGCTCTGCCGGAACGGTTGACTTCGGCGTTACATACCACACGCTTGTATCTATGGACATAAAATCGTGGGGCGAGAGTGAGTGTCCTCTGTGCCGCGAAGGTATGCCGATTGTGAAGCCGGGGAGTTGTACAATTTTGCAAAAAGATTGACACTATCAGAAATAATGATACGATTTGTTTAAAATGGAGCGGTATTTGGTTTTAAGGAGGCGTCGAGATGATAAAACTCAAAAAACGAACTCTCTGCCTCGCATTAGCGTTGGTTATTTTTCTCTCATCGCCATTCGCTTCCGTCCAAATATCCCCGGTAAGTAATTTAGAGGCGTCCGGAACAGTCGATACTGACGGTCGGGCACGCAGCGCGTTCTACGAATCAGGCAAAGCTGTTGTGTTCGACCGTGTTGCAAGGGTCACAAATGCAAACGAGCCAATCCAGGCATTTCGTGAGAGTACATCTGTCGTCAATAACAGATTGCACAAAGAAGCCGAGCAGGCGCTGCAATCTGAACAACAGGCGACCTGGCGCGCTTACGTCACAGAGCATCTAAGATCGATGACCGACGGCGGTAAAAACTCCAAAATATCCTTTCCAAATCTTCTAAAAGACTGGCGCGACGCGTTACGTCCCATCTATTTCGCCTGAACAGGGCGTAATTTCCATTTTAACCTTCTATTGTAATTCTTTCCGTTAAACAAACGCGGTTAACGTTTTTGTGCCCGGGCACGCATTTCAGGATGTTGCGCTCGGTGCGCCGTACTTTAGTTAGGAGATGAAAGTTTGAAACCATAGTCATGAACGAAGAGTTATACCAAGGCATAGAGCAAGAATGAACTGTAAGAATTGCATCTTGACAGCAGAATATAGCGGAGTTATTAGAACTTTAAGAAGCTAACTTGTCATCGGTATCAGCGACAAGAAAACCGTTGCGTTTTACCAATGCAATTGCCTGCTTGACGGTGAGAACCCGATTTGCTGGTGCGTTGGCCTCCTTTCTGTAGAGTTCGGGATTGTAGACTTCAGATTTTTTCAGGATGTGGTAGATTGCGGTCAACAACATCCTACAAATAGCAATAATCGCTTTCTTGTGGCCCCGCCGTTTTTTGAGCGCGAGATAGCGTGACTTGATTTCAGGGTGTTTTTCCGACCTGCAGACAGCGAGGGCGCACTGAACTAAGAGTGGTTTGATATACGCTCCAGCGCGGGAAATGCGTGTGGTTTTCTTTTTTCCGGCGCTATCGTTGTTTTGCGGTACCAATCCAGCCCAGGAACACAGATGTTTTGCCGTTGGGAACACGGACATATCCGTGCCTATTTCCGAAATGATGGCGATTGCGGAAAACAGCCGGATACCCGGAACGGTCATAATCAATTCTATCTGTGGCTTGAAAGGTTCGGCGAGCGCGATAATGGAGTCTTCAATATCACGCCTGCAAATGGCGAGGCTGTCCATATGTGAGCGGATAATCCTGAATTTTTGTCTCTGCTCAAGGCTCATCAGTCCGTCAACAGCGGCTTGTATCTTTTCCGGTTTGGCTTTGCAACGCCTGTGGATGAACGGAGTGACGTCAAAATCACCGTCCGGATGGAGCATTAGTTGATCGATGATAGCGGACGCACTTTTGCCGAAGACATCGGAGAAAACATCGTCCAGTTTGATGTTGGAGATAGTCAGGCAGTTTTGCGCACGATTCTTCTCTGCGGTGGATAAGTTCGTCAGTTTCACGCGATACCGCATCAGGTCGCGCATCTGGCGTATCTCGGGCGGCGGGATAAAACTGCCTGAAACCAGACCGTGCTTAAAAATATCGGCAATCCATTTGGCGTCACGTACGTCGGTTTTCTTTCCCCGTATGGCTTTGACGTATTTGGGATGTGCGAGAACGACATTACATGACTGTTCGAGTATGTTGTAAATAGGGATCCAATATTTTCCAGTGGACTCGATACATACATTCCGGCAGTTGTTTTCGTACAACCATCTCGCCAATCGCCGCAGGTCGCGGGTGAAAGTGGAAAACCTGTGTTTTTTGTAAGTTGTGACACCGTTGCCGGCGGTTGCCGCAATACAAGCGACGACAAAAGACTTGTGTACATCGATGCCGCAACAGATTGGATAAACAATTCTCAGAGCCATATCCTTTCCTCCTGTGTGTGATAAGTGAGGATACGGCATTGACTGGCCGCACGAAGTCAAAACGAGTAGTGTCTTTGCAAAGATAAGTTTACGGGTTTCGAAGTCCCATTTATTTGTGCTTGAACGAGCGGCCGGCACACATAATCATTCGGTCGGCAAAGATGACACCGTGCCCACTCACCTCCGCGTGTTCTGTAGTGTGCCGTTATCCTCACTGAGTATTGTACATCAGTGGAAATAAACAGACGAATCGCACGAACGTTTCATGCCGTTTTGTGCCTTTCGAAGAAAGGAATGGTCATAATCATGGAACCAAGTACCGCGATGAGTTTCTCCGGCCTCAATGGCGGGATAATCATGAGCCTGATATCTTTCAGCATAGTATTCCTTGTGTGCGCCGGCCTTATGGGGTTGATGCTGTCGCTGAAATATATCGTTCGTGTATTCGAAGAGAAGAAAAAACCGAGCCGGTCAAACGAGGCACCTTTTGTAAATAAGCCTCCTGCCGGTGATACGTTTCCCGCTAAGGATTTGCCGGACGACGAGGGCGAGTTGGTGGCTGTGATAACGGCCGCGGTGACCGCAGCGTTTGGTAATTCCGTTATGGTGACGGACATACGTCCATCAAACGCTTTATTAGCGCCGCCGCCCGCAGCTTTCAGCGCCTGGAAAACGGCGGCAAGAATCGAGAACAACAAAGGCATATAACATAGTTTCGCGCTTGCAGGCGCTTAACGCACGTGGATGCAGGGCCGGCAGGCTGCCGCCCTGCATTTTCGGTTTACAGCTAATTTGTCTCGGCCAGTTTTATCAAATTATCCAGTTCGTTCGCCAGCGGCCTTATCTTATCGCTGTTTGCCGGGCTTTCCAAGGCAGTTTGCGCTTCGGTGGCCGTTCCCCAATACGCCATGTTTGCGTCGCCATTGACGTTGATCGTCGACCCGCTCAGCGTAACTCCCGCGAATAATCCCCTCGACATAGAATAACTGTATATTGACGCGTCAACCCTCGAATCCGTCGCGGCGCCCGCGTCGCGGCCGACCGGTCCGGCTGCTATGCTTACGTCGGCGCCCAGCCTGAAGCTTTTACCCCCGGTGAAAGCCTGGAGGCCCGCTTCATTTGTGATGACAAGTACCAAGCCGACCTCCTGTACCCCTATCTGAAAACCGATTGAACCACCGACAAGAGAAGCGTATGACGGGCCGTTCCATCCGCCGTTTCCATTCTTGACAAGAATGACTCCCTCGCCGTGCATACCGCCGATGCCTAGTCCGGCTTGTATCAATCTCGGGAATATCGCGATAGCCCTGCCCGACTCAACGATTTGAGCCATCGTTTCGACGTCTTTCTGCTCTTGCATCCTCTGGATCAGCTCTGTAGAGTATTGGATTATCCTCTCGTGCTGGGCCGCCGCAAATGCGGTTTGCGCCGCCGACAGGATACACAACATCATTATCAGCGATACAGCGATTCTCTTCAAGCTTCTCAGTGTTTTCTCCATTATTTTCCTCCTTTTTAGGTATTTTTCAAAAGCCAAATCGGTCGGTGCCCATTGTGGCATCTCTGATACCGGACAACAGCGTCACGCCGCGTTCGATGTCGTCCTCCAGCTTAGCCCTCACTATCCAACGACCGCCCAAGTCGTCCCACTGCGCCTCGTTCATGCCGCTGAACGTCGCGCTTTTTCCGAAAAACTGCCTCCCCACGGTCGTCAGTTGTGAAAATATCGTCTGCTGATCGCTTCTCGTCCTTGTCCTCCAAGTGATTCTGGTCGCACGGACATCCTCTTCGTCATGAAGCACCTCGAATATCCAGGTATCCGAAGATACTCCCCACCGCGTAATCTTTATGCCGCCGTCTATATCGACGACCCGCTCGCCCGAAGGGGAGCCGAGGAAATTTTTAGCGTCCGGGTAATATTCGCCCGGCGGTACTCTTTCCAAAAGCGTAAAAGCCGACCTCGCGGAAAGGGACGCATACGACGGTGACTCGGCAAGAGCCACAAAAACAATCGACGCAAGAAATAGAGCGAGGGATACGGCATAACGTCTCATGGCGTTGTATTCGCACCTTCGATCCGGTCGATGATATTCTGCATTTCACGCTGCCGCTCGCGATCCATCGAGGCTATTTCACGCGCTGTGTCTATCACGTTGGTTTGGCTCGACGGACTGCCCGTGATTCCGTACGGCGTCTGTGTTTCCGGTATGGAAGTAACAGGGGTCGAGATGGTTTGAAAGTACGTCGCCGCCAAAAATCCGATTATAACAACCGTAATCAGCGTCCCAGCAATCGCAAATATTTTCAAAATCAAACATCTCCCCGGAATTAAATAAATTTGTATAATCCAACATTATTATATTACATATTTTACAGTATTATAATGCGTAATGCGGCAAGAGAAATGCAAAACTGCTGAACGGGGGTTGGTTGAAAATGGGATTCGATTCGGCGGGTTCAGCCTCCGTATTTCGTGGGCGAGCCGGCGTAAGGCAGACCGTAAGAGCGTTTGTATGCGTGTGGATGAGCGAAGATGGAATGGGCGAGGTAGCCGATTTTATCGAGGGCTTCAAAAAATTCAAGGAATTTAAGTGGGCGGCGACGGATTCCCTGCACATTACGCTCAAATTCCTTGGAGATATACAGCCGGAGCAGGTAACGAGGCTGGATACCAACTTGTCCAGGATTGGAGGTATTCGTCCGTTTAAAGTGACTCTATCGGGAATCGGCGCTTTCCCGAATCTATCGTCCCCCCGCGTGTTGTGGATAGGAATCGGGGATGGAAGCGAGGCTATGTCCAAGCTTGCCGCGTCTGTCGACAGAGCTGCGGTCTCGTCCGGATTCGAGGAGGAACGCAGGGCATTTCGTCCTCACATCACGCTGGCGAGGGCGCGAACTGGTTCGCGAGCACGGGAAGGAGTGCGCATGCCTGATGAACTTGCCGAGAAATTGAAAGCGTGCCCTCTGCCCTCATGGACTTGTGACGGTTTCACGCTGGCGCGAAGCGAACTCTCTCCAAGCGGTTCCACATACGCGCCGATAGCCAGGTTTTCTCTGTAACGCGTAATAATTTTGTAATTAATCCTATGAGAAGTTTGCCATGACAAGACGTTGGCGCTATCATACAATATGGAATCTAATCGCAAGGGGGATGTTTTATGCAAGATGGGACTGTGGATAAGCGAATTCTGTTGTTAACGTCATTTTCAGGCGGGGCGTCTGTTATGGCGTTGGAGTTGGCTGGAGCTCGGGTGGTCGCTCCTTACATGGGTACGTCGATCGTCGTGTGGACATCGCTCATAGGTATTGTTATGCTGAGCCTGACGTTGGGATATTGGCTCGGCGGAGCTGTGAGCGACAAATATCCGCGGCCTGAACTGCTTTCCAATATAATAGGGGCGGCCGGTATTGCCACAATAGTGGTCGGTCTCATCGCGCACCCTCTGCTTTCCGCGCTCGCGGGAGGAGTGCGAAATGTCTATGTCGCGTCCGTGATTGCGTGCGCCTTGCTCTTCTCCGTCCCGAGCGCGCTGCTTGGCATGATCTCTCCGTTTGTCGTCCGGCTGGCTATGCAGAGCGTCGTATCATCCGGGGGCACGGTGGGTAAGTTCTCGGCGATGTCGTCGGCAGGCAGTATTATCGGCACTTTTCTCGGCGGTTTTGTACTGATATCGTTTTTCTCTTCTATCACAATAGTATTTATGGTCGCTTTTGTACTGGGATTGGTGGCGGTTTTATTGCGGGCGGCTTCATCAAGGTCTTTGCGGACGCCGCACATCGTTATTGCAATAGCGGCTGTCTTTCTTGGAGGAATGAACGAGGTGAGCCCGTTGTTAACCAGACTTGACGGCACTACGTATGAAACGCGCTACAATACCATAAGAATCATGGAACGCACGGCGCTGGGAACCAATCTGGCAATCCGCATACTCCAGACCGACCCGATGGGAGCTCAGTCGTTAATGTATGTTGACAGACCGAACGATCTCTACAGCGACTACACGAAATTTTACGACCTTGCCTTTCACTATAAACCTGACGCCCAAAATATCCTGATGCTTGGAGGGGGCGGGTACTGCGTTCCGAGGCACATCACCGCGACGAGACCTCATGTGGAGGTCGATGTTGTCGAACTCGATCCCGGCATAACCGAAGTGGCGCGAAATTATTTCTATCTGACGGACAGACCAGGCCAAAGGATTTTTCACGAGGACGCGCGTATTTTTCTCAACAGGGAGTCGGCCGCCGGCGAACTGAAATACGACGCGGTGTTCGGCGATGTGTTCGGTTCATCGTACAGTATACCCTTCCATCTCACGACGGTCGAATGTATGCGGAATATCCGCGCGTTACTCCCGGACGATGGGGTATTCATAGTAAATATCATATCCGCGCTGGACGGCGAGCTTTTCAGCGGGATATATTCCAGCATCGCCTCAGTGTTTCCGACAGTTAGGATTTATCCCGCGACGTATCCCAACAGCTTAAGCACGAGGCAGAACATTATGATAGTGGCGCTTGCGTCGGACAACGCGCCCTGGAGGGCGCCGGAGAACGAGTATATGGCAGGCCTGCTCCTGCACAGGTGGACGAACCATTTCGAACCGAGGATAGCGGCCTTCACTGACGCGTTTGCCCCCGTGGAGAGATACTCGCTGATTCTGTAACGTCAAAAAATTATCGGACGCGCCCATAAACGGGCGCGTCGACGACTAAGGCGAACTTAAGCTTCGGCTCCGCGATTGGGATTTTTTTACGCGGCTTGGGAATTTTGCGCCTGTACCACAGCGCTCTTCTTGGTCGAGGTAACGGACTCCTCCAGCGCTGCGGAAAAAATGCCGTATTCCATTCGGGACGTGCCGTTGTAAAAGAACATTCCGCCAATCACCTTTGGGTTCACAGCGGATCTTATGTCCTCATCGAATATATCCTGCGGCATAGTTAAAATCCTGCTCAACAATGTCTTTGCCCCGCTCTGAGGCGTCTCGGGCAGAAGTACTTGTAGCCTGCCGTCGGCCATCAGAAACCCGCAGTCAGTCGTCCGAAGCGCGGCTTGCACTCTCAATTTAAAAGCATTGTCCAACATGACTTCCTGTTCTTTCGTCATTTTTACGGTTGAACTTGGTTCAAACGCGAGTGACAACAGCAATCCCGACAACGGCCTCTTGTAACGCTGGGCGCGGCTCACTTCCTCAGGGCCTCGTATTTTTCTGTATTCGTCGGTATAGAGGCCTGTTATCTTGTCATAAACGAGCATCCCCGACGGCGACTCGGTCATCTGCGTCGCCGCCGGTTTATCTTCGTAGATCGGTTTTAGCGAAAAATAATAACGCGAACCTTCCTTCTTCTGGGCAACATTCCATCTGCCTGATGCCAACACCGCTTCCGCGCCGTCTATCGGCAGAAAGTTGTTTATTGCTCTCCCTAATAATTCTTCTTCGGAGAGGCCGAGCGTCTCGCAAAAGTTCGTGGTAACCGATGCGATCGCGCCTGTGTTGTCGGTGTAACAAATCGGAAGCGCGAGTTTTTCAATCAAGCTGTCCGCTCTTTCGAATGGCCCCACGTTATTCTCTGAGGTCACAATCGGAGCCTTCTCAACGGTCACCTTGTTTTGCGTGGCATAGAAGAACGCCATCATCAAGCCGGATAGAAATAGAATAAGCCCTATCCACGACAAAAATCTGACGCCGAACTGTACCGACATAACGGAGATCATAAGCCCTTGGGTGAGAGAAAAAATGCCTAAATTATATTTATCCTCTTTGCGGGCAAGATAAACAATGGATAGAGCACATAGGCAGATATACGCCGCGACGGTCATTCCCCATACCGCAGGCGGAAGGGTTACCGCCGCAGATCTGTCGCGGAGTGCCGCCGTTATGATAAGGAATACAAAAGAAAGCACGGGGGGGAAAAAAATCCACCTCATTGACGCCCTCTCCTTTATCAGAGAATTATTAATCTCATTATACACTATATTTGCGCCGCAAGTTATTATATTAACCGCATGATATAATAAAATAACTTAAAATACCTTGGGGAATATCTGATAAAAATTTTTAAATATTTTAATTAAAGATGGAGGGTATGGCGGAATGCTTCATTGCGGTATAGTCGGTCTTCCATTGAGCGGCAAGAGTACTGTTTTTAACGTTATCACAAGGGCGGGCGCCGAGGTCAAACCATACCCAGGAGGAAAGATTGACCCGAACAGGGCGGTGGTAAGCGTGCCGGACGCCAGGTTCGACAAGCTTTCCGCCGCTCACAATCCCAAAAAAGTAATTCCGGCTCAAGTGGAATTCGTCGATATCGCCGGCCTGTCTAGGGGCGCTTCCCGGGGAGAGGGTCTAGGGAACGCGTTTCTGTCATTCGTCGCGGACGCCGACGCGCTGATACACGTGATTAGATGCTTTGAAAACCACTCCGTCCCGCACCCTGAGGGTAACGTGGATCCCGTCCGCGACTGGGATATATTGGAAACGGAATTGGTATTCAGGGATTTGGCCGTTGTCGAAAACAGACTTGAAAAGCTTTCGTCGAAAAAAAAATTATCGGCGGACGAGGAAATGGAGAAGTCGCTTCTTGGGCGATGCAGTGATTGGCTGTTCGACGAACGCCCGCTTCACGGGATGGAAATGTCTGAAACCGAGCGTCGATTGATACGCGGTTTTTCCTTTCTAACTCTGAAACGGCGGATAATAGCGCTGAACCTCGATGAGACCCAGAGAAGCCTTGACGACATCCCAAGCGCGTCCGCGCTGAAAAAAAAGATAGAGTCGTCGGGGGAGGTCTCGATGGAAATATACGGACGTCTCGAAATGGATCTGTTGGAGTTGGACGACGAGGATGCGGCGGAATTCACGCAGGAACTCAACATCGAACGTCCTGGGAGGGAGCGTCTGATCTCGTCCGCGTATTCGGCGCTGGGGCTCATCAGCTTCTTTACATTCACCCTTGACGAGGCGAGGGCATGGACAATCCGGGACGGCGACGACGCTCTTGCAGCGGCGGGAGCCATTCACAGCGACTTTGCCAGAGGTTTCATCAGGGCGCAGGTCGTTGGTTTCGACGACTACGAAAAACACGGTTTTTCCTACTCAAACTGCCGCGACGAAGGTGTGCTCAGGCTTGAGGGCAAGGATTACAAGGTAAGGGACGGGGATGTGATCGAGATAAGATTCAACATATAATGAACGGTAAGCAGATTTGGAGGGCATACGCTATCCGCCTGTACCGGATGCGCTGCCGGAAAAGCGGATGCCCTCCTTCACCGGCCGGTGGAATAAAATTTATCAGACAATAAGATATTTATCGTCAGCCAGGCTTTTAATAACGTGCCTGAGTTCCAGGTTTTTTTCGAGTACAAGGCAATCGCCGATAAATCCATCTTCGATCGCTCCCACCAAACCGCCGATTCCAACCGAAAGCGCGGGCGTTCTTGTGCATGCCGAAACTGCGTCCTCAAGCGAAACGCCGAACGAGACCGCCCTTTGCAGCGCGGTAAGCAGACTAATCGACGAGCCCGCGATCGTTCCGTCGGCCAGAGTTGCCTTTCCGCCGGAAACCTTCACGTCCTGCCCGGCTAAAGTATACTGCCCGTCCTTTAGTCCCGCGCAGGAGAGTGAATCGCTGATCATACATATTTTTTCCGGCCCGAAGAGTTTGAAGGCCGCGCGGATCATCGCCGGGTGAACGTGAATCCCGTCGCAAATCAATTCGGCGTACGCCCCGTAATCCGCTGCGGCGCCGATGAGACCCGGCTCGCGGTGCAAAAAGCCGTTCATGCCGTTAAAAAGATGCGTGACGTGGTTTGCGCCCGCGTTGAATCCCGCCATCGCCTCGTCGTAAGTTGCCGCCGAATGCGCCAGTGAAACCGTGCAGACAGCGCTCGCGGCTTCTATGAATTCCAGCGCGCCGTCCAGTTCCGGCGCAACGCATACTAGGCGGATCATTCCGCCGGATACGGCGTTAAGCCGCCGGAACATTTCAGAGTCCGGTCGCTTGAGGTGATCTCCGGGTTGCGCCCCTTTTTTCTTTTCTGAGAAAAAAGGGCCTTCCATGTTTATGCCCATCACCCTCGCGCCGCCGGTGTTTTCGTAGCCGCACAGCGCTTCGAACACTCGTTCGATGCCGGAGGCATCCATTGTCATGCTCGTTGCCAGCACGCTCGTGACGCCGTTTTTCAGGTAATATTCCGTGATCGTGTCGAATTGTCCACGGTTCGGCGCGCAAAAATCGAACCCCATCGCGCCGTGCGTGTGGACATCCACAAGCCCGGGAATCACGTAACAGCCCGCCGCGTCGACCGTCTCGCCGCCGGCCGAAGCCGCGAATTTTCCGTTTTCAATAAACACGCCTCGCTCCGTGAAAGTGCCTTCCGTAAAGACTTTTCCCCCAATTATACGCATGTTTGGAACCTCCTTATATCAGTGCCTCTCTCCTGCCGGAGAAGGGATTTTATGCTCGTACGCTATGTTCCAGGCGCCCTGTCCCTCATCCGGTTCCGAGCGCGCTTTTTCTTTCGGCCGCTGGTTCGCCGGTTCCTGTCCACGACGGTTATGATTTCCGTCTCGTTCGGTTCCTGGCGAAGCGTGACGTCGAGGGGCAGATCCAATCCTTTCATTTTTTCCAAAAAACCGTCGAAGTCGCGGCACCATTTTTCGCCGGTCTCTATATCCTTCTGCCTTTGATAGGGGGTCGCGGCTTCGTCTTCATTCCCGATTACACGCACCAGCTGCGTGGTCAGTGATCGCCCCTCGCCTTCGGCGTCGAGCTTAACCATTACGCGGTAGCCTTCGTAAGGCGACTCCAGGTAACGCACTTCGGAGGTTCGCAGCTCGTCCTCAGCGTCTGCGGAAACACCGCCGTCCTCCGACAAAAGCTCGTATCCCAGTTCGGAGAGGGATTCTTCAATTTTTTGAGCAAAGAGGAAGTCCCCGATTTCTTCGGCTCGCGTCCAGACAAAGCGACTGATGTCCTCGTAAAGGGTCATGAAGGCCGCGCGGTCGATGTATTTGCCTTCCTCCAAAGCGTTGGATCGCCGGATCAGCGCAGAGCCCTCCGGCGAACGGGCGGCGTCCCGGGAAGCGTGAAGAATCTCCGAAAGGTCCTGCAGCTTGCCCCGGAACAACTCCGTCAGGGCGGCTCGCTCGCGAAGAGTGCCCCACTGCATTTTCACCCGCTTGCGCAGTTGGACCAGACGGTCGGGAAACGGGGTATCCACTCGCAAATTTTCCAGAAGAGGACGGAGTTTTTCTCCCTCCGGCTTATCCAATTGCGCGACGCGGTCCGCCCAATCGCGAATCTCCCTCATAATCCGAAGGCGCGCCTCGCGGCCCAAGCTTCCCTCATTTTCGTCGCTCTCACCGCCCTCGGCGGCGCTCGGCTCAAAGACGTACCGATGCTCTTCCAGCGCGCCGACGTCTATATCAATCGCGAGGGCCGCCTGTTTCTCCATCTCCATAAGCTGTTCGAGCATTCCCTGTAACTCGAAAAGGCGCCTTTCCATGGGAAGGGCGGAAATTTTTTCAAATTCGCCTTCCAGCCGGGCAATTTCCCCTTTATAGGGCAAGACGGTTCGAAGTGAATCGAACAAGCGGCGAATGGAGGCGGCGCGGGAACGGTATTGTTCCATGTCGAGCTCGACGGCTCGAATTTTTTGCCGCAAGACGTCCAACTCTTCGACGGTCAGCGACAGCGGCGCGTCACGCGAAAGGCGTTCATCCAGAGAGGACTTCATATCCTCAAGTTCTCGCTGCAGCGGCACGAAATCCGCGCCGCTCCCGTGCATTCTCTCCAACTCGACTGTCATTTGATCGAGTATTTTTTCCTGAAGGGCGTCCAGAGTTTCCTTTAGACGATCTATCTGTTTATGGATGCCCTTTTTTCCGCCCTCGGAAGTCATCTTTCCCGCTATCAAGGCCCCGCCCGCTGCCCAACCTCCGGCCAGCAGCAATGCCTGCACGAGCGAGATAGCCGGAATTGCGGCGATAAGCACAACGCTCATTCGGTATAACCACCTTTCTTATTATTCTGTT
>Ga0099364_10010067_pt1 | contig 13053 bp, 12 predicted proteins | sample TergutTh196P3_FD_73070 | JGI IMG/M metagenome (GOLD analysis project Ga0099364, IMG submission 73070) | Microcerotermes parvus P3 segment gut microbial communities from Pointe-Noire, Republic of the Congo - Th196 P3 | ecosystem: Host-associated > Arthropoda: Insects > Digestive system > Gut ...
GTAGTAAAACACCCCCGGAGCATAGACTTCGTCTTCGCTTACCACATAGAAGCCGAGAAAATCGACGTCCATGACTCGTGCGCTCGGGTTACTGACATTGAGATTCCCTTTGTCGCTTGCCTGCATAAAGCTCTCGAAAAAGTTGGTAACGTCTTCTAATAAAGACGCGCTTAATCCGGTGTTGGGCAGCACGATGGAGAAGCCTCCGCTACTGAAATTAACCGCTTCACCCACAACATTGCCGTGTAACTCGCCCCCGATAAATTCGGGAGCGTTGACCGCCATCACGGCATTGACCGTTCCTGCGCTGTTTTCTACGGTTGCCGTCACCATGCCGTTGAATGAGCCGGATACAAGGGGCTCGCCGCTGTTATTATTCTTCGAGCATCCGCCGAAGAACATCATGGCAACTGCTACGGTTGCAGTCAAAATACTGAATTTTACTGTTTTTTTCATCTGTTTAAAAATTTTAATTAGACAATTTTTGCTGCAAAGGTATGTTAAAAAAAAATACCCAGTATCACCAATTTTTGTGATGATGAGGGGTATTTGCATCCCAAATTTTTGTGATAATGATTTTAAATATTTAATAATGAGAAGATTAAATATATTATATGGTTATAAAAAATTTAATATACTCATAGTGAGATTATTAAATTTTATTTATGTATTAATATTTATTGTATTTTGATACAATATATTGTTTTTCAGACACTTAATAATTTTAATGATTTTAACATGATTTTTTGTTAATTATTCATAATTTAGACAGAATTTCATAATATGCATCTAAGAGTGAACAATTATTCATTATTCATTGTTCATTATATAAAATCATTCGCTATTTTCCAGCCTATTCTCCCAACAAATACGCCATAATCGCCATGCGGGTAAATACTCCGTTACGCGCTTGTTCAAAATAATAGGCATGAGGGCTATCATCTACCGCCGCATTAATTTCGTTCACGCGCGGCAGGGGATGTAAAATTTTCATGTTTGGTTTAGCGCACTGCAACATGATGTTATGCAGTTCATATATGTTTTTTACACGTTCATATTCCATCGGGTCGTTGAAACGCTCGCGCTGTATCCGCGTCATGTAAAGAATATCTGCATCGCTGATGTTGTCTGCCAAGTCGTTGTGTTCCGTATAAGGCAATCCTTTTTCACGCAAAAAAGCCTTGTACTCTTCCGGCATTTGCAGTTCGGAAGGGGCAATAAATTTGAAACGCGCATTGAACAGCGACATGGCTTGCAGCAACGAATGTACCGTGCGTCCATATTTCAAATCGCCCACTATGGTAATGGATAAATTGTTCAGCGTACCTTGTGTTTTTTGGATAGAATATAAGTCCAGCAAGGTTTGCGAAGGATGTTGATTGGCGCCGTCTCCCGCATTAATTACCGGCACATGCGCTATTTCCGAAGCATAACGGGCGCTGCCATCCAGCGGATGACGCATTACAATAAGGTCGGCATAATTTGCTACCATCATAATGGTATCTTTCAATGTTTCGCCTTTTGCAATGCTTGTATTTTCGATGTCGGAAAATCCGACTACTCTCGCGCCAAGGCGATTTGCCGCTGTTTCAAAACTTAGACGCGTGCGTGTGGAAGGCTCAAAAAAGATGGACGCCATAATTTTCCCCTGCAACAACGATTGCTTGGGATTTTTTTCAAATTCAGCCGCCATCGCTAAGATTTTCAGTATCTCATCTTTTGAAAAATCGTGAATGGATATAAGACTTTTAGGCATATTTATATAATTGACAATTTATTATTTTCTATTGACGGTTTTTTATTTATTCATAATCGAACATTCAATTGTCGCTCCGATTTTTTTTGCTTTTTCAATAACTGTCGGCGTACTTTTTTTTCGTATAGCTGTTTTTATTCGGCATTCCATATCAAAACTCTGATGCAGTATTTCAAGTTGCTCGTCTTTTAATAATTTCATTACATCGTTCATTTGATTGTAGCGAAACAGGAATGTAATGTAATCTTTTGCGGTTTTTTCCACTATTTGCGCTTTGTCTAATGCGGCGGCGGCGGCGCTGCGGTAAGCGTTTATCAGTCCCGAAACGCCCAACTGAATTCCTCCGAAATAACGTACCACTACAAGCAATATGTTTGTTAACGCCTTTGACAACAGTTGTCCTAAAATGGGCTTTCCTCCTGTTGATGAAGGCTCGCCGTCATCGTTTGCACGCCATAATTCGCCTGCCGTTCCCAAGCGGTAAGCATAACAATGATGCCGCGCGTCAAAATATTCTTTTTTCAATTCCTTCAATAAGTCTTTTACGTGTTTTTCATCATTAACCGGATAGGCAAAAGCTAAAAATTTACTGCCTTTTTCCTTGTATAAGCCGGTTGTCGGCGCTTCTATTGTTTTGTAGGTATCAATTATCATTTATAATCTTCAAATCGTCAATTTATTTTCGCAATCTGGCGGCGGCACGCACCATTGCTTCATCTCGTCCGATGTAACGCAGGGCTAAAAATGTAAAAATGGCTGCAACAATAGGAAATATCGCCGTAAACGAAAATACAACATCGTCGGAGCTAAGTAAATAATAGGCTATAAGCGATTGTAATGCGGTTAAAATTAATAAGTTAAATATGCATAAGCGAATTTGCAATATGCGGTGGCGATATAAAAAAATGGTGAAAAATTCCACCATTGTAGCAATTAATAATAAGCCGAACAGCACAGTGGAGTCGCTGTAATTTATAGGTTCTTGGGACGAAACAGCCATCGGGTAGCAATACATTAATATTAGCAACACTGTGGAAATCAGCAAAAAAAGAGTTTGAATCCGTTGTATCATACGAGGAAGTATTTATATATATGCCGCAAAGTTAGCATAAAAACATCATTTTACACACAAAGGGATAAAAATCCCCGAATTTTATTGAAATTCAGGGATTTTCGTAAATTTACTTTTTGGATAAGTGGTGCCACCACGAATCGAACGAGGGACACAAGGATTTTCAGTCCTTTGCTCTACCAACTGAGCTATGGCACCGTTTATCTTTATGGGGGTGCAAAGGTAAGATATTTTTCTAACTTTGCAAATTAAATTTGAGATTTGCTAATGAACCCAACTATATACGTTCTGCCCAATGGCATTCGTTTTATTCATCGAAAAAATAATTCGCCCGTAGTACATTGCGGGATTAATATCAATGCCGGCAGCCGCGACGAATTTTCGGCTGAAAATGGTTTGGCGCACCTGACCGAACACATGTTGTTTAAAGGCACCGCTAAACGCAACGCCTATCATATTAACAACCGATTGGAAAATGTAGGCGGCGAGTTGAACGCTTTCACTACCAAAGAAGAAACCGTCGTACACGCTACCGTGCTGGAAAGCGACGTTGAAAAAGCCGTTGAACTGATTGCCGACATAACCTTCCGTTCCACTTTTCCGGAGAAAGAATTGGTGAAAGAAAAAGAAGTAATTTTAGATGAAATCAATTCTTATAAAGACAATCCTACGGAACAAATATTCGACGACTTTGAAAAATTTTTATTTGCACACTCCCCTGTTGGTCGTCCTATTTTGGGTACGCCCGCATCGCTGGAAAAAATTGAGCAGGAGCAATTAAAATTGTTTACCGAAAAACACTACCGTTGTTCGCAAATGGTATTTTCTTTCGTCGGGAAAACCGCGTCAAATCACATTAATAAACTAATGCACGCCTATTTTTCCGACTTCCGAACAGGCGATAATCATTATAAACGAACAAAACCGGCTGCTTATAAAGTGTTCCGAAAAGAAGAAAAGCGAAATAATTTTCAGGCTAACTGTATCATCGGCAATCGGGCATATTCATTGCAGAACAACAAACGCATCGGATTGGCTGTATTGATTAATTACTTGGGCGGACCGGCTTCAAACTCTCGTCTCAACACCCTGCTGCGGGAAAAAAACGGATTGGTTTATACTATTGAAGCTAACTACGCGCCCTATTCCGACAGTGGCATTGTAACTATTTATTTCGGTTGCGACAAGGAAAATCTTGAGCGTTGCCTCTCGCTGGTGGAAAAAGAATTACAAAATTTACGCCGACAAACATTCAGTACCGTACAATTACACCGGATTAAAAAACAATTATTAGGTCAATTAGCGATTGCCTCGGAAAACGGAGAAGCACAGATGTTAAGTCAGGCAAAAAGCCTGATAGCTTATAATAAAGTAGAGTCGCTGCCTGAATTACACGCACGGATTAATGCGCTTTCCGCATCGGATTTATCGGAAATTGCCAACGAAATTTTTGAGGCAGACCGTTTATCAATGCTTGTCTATAAATAAGTTTTTTGTTTCCTAATTCCATTTACGTATGACAAGTCTTCACGAATATGCCGAACAACACACTGCGCCGGAAGATGCACTGTTGGCGGAATTGGCGCGTTACACTCATTTACATGCCATGTATCCACGTATGTTATCGGGGCATATACAGGGAAAATTATTAGAACATATTGCCTGCATGATACGTCCGCAGCGCATATTGGAAATCGGCACTTTTACCGGTTATTCAGCCTTATGTTTGGTCAAAGGGTTGGCGCCCGATGGTATATTGCACAGCATTGAGCGCAACGATGAAGTGCATGAAACAGCCGCCTCTTTTATTGCCCGCAGCGTCTATGCAAAAAATATCCGATTGCATGTCGGCGATGCGCTTGATATTATTCCCACGCTTGATGAATGTTTCGACCTGATATATATTGACGGCGACAAGTGGGAGTATTGTGACTATTATCGCTCGGTATTCGATAAACTTCGCACGGGCGGTTTTCTATTAGCCGATAATGTGCTGTGGGATGGAAAAGTTGTGAACCCGTCCGCTTCCAGCGACAAGGCAACCAAAGGTATCCTCGCTTTTAACAAATTAGTACAGGAAGATTTGCGCGTGGATAATTTATTGCTTCCTTTGCGCGATGGGTTGATGATTATAAAAAAACGTTTTTAAATTTATTCTTTTTGCGGTTTCGTAAAAAAATTTCGTTGGAATAACAGCAAATAGATTACACCTACACTGATAGAGGAGTCGGCAATATTAAACACGGGACGGAAAAACTCAAAATGCTTATTCCCTATGAAGGGAAGCCATGAGGGCAAGGTGGTATCAATAATCGGAAAGTGCAGCATGTCCACCACACGACCATGTAAAAAACCGGCATAGCCACCTTCCGGCGGAAACATTGTTGCTACTTCGCCCACCGGATCATTAAAAATAAGCCCATAGAAAAGACTGTCAATAATATTTCCGATTGCTCCCGCCAGAATCAGTACAAGACCTATCATCACACCCATTGGTGTTTGCGTTTTCAGCAAACGGTAAAGATATATTATAATTAATGTTACCAGCACTACACGGAAAAGGCTTAATAATACTTTTCCTAATTCGCCTCCAAAACTTAATCCAAAAGCCATTCCTTCGTTCTCTATAAACCGAATAAAAAACCAATTCCCGAGCATGGGAATACTTTCTCCCAACACCATGTGTGTCTTTACCCAAATTTTAAATAGCTGATCAAACAGCAGTAGTCCAACAACGATTCCAATTAATATAAATGCTTTTTTCTTCATAAAATATTTCAAAAATTAAGCCAACAAGCACCCCTTGTTGGCTTACTATTATTTCAAAAAGTATGTTTTCTTATTTTGCTTTTTTCGCTTCAATGCTCAAAGTGGCATGAGGAACGGATAAGAGCCGTTCCTTCGGAATTAATTTTCCTGTTTCACGGCAAATGCCATAGGTTTTATTTTCGATGCGCACCAAAGCCGCCTCAAGCGAATGTATGAATTTTTGCTGACGCAACGCCAATCGCCCCGCTTCTTCCTTTGATAAAGCGGAAGCTCCTTCTTCCAATACTTTGAAAGTGGGCGAAGTGTCTTCCGTGTCATTACTTCCGTGATGGGTAACACTGGATATTAATAACTCGTAATCTTGTTTTGCCTTATCAAGTTTCTCAAGAATCAAATCTTTGAATTCTTGAAGCTCCGCATCGGTATAACGTGTTTTTTCTGCAGGTGCAGGGATAGTTTTCTTTGTCATAACTACATCCTCCATTTTTAAAAATTAGCACGAAGGTACAACTTTTTTTTTATATCAGGTGTGATTTTTTTATCTTTTTTGTTTTGCATCCAAGCTGACAGCGTTTTTAAGTCTGTCGGCGTCCGGAAGAAAATAAGGAGCGCCCACACAGAGACACTTCAATTCTCTGACAGGTCAGGTCGTAATGTCCCAGCGGGATATACATCTTCTACCAATATTTTGTTCCTGACGGAACATCCTGACGCCGACACTGACAGCAGCTTCGCAGCCTGTCAGGTCTGACACAAAAATGTCGGAGGTTTCCAAAACCTCCGACATTTCTTCAATTAACCATTAACCATTATAAAATTAACCACTACGGCAGCAGGTGCGCAGGCATTAAGGGCATTATTGTTTGCCATTGCAGTACCGGCAGGTTGTAGCTGCCGGTGCCCCATTTCCATACACTGCTGAAGTCCCACTCTAAAAATTCCGAGTAAAGCGCCGGAAGTTGGGCATCGCTGGCTGAGACGCCCATGCCGTTCACATTGCCGGGTGTGCCGGTTGTTATCGTAGAGCCAAGCACCGTCATACCGCCGTATCCCACGTTTGCACTTAGCCCGGTGGCGTTGTCGTTGCTGCCCGCCACGCGCCCAAAATTCGTTTCGGCGCCGCTGCCTTCTTTCTCAATGCTTGGGTTAAGCGCTACGCAGTTATTTACTGTTCCCGATGTGGTATTATACCCGACTATTCCGCCGACATCATTCGTGCCGCTAATGGCGCCTGTCGCATAACAGTTATTTACGGCACCGTAGTGATAACCCGCTATGCCGCCGACATGCGTGCTGCTGCCGCTTACCGAGCAGGTGGTATAACAGTTATTTATGGTGACGCCGCTAATATTTTGACCCACTATGCCGCCGACTCTGTTCCTGCCGATTACCTTTCCGGTAACGTAGCAGCCCGTAATGCTTGCGCCGCTGTCGGTAATACTGCCCGCCACGCCGCCGGTACCAGTGCTACCCTGAATATTCACGCCTGCCAAGCCAAGATTGGTAATTTTTCCGCCGACGACATAACCGAACAGTCCGGTATAACTTGAGGTAGTGTTGTTAATGGTAAGACCGGTAATTACTTTGCCGTTGCCGTCAAAGGTTCCGCGGAATGGTCTGCTTGGGCTATTCGTCCCTATTGGCGTAAAATTGCCTGTCATGGTAATGTTATCGTCAAGTTGGTAATACACGGTTTCGGCGGCGTAAGTATCATTGCCCGCGTTAATCAGGTCGCTCAATTTGTTCAAATCGGCGGCGGTCTTTATCAGGTAGGGCGAGGCGCTTGTGCCGCTGCCGCTAAATTCGCGTACCGTAATCGTAAATGTTTGCACGTAGTCGCTTGTCGGGCTTGCGCCGTTGGTAATGGTTGCCCGCACAACTACCGTACTTGTTGCCGTACTGCTGAACGTATAGGTGTCTGTCACCATGCTATGAAGTATAGAACCAATTCCTTCGGGAGTGGAACTTGCAATGCTCCACGCAATGCCTTTATTGGTTGCATTGCTCGGCGCTACCGTGCCGGTAAGGACGAACGATGTGCCGGCTGTTGCCGTTGTCGGTACACCACTGATGTTTGTTACTGCGACGAATGCGACGCTGTAGGCTGCCGCCTCAATAGCCAGCGGTGCGCTGATGTTGCCCGCCGCGTCTTCCACTGCCACGTAAATATATTTTCTGCCTGCCGTCAGTGCTACCGACATGTCGCTGTTGGCGCCCGCAGTTACCGCGCCGAGCGATGTTCCCTCCTTCACCTCCGCCGCTGTGGGTGGAATGACGGGGGACGCCCAATCCTTCACAAGGTAATATCCCGTGCCTGCCTCGCTTGATCTGAAGCTTATGGTTGCTTCGGTGTGGCTTGTGCGGTTTACGCTGCCTGCCGCCAGTTTCGGCGGGCTGGTGTCGATTCCGGTATATGCCGCCGCTTCAATTTTCAGCAGGTTGCTGATGCCTGCCGCATTTTCCACTATCACGTAAATATCCCTTGCGCCTGCCGTCAGCGTTACCGCTATGCCGATGTTGTCACCTGCCTCCACTGCGTCGAGCGATGTTCCCGCTCTCACCTCCGCCGCTGTGGGGGCTGCTGCGCCGCTTGCCAGCACAAGATAATATGCCGTTCCTTCCCTGTCGACACTAAAGCCTATGGTTGCGTCGGTGTGGCTGGTGCGGTTCACGCTGCCTGCCGATAGCGCCGGCGGCGCGGCTGCGTTATAGGCGTCAGCCGCTATCTTCAGCGGTATGCTGGCGTTGCCTGCCGCGTCTTCCACCACCACGTATATATCCTTTGCGCCTGCCGTCAGCGTTACGGCTATGCCGGCTACTTCGCCTGCCGCCACACCGCCGAGCGAGGCGCCGCTCTCTGTCACTGCCGCCGCTGTGGGGGCTGCTGCGCCGCTTGCCAGCACAAGATAATATGCCGTTCCTTCCTCATCGGTGGTAAAACTTATTATTGCATGCGTGTCGCTTGTGCGGACAACGCTACCCTCCGAGAGTGCGGGCGGAGTGGTGTCGGACGGCGTTGTTACAATTATTCCGCTAATCGTGGTCGAGGCGGTTTTGCCTTCATACGTTACGGTAATGGTTACGGATTTGTCCGTTCCCGTTGTGTTAAAGTCGTAGGAAAGCATGGCTGCGGTAACAGTTACAGGCGCGGTAGAGCCGTCGCTGTAAGTTGCCGTTACGGTCATTCCCGCGGGGTCGAATACATCGCCCACATTGTACGTTTTTTTCGTGGGCTGCATGGTTACTGCAATGGATACAAGCGTTTTTTCTTTTTTGTCCTTTTTGCAGGAAAAGGGGGCAATAAAAGTAATTGCCGCCAAGGTAATAAGTAAAAGTTTTTTCATATTAATTTATTATTTATTATGGTATAAGGTATCAGGATATGAGTAGCAGGATGTCGGAGGTTTTGGAAACCTCCGACATTTTGTTTTGGCAAATCTTTTACTAATTTTTTTAAAAAAAGAGTATAGGGTATTGCGTATTTTAAAGGAATATTGTTACTTTGCGAATTTCTGTTGAGAGGGCGGGTGGGTGATGGAAGGTGTGTGTGTGTGTGTGTGTGTGTGTTTAAAATAATTTTCGACATTTCCAAATAAATATTCAGAAAAATCAGAAATATTTTCGTTAATTTTTTTCAGCCTCTTATTTTCCAACTGACACATCATTTTCAGTTATTTGTTTATTCAACGGTTAAACATAAATGCAAATGTACGGCTTTTTTTAAAACAACAAAAAAAAATTTAAAATCGTGATTGATAAATGTCGGAGATTTCCAAAACCTGCGACATTTTTTTGTATTCGCATCCGAATCCGACCTGACAGGCTGCGGAGCTGCTGTCAGCGTCAGAATGGGAAGATTATTTTTTTCTGACACTGACAGGTCTGGCTACACTGTCAGGTCTCCGTAATTTTTAATTTGTAATTGATTTTTTCCTACCTTTGCAAATGGGTTAATGGGTTAATGGGTTAATGTGATAATGGGATAATGGGATAATGGGATAAATGTTAAACGTTAAATGTTAAACGAAAAAACAAGTAAACAATAATACTATGGAAGAATATGTAAAAAAGATTCAGGAGACGCTTGCGTTTTTAAATCAAAAAATCGACAAAAAACCGGAAACAGGTATTGTCTTAGGCAGCGGATTGGGCGATTTAGCCGACAAGATTGAAAACCCGCAAATCATTCCCTATTCGGAAATTCCCAACTTTGTACAGTCCACCGCCATGGGACATAAGGGAAATTTAATTTTCGGCGTCTTGGGCGGAAAAAATGTAATCGCCATGCAAGGGCGTTTCCACTATTACGAAGGTTACAACATGCAGGAAGTTACCTTTCCTATTCGGGTAATGGCGGCTTTCGGCATTCACAGCCTGTTTGTTTCCAATGCGGCGGGCGGCGTGCATCCTTCCTACAAAGTGGGCGATTTAATGATTATAGACGACCATATTAATTTGCTTCCCAATCCGCTTATCGGAAAAAATATTGAGCCTTTTCCGCGCTTTCCCGACATGACACGCGCCTACGACCGCGCGATTATCACATTAGCCGAAAAAATAGCCGCCGAAAATTCCGTCACACTGCAAAAGGGAATATATCTGGGAGGAACCGGTCCTACTTATGAAACGCCTGCCGAGTATAAATTTTTCCGCATGATTGGCGCCGACGCCGTGGGAATGTCCACCGTGCCGGAAGTAATAGTGGCGCGCCATAGCGGTATTCACGTATTCGGCATGTCGGTAATCACGAATGAGGCGCACGGGTTTGCCGACGATTTTGTGAACGACCACAATGATGTCATGGAAGCCGCAAACAAAGCCGCTGCCGTAATGTCTGCCTTATTTGAAAAAATTATTAAAAACCTATAAAAATGAAAACAGTAAATGAGCGCGTAAGCGATTTAAAATCATGGCTTGCAAAGCGTCAATACGATGCAGTTATTGTTCCTTCAAACGACCCGCACTTCAGCGAATATGTAGCAAATCACTGGAAAAGCAGGGAATTTATCAGCGGCTTTAACGGCTCCATGGGAACAGCGGTGATTACAAGCAATCAATTGGCTTTATGGACTGATTCACGCTATTATATCATAGCCGAAAATCAACTGAAAGGAAGTGAATACCAGTTACAGCGCATCCCGCTTCCCGAAACTCCCAGCATAGAAGCATGGCTTGGGAGCGTATTGGAAAAAGGGCGCGTGGCAATTGACGGAAAACTTTTTTCCGTAAACGAATATCAACGGTTGAAAAAAGCATTGGGAACGCTGGAACTATGCGTAGCCGACGACCCTTTTGAGGAAATATGGGACGAGCGTCCTGCCCTTCCCAATTCGGCGTCGTTTCTGCTCGACGTAAAATATGCCGGCGAAAGCGTCGAGTCAAAAATAAAACGGTTAAAAGAAAAATTAGGTACACAGGCGGCGGGCGTATATTTGATGGCTGCTTTGGACGATATAGCATGGTTGCTTAATCTGCGCGGCAGCGATATTAATTACAATCCGCTCACGGTAGCCTACGCCGTATTGGACGACAAGGGCGTTCATTTATTTATTGAAAACGGAAAATTAAACGAAAAAGATACGCAGTCCTTACAACAGTCGGGCGTTAGCACACATGCCTATACGGCTTTTGACGACTATTTAAAAACATTGAAATCAAAAAAGGTAATTTATAACGGCGACCGTTTCGATATTTACCACTATCAACTGCTGGAAAATGCGGGGGCGGAATTGGAAGCGGAATTGATACCCGCAGGAGCCGCGAATCATCTGAAAGGCATAAAAAATGAAACGGAAATTGAAGGCTTCCGTCAGGCAATGGTTGCCGACGGCATTGCGCTTACCCGTTTTCATATCTGGCTGGAAAACCATTTGGCAAGCGGTAAAACAACAAGCGAGATGGAAGTAGTAGAAAAACTCAATTATCATCGTTCGCTGCAAAAGGGTTTTATGGGCATCAGTTTTTTTCCCATTGTGGGCTATCGCTCCAACGGCGCTATGCCGCACTACTCGCCTGCTCCCGAAAATCCTGTAAGGGTAGAAAACTGCGGTTTTCTGTTAATGGATTCGGGCGGACAATATTTATTCGGCACCACCGACATCACCCGTACCATTCATTTATCGGAGCCGACAAGTCAGGAAAAATCGGACTACACGCTTTCGCTTATGGGAATGATAGAATTGTCAATGGTTATTTTCCCCGAAAATTTACAGGGGCTGCATCTGGATATTTTGGCGCGGACGCCCATGCTTTCACGCCGGATTAATTATTTACACGGAACCGGACACGGAGTAGGACATTTTCTCAACGTGCATGAAGGACCGCATACCATAAGGATGAACGCCAATACGGTGCCTTTGGAAGCGGGAATGACGCTCTCAAACGAGCCGGCTTTGTACCGTGTGGGACAATACGGCATCCGAAACGAAAATATTATGGTGGTGCAAAAAGACGAAACAAATGAATATGGAAAATTCCTGCGCTTTGAAACGCTCACCTTAAGTTATATCGACACAAAACCAATAGATAAATCATTGATGACCGCGCCGCAGATACAATGGTTCAATGAATACCACGAAAAGGTTTATCTGGCATTGTCGCCGCATTTGAACAGGGAAGAAGCCGACTGGCTGCGCAATAAAACAAAAGCAATTTAAACAATAACTTTAAAAATAATGATTCCATGAATTTTTTAAACATTTTAAAAAAATTTCCGCGTACTTTCTGGGTAGCCAACGTCATCGAACTGTTTGAACGTTGGGCTTGGTACGGCTTGTTTATGTTGTTTGCCAACTCCCTTACCGGCTCTACCGATGCTGGCGCCCTGGGTTTTTCGCAAGCCGAAAAAGGATTGATGATGGGCGTAGGCATTGCCATATTATATTTTCTTCCGATCATTACCGGCGCCATTGCCGATAAATACGGATATAAAATAGTATTATTCCTGTCCTTCGTAGTTTACACATCCGCCTTTATTCTGCTCCCGCAATTCACATCCTTTACAAGCGTGTTTATCATGTACATTTATCTGGCAGTAGGAGCAGCCCTGTTCAAGCCCGTTATCTCGGCAACCATCGCCAAAACAACCGACGACGAAACCGCCTCTATCGGCTTCGGTATTTTTTACATGATGGTAAACGTCGGCGCATTCTTCGGACCGCTGCTTACCTTAATTTTACGAAACAACAGCGGTTCATACCACTTGGTGTTTTACGTCTCTGCCGTTATTGTAGCCCTTAATTTCATCATGCTGCTGTTTTATAAGGAACCGAAAAGAGAAGTAAACAAAGACCCTTTTTTAAAAGCCATAGACGTGGTATTCCGTAATGTTTATACGGCGTTAAAGGATTACAAATTTTTAATATTCCTCTTATTGGTCGCCGGATTTTGGACAATGTACTATCAACTGTTCTACACGCTTCCGGTATTTATTTCACAATGGGTTGACACCTCGGAT
>Ga0099364_10010068_pt1 | contig 13053 bp, 6 predicted proteins | sample TergutTh196P3_FD_73070 | JGI IMG/M metagenome (GOLD analysis project Ga0099364, IMG submission 73070) | Microcerotermes parvus P3 segment gut microbial communities from Pointe-Noire, Republic of the Congo - Th196 P3 | ecosystem: Host-associated > Arthropoda: Insects > Digestive system > Gut ...
AGAGCGAGGTAGAGTTTCTTGTCTGCATGTTCGGGGTAGTTTTGTCTGAACTTTTCAGTCATGTTCGGTATCATCCTAACGTCGTCGGTGTCTGCCTTGTATTTTACTTCTACTATACAGACCGATTTTCCGTTGATTAGTAATATATCGTATTGAACTTCCACGCCTGTCTTTTTTATTTTTCTTTTTTCTGTCTTTACCTCATCAAATTCTTGTCCAAACAGAGTTTTACGATTGTACAGGGCATTGAAGAAATACTCTTGAGCCACAGCGCCGTTGCTGTTTGCCATACCGCCCATTTGCTGATTAACTTGCCTGATGGAGGCTTTCAAATCTTCCATAGTTTTTTTGGCTTCGGCTGCTTGTTTTTTGGCTTCGACTGCTTGTTTGTCGGCTTCGGCTGCTCTTTTGTCGGCTTCGGCTTTAGACTGCATCATTTGCTGTTCAAACTTTGCATGTCTGCGCTCGGCTTCTGCATTTCTGCGTTCGGCTTCGATGGCTGAGCGCTCTAAAATCGCCTCTATCGCTGACAGTCTGCTATTCTCGTGATTATTATTCATGACTGTTTCATTTTTATATATAAAAAAAAGCAAAAATAATACCTTTTTCCGAACAAAACAAATTTTTCCGATTTTTTTTGCACAAGCAGACAAAACCTCATTTTCCCGACAAAACTACCGCAGTAGAAATTGATTTTATGCTCATTTTTAGCCTAATTACCTCATTTTACCCTGCATTATTCATAAAAAATGCTTCTTTGCGTCATTGCGGGCTGACTTCGTCAATGTGTCACCAAAAGACGAAAAAATCCATATCTTATGAACATTAGACACTGTTGCGTTACCCAAAAAAAACGGCAACACAAACTCTGTAATTCGCTAATAGCAAGGATTTAAAAAAAATGCTTTTTTTAAGTGGCGAAATCAGGAAAAAAATTAAGTTATTTAATTGATTGAAGTGTTTTTGTCCTGCTGTGATTTTTTTCGTAGCGGGATTTTTTTTTGCGAAATCTAAAAAAAAAGAAAAATTAAAAAAAAAATTAAAAAAAATGTGGCTATTACTCGGTAAAATTTGAAAATAATCATCAAAAACTTGTTTTTGAGCTGTACGTCAATAATTTATAAGGCTTTTTTAAACTGATGTGAAATGAAACTTTTTTATTTTTTTTCACTTTTTTTTCACTTTTTTTACAAAAAAACGTTTTGTTAAGCGTTTTGTTAAGCGTTTTGTTAAGCGTTTTGATTTACATTTGCCCGTTTTTTTATCTAATTTTTTAATTTAACAAGAGAATTTTATGCTTAAAAAAGTTATTTTTTCAAACTTGCAAGGTGGAATGCCCGGCAAGTTTTCGAAGGGCAGACATGTTTTTTCGCTCACGTTAGTTGCTTGCGTGATGTGTGCTCTTATCGTTTCGTGCGAGGATGACGACCTCAAATCTGACGAAGGTCATGGTTTCGATTTGTCGCGACCCTTCTCTTTGCAGGAATTTTTCCCCCAAGATGGCAGGTTTCTGGAGAGAGTGATGCTGGTGGGTGATAACTTTCCTACAAATCCTGACTATGTGAGGGTCTACTTCAACGACAGGTTGGCTGCTATCACGGGCATTGGTTCTGCCGGTACGCACATGACCGCTATGGCGCCAAGATTGCCGGGTGGCGACACCATACCGGCGCCTGGTTACTCTTTTCTTGAGAGTCCGTTCCGCAGAGTTGATATATCTATTGTTGTAGATATACCCGGAGAGTACTACGATTCGCTTTCGTATGGACGATTAGTGGATAGATTCTTTGTCTACGAGCAGACAACTTCATCTACCACTATTGCCGGAAACGGGCGCGGTAATGGATGTGGACAGCTTCAGGGCGGCACACTGGCAGAAGCAATTTTTCAGCCTATACTGTTATGTGCCGACGACAAGGGAAATATCTTTGTTTCTACACGTCCTAACGGAATTGTAGGTGGCAATATAAATGGTTGCAGTCAGGACCATAATGCTGCCCAACACGGTTTTTTGCGTATAAACGAAGAAGAGGACATAGTTGAAATTCTTCATTCGTGGACTGGCGGTTCTATTTTCGGCTCGCCGACAGTACGCTTGGATGGTTCTATAGTTGTGCCCCACGAAGGGCAAATGTTGGCGTTTGAAGAATACAGACCGGAGGATAATTATTCGCGCCGTCAAAGAAATTTTTCATGGGATCTGAGAAGTCAAAGTATGGGAACAAATAGGGAGATTAGACCCCATAGACCGCCTAATAACTATAAAAAATTAGTTGTTTCACATCCCGTAACCGGCACCCTGTATACGCGCTATTTTTACACAGTGGTAAAAATTGACCCGCTTGAACTCGTGTGCGAGGTTATTGCTAATGATAACTTAGGCGTCGACGTCTTTGGAATGGCATTCTTTTCAACCAGACCCGGATTTTTTGACTATCCGTTGTATGACAATGATTACGAATATGACGAAGATGGCAATTTGATTATGGAAGCCGATGGAATAACCCCTAAGCTCTTAGTTCCGCTTGCGCAAATGCCCGTAAGATACCTGTTGTATATGACTGCTGGTAGAGGCGGCGATACGCCGGCGCTGTCGGGTATACATGTGGTGGACATTAGCTATGCCGATAATCCAAATTTAGCTAAAGATGAAGTTGCCAGAAAAATTGAAGAAAGTTTTAGACCGGCAAGCTCTCTTGACAGAGGACATCGTGATGGTAGATTAGAATTTGCACAATTTAACAATCCATCGCAAATTTACTTTGACGAAACAGACGAAAGTATGTGGGTAGCCGACTATGAAAATCATTGTATTCGTAGAATATATCGTAGACCGGGCGATCCGCAGGGCAGTCTTATGGTTGAAACAGTGCTCGGCATTCCGGGTAGTTTCGGTTCAGAGGATGGAGCAAGGGGAGACGCTCGATTCCGTAATCCTTCGGGAATAGCGGTAGCGCCTGATGGAACAGTTTACGTTGCCGATTGCGGAAACAATAGAATACGAAAAATATCAAGAAATTAATTCGAAATTAAATATATGTATAATGTTTAATATTTACAATATGGAAATGAATAATATTAAATTATCTAAAATTTTTAGCAAAAAACTTCTTTTGCTAACAGTTTCGGCATTACTATTAGCTTTTTACTCGCCCGTTTTATCGCAACAGCGGCAAGCTGAGACCGTTACCGTAAGCGGTATAGTTTATGATGACGAGGGCTTGCCTTTGCCCGGCGCAACGGTTTACGTTAGAGGTCAGATAGGGCTTGGCGTCTCTTCTACAAGCGATGGACGTTTCAGTATACGCACACAAGTAGGAACGACAATAGTATTCTCTTTCGTTGGTTTTGAAGATGTAGAGGTTTATGTTACCGGTGAGATGCAGGACGCTGAGGTGCATTTTTCTGATTCTCAACAGATGGAAGAATTAGTTGTATCAGCATTAGGTGTTACACAACGTAGAATATCATCTGTGGCGGCTGTTACAACGGTAGACATCAGCGAACTGCAAGCGCCCACATCGTCGGTGGCAAATCTATTGGGCGGACGCGTTGCAGGTCTGATAACTATGCAGAGAAGCGGCGAGCCCGGACAAAACATGTCTGAGTTTTGGATTCGCGGTATAGGTACATTTGGAGCAAATGACCAAGCCCTTGTTCTTATCGACGGTTTGGAAGGCGACCTGAACATGTTAGACCCCGCTGATATAGAGAGTTTCTCTATATTGAAAGATGCAGCGGCAACAGCTGTTTATGGTGTGCGCGGACAAAACGGAGTAGTGTTGATTACTACTAAAAGAGGACAATCGGGCAGACTGAGCATAACAGCCCGCGTAAACTATACATTGTCGCAGCTCAGAAGAATGCCGGATTATTTGGGAGCCTATGATTATGCCAGATTAGCAAACGAAGCAAGGGAGGTGCGTAATGAAGAGGTTCTTTACACTCCGTTCGAACTCGAAATGATACGCTATGGCACCGACCGCGACATCTATCCGGATGTGAACTGGCAAGACGAAATAGTGCGTCAATTCTCTTGGCGACAAGGTTATTATATCTCAGCCCAAGGCGGCGCCGACGTTGCAAGATATTTTGTGAGCTTGGGAGGTAGTCGCGAAGATGCAGCCTACAGGTACGAAAAGAACAATCCCTATGCTTCAAATGCCGGCTACAATACATATAATTATAGAGCTAACATTGAAATGCAATTGTCGCAACATTCTACAGTTTCTTTAGGTTCCGATGGTTTTTTATCAGTAACAAACAATCCGGGCAGGTTAGGCAGCACTAATGCAATATGGTGGGCTCAGGCAACACTAAATCCTCTGCTTCTACCGTTACAGTACTCTACGGGTTACTATCCGGCTTATATGAACGAAAATGGAGGATTAACAATATCGCCGGTAGTGATGATTAACCAAATGGGAAAAAGTTCGCGGCAGCAATATAGAGGAAATGTCAATTTGGCGTATAATCAGGATTTTAGTATGTTATTGGAAGGCTTGAAGTTCAGACTGCAAGGCGCCTATGAACTGCGTAGCAATACAGGCGAGGAAAGATATGTTAGTCCGGCTTTGTACTACCACGATGGACGCGACCAATTCGGACGTCTAAGACTGGTGCAAACGATGCAAGAACAGAGAGCTATATATTTGATAGTTTTGCCTACCCAGTTTCGTAAGTTCCATCTTGAAGGTAATTTGAATTGGAACAGAATTTTTGGCGACCATCGTGCAGGCGCGTTGGTTTATGGCTATTTGAGCGATGAAAAAGATACTGAAAACGCATGGACAAGCTTGACGGCTATACCCAGACGTTATCTCGGTCTTTCGAGCCGCTTAAGCTATAGCTTCCAAGACACTTACATGATTGACTTCAACTTTGGCTACACCGGCTCGGAAAACTTCGAACCGGGCAAACAGTTCGGATTTTTCCCGTCAATAGCCTTAGGCTGGGTACCCTCAAGTTATGAATATGTAAAAGATAATATGCCTTGGGTAGACATGTTCAAAATACGCGGCTCGTATGGTACTGTCGGTAACGACCGAATAACCGAAGGACGACGCTTTCCGTATATGACTACAATAGACGAGAGAATGGCAGGCGCCTGGGGCGGCACGGCAGTAAGAACTGTGCGCGAAACGTACATAGGCGCTACAAATCTCAGATGGGAAAGAGCTACAAAGGCTAACTTAGGTATAGAAGGCGCTTTCTTGAGAAACAAGCTTTCATTTACGATAGACTTTTTCAACGACCACCGCGACGGAATTTATCAGCCGCGCGTGCAGATACCACAATATGCCGGAGCTATTAACGAAACATACAGTAACGTTGGAGAAATGCGTAGCTACGGTACAGATGGAAATATATCATACAGGTTTGACGTTACTAATGCATTGAACTTTACCATTCGCGGTAACTATACGTTCTCAAAAAATATTGTATTGAACTGGGAAGAAGCAAATCCAGCATATACATATCTCGAAAGAACGGGTTATCCTCACAATCCTCTAAGGGGACTGCAATCGATGGGACTATTTAGAGACGATCTTGACGTTGCTACATCGCCAAGCCAGTTTGGAGTAATAGTGATGCCCGGAGATATTAAATATCGCGATGTAAACGGCGACGGCGTCATTAATTCAGACGATGAAGTGCCCTTATCATACGGAAATCAAGTACCCCTTTTGATGTATGGTTTCGGCGGAGAAATAAATTACAGAAATTTTTCTGTCGGATTACTGTTTAGAGGCTCAGGAAAACGCGATTACTTTATGAACGGAATGGGATATATACCTTTCTTCAATAGACAAGAAGGGAATGTATTGACGATGGCTAACGACCCGAAAAACAGGTGGATACCCAGAGAATATGCAGAAGCAAATGGAATACCATTACAGTATGCTGAAAATCCGGATGCAATGTTTCCGCGTTTGCAGTATGGCGATAATGCCAACAACAGACGAAATTCAGACTTCTGGAAAGGAGACGCCCGTTATCTGCGTTTTCAGGAATTAACTTTCGATTACAGAGTAACTTCCGACTTCTTGCGCAGAATGAGTATTCAATCAATGAACATACAATTTGTGTGCAACAATCTTTACGTTTGGGATAAAGTAAAAATATTTGACCCCGAACAGGCTCACGATGGCGGTAGAGTATATCCTATACCTACCACATACGCAATTCAATTATACATTAATTTATAATACAAATGAAAATGAAAAATAGAATAAATAGACTTATATTAGTTTTTTTAGCCTCAATGCTGTTTGCCTCGTGCAATTTTCTCAGTATCGAAGATTATTTCAGCGATGAATTGCATTTAGATTCTGTCTTTTTATATCGTAGATATTTAGAGGCTTATCTATGGGATATTCCTGTTTCGTTTCCCGATGAAGGCACCGATGTTTTGCGTAACGGCAGAACGCCAGGTCCCTTGGCTACCGATGAAGCAATAACTGCCAGAGACGCTGCCTGGGATATTCCCGGTAGCTTGTTTGTGACGGGACAAATTTCAGCATCAAATCTGGGCTCGTTAAATCAATGGGGCGATATGTATCGTATCATCAGAAGATGTAATATCTTTTTGTCTCGCAGTATAGAAGCTGTTAACTCAGGTCAAATAACTATGACGCAACAGCAACTCTATAATTCTTATGCCCGTTTTTTCCGCGCTTACGCTTATTACCGCATATTTATGGATTTTGGTCCGCCTATTTTACTTGACGATGAAGTGGTGAGTAATAACGAATCGATGGATTTTTACAATCGTCCGCGGGCTACTTTTGACGAGGCAATGGAGTATATTTGCGAAGAATTGGAAATTGCGGCGCGTCTTTTGCCGCGCGACCAACCTATTCAACTCTTAGGTAGACCCACGCGCGGAGCTGCATGGGGGCTAATAGCCAGATTAAGACTGATACATGCAAGCCCGCTATACAATGATGGCGAATGGGCGCGCTTCTATTTCGGACAATGGAGACGTAGCTCAGATGATGCTTTCTATGTTTATCAAGGAACACCTATTGAAGAACGATGGGCTATAGCCGCTGCCGCTGCTAAAAGAGTGATAGATACCAGACTGTATGAACTATACACAACGCCGGTAAACGAAATGATAGCAAGCCAAATACCGTTCCCGCCGGTTCCACCCGGAGTAATTAGTGAAAGTGAAGACCCTGACTATTACAAGGAATGGCCAGCCGGTTCACAAGGTATTGACCACCTGAGGTCGTTTGCAAATATTTTCAACGGCGAAGAAGTGTTACAACAACTTGCAAGAGAATACGTATGGGGACGCAATAGTGGCGGACTAACCGGTGGCGTTTCATCATGTTTTCCGTACACAAGCGGTGGAGAAAACAATTTGGCGGTAACGCAAAAGATGGTAGATGCATTTTATATGTTCGATGGAAGTTGCCCCCTACAAGGCGGCTCTACACATTACCCCTATACCGCATCGGGCACAACAAGCGCTACTCAAATATTTTCAGGCTATACGCTCAACTCTGAAACAAGCAACAGATTTGCAAACCGCGAAATGAGATTCTATGCCTCTGTTGGTTTCCACAACAGGCATTGGCCCCAACGTTCTATTACAGCCGGTATGCCGCCAAGAGACATAACATATGATAGAAACGGTAACAACGGCTCGCAAAGTCATGCTTCTAATTATCCCGCAACAGGATACATCGTTACAAAATATGTTAATGATGCTGATGCACTTGGTCGTAGTGGTGTAGAAGGCGCAAGAATAATGCCTAAAACATTCGGTATTATTAGATATTCCGAAATATTACTCTCATACGTTGAAGCTCTCAACAATTTGACGCAAAGTTGGAATATAGAATTAGACGGAAATACGCAAACTTACACGCGAGATGAGGAAGAGATGAGGGAAGCCTTCAGACAAGTGAGGCATCGCGCGGGACTACCGGCGCCAAGCCCTACAGACCTGCTTTCTGTCACTAGAATGCAAGAACTGATAGAAAGAGAACGCATGATAGAATTTCTCTATGAAAATAGACGTTATTACGATGTGCGTAGATGGGCTAAATATGAAGATACAGAATACGCATCTATCTTAGGTTTGAACACGCAAGGTTCAGACGATTCATTCTTCCAAATGGCAGTGCCGCCAGTGCCAATGGCAAGAAACAGGGTAGTACACCGTAGAATGATATATTTGCCATTACCACTTGATGAAGTAAGAAAATTACCATTGCTAGACCAAAATCCGGGATGGGAAAGATAGTTATAATAAATTTTAATAAGTAAGCATTATGAATAAGAATATTAAAAACATACATAATAAAACGGCTCGCGTTATTACATTGGTTCTGCTCTCTGTTGTTGTTTTTTCGAATTATAGCTGCAACAACGACGAGGTATTTACAAGAGAACAGTATAAAAACGTGTTTTCTATTGTATCAGGCTCAAATTTTGAAAGCAGACTGACATACGACTTGCGTTTTGACAAATCATACGGATATGTTTCTGCATCACTCGGCGGAACTCATCCGGCGGGTAAAGATGTAAATGTAAAGTTTGAGCTAACCCCATCGTTATTGGAAGATTATCTTAGCACCGGACTGAATACTAATCAGAGAACAAGAGTTAGTAGCGCATTAGATAAGTTTGGAAAATATCGCTTTTGCGACGGGCTTCAATTGTCTATTCCAAATGGCGAATTTAAGGCTTTTATGCCCGTTTCTGTGTGCCCAGCCGACTTATCGGTCGACTCAATTTATCTTATCCCTTTAACTGTTAGCGACTACGATTGGGGGGAACTCAACGTTGAAAAAAGAAGCGTTATAATTAGGGTAGAATTTAGAAACTGGTGGGCTGAATTTGGCGGAACAACATATCCCAGCCGCGGTAGAGTTATTACCACTAACGCCACAGATCCGGAAAACCTGCAAGTAGACACTGTTACCCTATATGCTAACAAAGTATTGTGGCCCACAGGAGTAGACAAAGTCAGAATGTTATCGTCAAACTTGGGCGAACCAAACGAAGCCGATAGAATTGACCAGTACAGAATCAATGCTATTAATTTAACAATAGACGATGCTGTAGAAGTCTTAGAAATAGATTTTGTACAAAGGGTTGTCAGTCGCGTAAATATTGAGGCTTTCGGCTTACTCGCAGGAGTTGAAATGGTGGCTGAAGACGACCCTGAATATAACCCTGAATATCCAAACGTAGTTATTCCGGCTGAAGACGACGGGTTCAACAATACCTACAAGACATTTCTGCTAAACTATAGATTTACTGATAGATCAGGTCATACTGTAAGAGTAGAAGAAGAATTGCGTTTAATGTATTTGGAAGACGTCAGAAATCCAAGATTTCTGCCCATACCACCTCCTCAGGGGCATAACCTCTATGACTGGTTCTGCTTCCATGACTGGAAATGCGATGGCGACCATTACGATGACGATGATGACGATGACGACAATTAATAATTAAAAATTAACAATTAAAAATAGACAATATGAAAACGGTTAGTTTATTTAAAATTATTTCAGTGGTTAGTCTAATAGCGCTAATAGGGTTGGCAGGCTGCGAAGACTTCGAATATCCTGAAAAAGAGAATCCAGTAAATGCCACCCTCAATGTTCCGAATGCAATACATATGCTTGAAGGCGATGAAACGGTGCTATTTGCAAGCCCCACTAATTTGCAATTCGATTGGGAAACAGACCAACCTACAGTAGTCAGTATTACCCAAGAAACCGATGAACAAGGCAGAAGCGTAGTTATTGCAAAAGCCTTAGTAAGAGGCATGGCTAACGTAACGGCGCGCCCGAAAGGAGAAGGCGAAGACCTGATACCGGCTGTAGTGAACATTATTGTTCATGCAATAGTTGAGATGGAAGACTATGTATTAGACATATCAGAGAGAACTATGGTAGTTGGTTCATTTTGGAGTACACGAATGTTTGTTGACCCGCCTGAAACAAATTTTACCGGCGAATTTAATTGGATCACCAGTAATCCAGATGTAGCTACTGTTACTTCAGCAGGCGTAATAACAGCTACAGGGCTTGGTAATGCAGTAATAACTTGCAATAGCGTAGATTTTCCCGAAATTGAACATAGAACGATTATGATAACGGTTCAGACTATAGCGCCATTGAGACCCAATATTATTACAGACGGTAGCCTGAGAATTTTCGGCGTAGATTTCGACTTAGGAGGACGAGATGTGGCTTGGTTTGACACTACCCCAACGCAAAACCAGGGCGGACACCCATATCGTGCAAATAATGGCGACCCAGACTGCTTCGTTGATATGGAAGGAGGCGGCGCAGGAGTCAATATAGGATGGATTCAATCAGGCGAATGGCTGCAGTATACTATTGAGGTGCCCGAAGGAGAAGAAGGAGTATATAATTTAGACCCCCTAGTAGGAATCAATGGCGGAACAAGACAATTTGCTGTAAGATATGGAAAAGTTGATCTTGAAACGATGGAAGTAGACGTATGGAATTATGTGCAAAACCATACAACTACATCGCAAAACAACCCGCCTAGTTTCGCGCTGGCAAGCCGCACCGGCGATGGATACCAAAACTATCGCTTCTATTTCACAACAAGATTAAATACAATTACATCGGAAACAGAGGTACGCTCTCATGCGCCCAGACTTCCGTTTACAGAGCCGGGTCTTTACAGAATAAGGTTCGAGCATCGCAGCGGCGATTATAATTATGCCGGATTTAGATTGACTATCAGAATACCCGATGACGATGAAGAAGACGATGAATAATTATTAATTTTTTAAAAAAATGTAGAATGAAAAAGAAAAAATTAAAATTGTATTTTTTTGCAGCCATGGCTCTTGTTTTTGCTGCATTTGTGCCGTCGTGCGACGATGATGATGATAACAATGCGCGTACCCGAAATGTTACAATAGGCACTGATGTGAACTTTTTTGAGGTAATAGTAGGGGAATCGCGTCGAATCATTGTAAGCCCCGCAGGGTTATACTACGAATGGAAAAGCGACAACGAAAGTGTAGCCGCTGTAAATCCCAGATCAGGCGAAGTAACAGGCGTAGGACCGGGCAAGGCAAACATAACGGTTACTTTTGGCGAGCAATCTGCCTCGGTAGCAGTAGACGTATTTGGAACGGTTACATCAGGCGTGCACTTGATGTTAGGCGAAGAAAAATTTAATCTTGCGCCTGAATTTGTTTGGACAAGCTCAGACCCAACAATTGCAGAAGTAGTAAACAACGAAATTGTTACTGTGAGTCAAGGAAGAACAACAGTTGTAGGGCGTAATGAAGAAGGTTTTGGATACTCGGTGATAAATACATCGGTGTTTGAAGTTATCAGCCGTGAAGAATTAACAAGCTATGCAGGCGATGCGCCATATACGGGATTAGATAACGAATATTCATGGACAAGCGAAAACCAAACGATAGCAGACGTTAACTTTAACTCTTTAAATTTCATAAGAGTGGGTGAAACAACACTACGCGGCGTGAATAGAGACGATTTTACAGCCAAACTTGTGAACCTTGTGATACGACCGGGATTCATTCTTAGTAGAACAGATGAAATAACCGTGTATGTAGGCGGACCAGCAGTTAATGTTAACATTACTCCTAATCCGGCAGATGCTACATTAGGCGCTATAAACTGGACGCCAAGCGCTGATAACATAATAGCTGTTAGCGGCGAAGGTACAACTGGCGCTATATCAGGCTTGACTCCCGGACGCGTAACATTATCATGCGAAATTGACGGACTAACAAGAACAGTTGATGTTTGGGTTAGAAACTATTGGGTCAGGGAACATATAATACAAAAGAGTGCGCCAATAGAAATACTAATATCAGATTTCGATTTAGGAGGATTAGGCGTAGCATGGAACGACTCCCCTCCTCGTAATGGCGGGAATAATTATCGATGGACGGAATTTCAAGACCCCGATTGTATGGTTGACGTAGAAGGTAATAGGAATATAGGATATACTAACAATGGCGAATGGTTGCGATTTACAATAACTGTTGCCGATGCGGGCGTCTATACCCTCGATCCGCGAATTGCGGTAGGTGGCGGAGGCGGTAATGCTACTATACGTTTTATGGTAGCAATAGACGACAGAGAAACCGGACAAGTAGCGTCTTCAGATTTTGAAGCACGAGGCTGGGGCTCAGACTGGGGCGGTTATCGTTGGTACTACGAACACGAAAACCAAGTTGCCACACATGCGCCACAATTAGTTTTTCCCGAGCCAGGCGAGTACCGTATATATTGGATGTTCCGTTCGGGAGATTTTAACATACACCACCTGCGTATACAATTTTTGCGAGATTTAGATTAATAATAAGAAAACAGAAAAAATTAAGTTATTTAATTGATTGAAGTGTTTTTGTCCTGCTGTGATTTTTTTTCGCAGCGGGATTTTTTTTTGCGAACCTGCATTATTCATAAGCAACGTTACAGAACGCGACACCGCCACTACTGACTATCGACTAAAGACTATCGACTAAAGACTAAAAATGAGATTTTTTCTTTTGCGCAAAAAAAAAAGAAAAATTTGTTTTGTTAGGAAAAAGGTATTATCTTTGCTTTTTTTATATATAAAAATGAAACAGTCATGGATAATAATCACGAGAATAGTAGATTGTCAGCGATAGAGGCGATTTTAGAGCGCTCAGCCATCGAAGCCGAACGTAGGCATGCAAAGTTTGAACAGCAAATGATGCAGTCAAAAGCCGAAGCCGACAAACAAGCAGCCGAAGCTAAAAAAACCATGGAAGATTTGAAAGCCTCCATCAAGCAGGTCAATCAGCAAATGGGCGGTATGGCAAACAGCAACGGCGCTGTGGCTCAAGAGTATTTCTTCAACGCCCTGTACAATCGTAAAACTCTGTTTGGACAAGAATTTGACGAAGTAAAGACAGAAAAAAGAAAAATAAAAAAGACAGGCGTGGAAGTTCAATACGATATATTACTAATCAACGGAAAATCGGTCTGTATAGTAGAGGTAAAATACAAGGCAGACACCGACGACGTTAGGATGATACCAAAC
>Ga0099364_10010069_pt1 | contig 13051 bp, 30 predicted proteins | sample TergutTh196P3_FD_73070 | JGI IMG/M metagenome (GOLD analysis project Ga0099364, IMG submission 73070) | Microcerotermes parvus P3 segment gut microbial communities from Pointe-Noire, Republic of the Congo - Th196 P3 | ecosystem: Host-associated > Arthropoda: Insects > Digestive system > Gut ...
TGAGAGAACATGCTTGGTCGCAAAAACTCAATTGTTTCCTTTTTTACTTTAAAGTAAACAACAAAAGTATAAAAAATTAACGACTTATTAAAAATAAAGCTAAAAAAACAATTTAAAAACTTACGATTATGAACATTAAAAGAAAAAAAATGACAATCAGTAGAGAAAAAGCAGAACAGCTTATACTCAACACTGAACCATCTCTTACTAAAGAGATAATGAAAAATTACACACTGTCTGAAGTTAAAGAGTGGATGAGACTTTTAAAAATGAATGTGGCAATAAAGAATGATTGCCACGGTGTAGTATCTTATTTATAACCAACTAAACTTACGATTATGAAAACGAAAGAAAATGTAACGCGAAAGTATTACGCACCATCGGATAGCTACGAGTATTACAACGAGGAAAACGATACATGGTACAATGCTTTTGGGCAAGAACTAAGAGACCCAAGCGAGTATGATAATAGGACTGAAGGATACACTCCTTTCGGAGATGAATAACCTTACGGGTTTACTCGTAAGTTCCTGTAGGGACGTTCACCCCGAACGTTATCGGGGGTTTTAAAAAGAAAAACAAAGAAGAAGGAAAGACAGCCATAAAATTACGTAAATAAGCCTATACGGTTAAAGATTTCTAAAATAGCGGTAAAACGTAGGCCGTTGGCTGTTTTTTAAAGAAAATAATTTTAAAAAGAAATATTATGAAAACACTTATTACAGTTAATTGGTTATGCAGTTTTGCATGTCTTTCAATTACAGAACAGTCGCCTATATGGGCGATTATTGCCTGTGCATCATGGTTCTGTTTGTCAACTTTTCTCCTGAAAGTATTAATCCTAAAAAAGAATTTGCTATGAGTGCAGGTATTATTTTTATTATATCTCTTCTATTACTGTCCGCTTTTTTATGCTACATTGTAATTTCTCGCAGTGTCCGCAACGACCGGCGCAGCATGTCTACTTACACAAAAGTGAAAATTTTGCACAATGAAAGTGCAATGGTAATTGAAAGTGATATAAACGAGTTTTTGCATGAACTAAAAGATGCAGGTGCGGTCATTGATAAAATAATAATATCACACATTTATAATTATGGATGGAAGGGCATTATTATTTATCGGATAATAATTTACAGGAATAAAAATGGAAGCCGCCGGACATAACATATACTTGCGTCAACTGCAGAATATTGTAAATATATACATCGAACAATTACATGTAAGTATGACTGTTGCGCAACGCTATAAATTATGGTTTGACTGTCAAAATCATGCACGGCAGGAATTGAGCGGCAAACTGTTTATTCGGGAAATATACAATTGTATTGCCCGTAGTTTTTCCATAACGCCACAAACGCTTTACCGGTCGCGAGGGGCTATGCGTAGCTATTCGAGAGGTGAAATTCCTCCTAAATATTGCCGTACATCATATAACAAAATATGTCATGAGACAAATAAAATACAAACATCTATGAGTTCCGAAGGAGTAAAACAAAATACCAATGAATGTTAATGCTGTTACATACGTGACTATTCCGCAAGAAGAATATAGCTTTTTACGGGCTGAAATAGCCGAGATACACCGTTTGATAAAAAAAGGATTATTGTGCGAAATCGAAAAACCTTCCGGAGCAGTAAAAGACATGTACACACGTAAAGAAATGGCCGAGATATTGCGCATTACAACCCGAAAACTTGATATAATTATTAGGCGAGGGGATTTACAATCAACTAAAATTGGCGGTAGTGTTCGCATTGTGTACGCTGATTATATGGAATATCTAAACCGGCAACGGAATATGGGAATGAAAAGGAAATGAAATCAATTGAAGAAAAAGCGATGGAATATGCCAATGACCCTATTAGTATAACGAATAGTTTGTTTACGGCGTTTATGGAAGGTGCAAATGAAATGCGCAAGCGAGTTATAGAGGCGTTCTGCCTTACATGCGAAAGTAACAAGAACGGAGAGTGCCATTCCTTTATAGTTGGATATGATACGCCTGATGATAGATTATATGAGAAGTGTATAGATAATAGAGGAACTAACTTATGTAATATGAGAATTGTCGATTTTCTCTATACCCTTAATAATCTTGAAGAATACAAGCAAAAATGACCGGCATTTCCCTAAATACAATCTACTGTGGCGATGCGCTGACACAACTCCGCATATTGCCGGACAACTGCGTGGATTGCTGCGTAACATCGCCGCCGTATTACGGGCTGCGGGACTATGGAACCGCGCAATGGAAGGATGGCAATCCCGCGTGTCCTCATTCGGTACGCGAAGAGACAAACTTTGAAAATTGGAAGCAATCAAGCAACAGGGGAAATTCTAAGCCGCCAAAGGACGTTTGTCCCAAATGCGGGGCTATACGAGTTGATAATCAAATTGGATTGGAGGCAACACCCGAAGCATACATCGAAAGGCTGATAAAGGTATTTTCAGAGGTTAAGCGAGTGCTAAAGCCAAACGGAACGCTTTGGATAAATATAGGTGATTCGTATAATGGGAGAGGAAAGGCTAACGGTTGCGATTTAAGCAATTGCATTCAAAAATCCAACCCACATAGTCAACAAATAAAACCCACGCGAATAAAAGGATTAAAACCAAAAGACCTTATTGGCATCCCCTGGATGCTTGCGTTTGCCCTGCGTGATGCCGGTTGGTATTTAAGGCAGGATATTATTTGGGCAAAACCCAACCCAATGCCTGAAAGCATAACCGACCGTTGCACCAAATCACACGAGTACATTTTCCTGCTTTCAAAGTCCGTAAAATATCACTTTGACCACGAGGCAATCATGGAACAGGCGGCATACGACGGGCGAAAAGATACTATTCATAAAGGAATAAGCGACAAATTTTCACTGAATAACAAAAAATATGCAAAAGGTTATGACGTTCCTAAAGAGCGATGGCCGAACAAAATACGCGGATATTCCGAAAAAGAAGGGGAAACGGGATTATTGGAACAGCATCACGGCGGCAATATCAGACCCCGTTTGTTTGGCAGCAAAAATCAAATCGGAATAAACCGGAATGATGTGGACAATATGTGGATTGATAGACCTGCCCGCAATAAGCGCGACGTATGGACGGTATCCACAACGCCTGAAAAAGAAGCGCATTTTGCCTGTTTCCCTCAAAAGTTAATTATGGACTGTATCAAAGCGGGATGTCCCGAAGGTGGTATTGTTCTCGACCCATTCATGGGCAGCGGAACTACCGCCGTAGTAGCCCGAAAACTAAATCGTAACTACATCGGGATTGAATTAAATCCTGATTATATAAAAATAGCCAACAATAAATTGAATAGAGAATTAGGATTATTTATATGACAAAAAAACAGATAAAATGGACACAATTAGGGTTGAATTAGAAATCAGAAGACCTGACGGACATGAAAATGTATCGAGCAGTGAATTAATTGAATGGATAGAGTATGAACTTGGCGTTAGTGGCAGTATTAAACTTGAAAATCCGCTATCAGACGGAACGCCTTTAAGTGAAGGAATTGTTAATCACTATATAGGATAGATATGGGTAAGATAATAATAGATATTCAAAATGATGATATTACGAGTGTTCAGGCTTTATGGTTTGCTCTTTTGGCAGCAAAACGAGGAGATAACAATTGGGTTAAATATAACAACGATACGATTGTAGAATCTTGTGTTTTGAAAAGCGGAACACATAAATTTATAGTTTATAAATAATTAAACATATATGAATGGAATAAATTTTACACAGGCGATGTTTCACGCCGTTATAGAGGGCAGGAAAACTCAAACTCGGCGTATAATGAAGCCGCAGCCTATTTGTGATGAAAAAGGAAATCCAACAGCAGAATGGGAGAATATAATAGATTGTAAGCCCCGCTACAAAGTAGGCGAAACGCTCCACATAAAAGAGCCGTACAAAATCGAACTAATAGGCGGCAAGTACAAAGTTACATTTGCTTTTAGCGATATTGTAGTTGATTTGCCGCAATCAGTATCTCCCGAAGGTATTTTGAAAGTCCAAAATTTAATGCGAAAATCCAAAACCGGATACTGCAATAAACTTTTCGTTGTAAAAGGACTGTCGGAATATTTTCCGCATAAAATAGAAATAACCGGCGTGAAAGCAGAGCGGCTTAATGATATAAGTGATGAGGATTGTTTGAAAGAGGGGATATTTGAGCGTGAAAAGTGGAGTTTGGGAAAATATTATCAGTATGAATGGAATGGTGAAAAATTCCAAACCCCACAGCAAGCCTTCGCCGCCCTTATAGACAGCATCAACGGCAAGGGTACGTGGAATAGCAATTTATGGGTATGGGTTTACGAGTTTAAATTATTAAATAATAAATAGATATGGAATTACAAGAATTTATTGAAAAGAATTGTCCAGACTACGATGAAAGGCGTGAAATTGGTGAGTGGAATGCAGAAACCAATATGTTTCGATTTTATGAGTATTATTTCCCCTTCGCCATTCAAAACTTTGCAGACAAAATTTGTGCAGCACAAAGGGAAAATTGCAAAGCCTCATATTGGGATGTTGCTAATGTTGGATGTAATATTGAAACGGTATTCCCACGAATTTTAAACGCCGGACAGCCTAAAATTGAAGAATTATGAAGTTAACAGCTTTAATAGCTTGTGAATATAGCGGAATAGTGCGTGATGCTTTTGAAAATGCAGGCTGGGACGCTTGGAGTTGTGATTTATTGCCAACGGAAAGCGAACAGACAGCCGCAGCGGGAAAGCATTTTGAAGGCGATATTTTAGAGTTTCTTTATACGAGAGATAGAGCATTAACAAATAGAATACCACGCAAGTTTCCATTTACGGAAAGTATTGACTTACTTATCGGGCACCCGCCATGCACCTATTTAAGTTTTGCATATACAGGCAAAGAACGATACTCAAATACTCGATTACAGCAAAAAATTGATGCCTACCAATTCTTTTTAGACTTGTGGAACGCGCCGATAGAACATATTTGTCTGGAAAATCCGATGGGTTATATTCATACCGGATTATTGCCTTATACACAGATAATCGAGCCGTATTACTTCGGTCATGATTATAAGAAAAAGACTTGTTTGTGGCTTAAAAATTTGCCAAAACTGCAATATTGTTTAGGGGATAATCTTTTTGAGAAAAAAACTGCAAAAAAGCCAACACATAGAATAATGGGGAGTATGATGCCGCACCACAAATTGCCATTATATAACACAAGGCATACAATAAAAGAAAAATCAAAATTTCACTCCGCCATTGCCAATGCAATGGCGGAACAGTGGACGGAATATATTAAATCTAAAGAATTATGAGAACTGTATTTGTTGGAGTTGTCGCAGCAGGTTTAATACTGCTTACCGTAATCAGCATAATATTGCTGATAAGAATCATTATTCACAAAATAATAAAATATTTTATAAAACGTTTAAAATTATAAGATTATGACAACAAAAGAAAAAGCAAAAAAATTAGGATGCGAACGCATTATTTACACAGAGGGGTATCAACTCGGAGGTCTTACCAAACGTGAATTAGCAGCATTTATAGCACTGCAAGGGGCGCTTGCAAATGGCGGAGTGGAAACAATGAGCGCAGGTCATAGTAAAAACCCCGTTCATATGGCGCAAATAGCGTTAATAGCAGCCGATGCCCTTTTAGAAGAATTAACTAAAATAGAATAACATGAAACGAAAATTAAAATTTAATGAATTACAGGAAATCATTAAAAACCAAGATGTCTATTTGTGGTATGACAATGATTATTGGGAAATCAGAAAATATCCAATGAGCATGGATTTAACAAAAGAACAGGACAAAGAGTGTAGCATTGCCAATTGCAGCGGGTACAACGACAATGTAGATACATCTACATTTCCCCAATACGAATGTATGTATCCAAATTGTTACGGTAATGGATTAATGGTGCTTTTGGCGCACACGCCAAACCACAGAGTTAAAGGGGTTGAAACTGCTTAAAATTGATTTTATGGAACGAAAAGTAGAATTAAAGGACATTGCGGGGTATTTGCCCTATGAACTAAAAATTCTTGACACTGAGAGCAAATTGATATATCCATTTCTGGGGTATGAAATTGATACTACGCTAACAAAGATTTTGCTTTATGATAGTGAAGAAGACTGGTGGAATCTGTCGAATTTTATGCCAATTCTCCGACCCCTCTCCGACCTGTACCGCGAAATTACACACAATGGAGATAAGATTGTGCCGATTGTGGAGTTGGCGAAATCACAAAGAGAATTTAATTGGGAAGTAGGCAAAGATGATTTTGGAAATTCATGTGCGAAATATGGAGAAATATTTTTTGGGTTTAAAAATCATTCATTTTATTTACATGATTTTTCAAATGATTTGATATACTGCCAATACGCCCTCTTCGACTACCTTCACGAGTTGAAAATTGACTATCGCCAATTATGTAAAAAAGGTCTGGCTATTTCAGTATACGACCTTGATAAAAACCCATACGAATAAATATTTTGAGATATGAAAAATGAAAAAGCAAGAATTATTGAACGAACATTCCCCGACGGCACAGTTAAATACTATATTCAAAAAAAATGTCTGTGGTGGTGGTACGAAGTATTTAAGTGGAACGCAGAATTTGACATGCACTTTATAATCTCATTTAAAACACTTGAAGAAGCACGCCAAAATTTGTGTTATTTCGATGGCACACAATGTATAGATACAGTAGTTGAATAATTAAATAATAAATAAATATGGAAGACAAAAAGATAGAAAGAGTTATCGACAAATGCGGCACAAATTGCCGTTATTTTGAAAAGTTTATAACAGAAAAGGATAACCATACCACTGCATATATATGTACTATAAAACCAATGTTAATATGTACGGAGAGCAGTAGGCATTATAGCGGCGGCTATGATTTTCCATGCTTTTGTGTTCTGGAAAATTATAGTGGAGACGGAACAGATGTATATAAAGATTAAAATAATTAATATATGAACGACAAACAATTACAATTAGTAAGTTTTTCCCAAGCGAAGCGGCTGAAAGCGGCGGGGTTTGATTGGGAAATATATGAATACTATTTGCCTAATGGAGCATTTGTAGATGGCGGAATGCGTGAAAATTTTAATCGGACAAGAGATTATTTTTCAGCCCCCACCGTAGCATTGGCATTGAAGTGGATGCGGGATGTGAAAGGGATAAAGTTTACAATCAATTTAGATTACGCCTATGAAAATGGTTTAAAAGTCTATTATTATGAACATAGAATTGAATACGCTTACGGAATATATACAAGCAAGCAATTTAGAACATTCCACGAAAAACACGCCTACAAAGCCGCCGAGAGTGCCTTATTAGACAAGCTATTAGACATTTTATAAAACAATGGAAAAGCAAACGAGAATGTACATGATAAACGTTGACCCTTTCGATATATTCTGTTGGGGTGTTGATTACGGTCAGCTTCTAATGGAGCAGGAGCGGGATAATGAAGATTTGGTAGACGCTTTTCAAGGGCATATTATAAGCCGTAAATACTGCCTGCCTTCACAGATTGCACCACGCAGACAACCCCACTCTGAGGCATGGCGAAAGGCAAAGAAGCAGGGATGGGAGAATATGGTTGAATTAATGACTAAATGCTATAAGTAAAATGCAACGCCCGAAGCGGTAAGAGGGCAAATAAATAAAAATAATAACATGAAACTTACAAAACAAGAGGTTGAGGATTTGGCAAGGATAAAGCACGACCAAGAAAAAAACGAGATTCACGAATACAATAAAAAGTTGCGTGAAAATCCAAAAGTAAACAAGGATGCTGAGGAGTGGCTTAAATACATCTTAAAAATCCCACCCGACATTTGGAATGCCTCACATTACAGTAAAAGCAAAAACTCCATTATAAACGTACTTGTTTCCAAAAAAGAAAAGCGTTATAATAAAGACTTAACCATGATTGAAGCTGAAATTATTGTATTGTCCATGACTTGTGAAAATGCTATGCAACTAAAAAAGAAGTTGGGTATAAAAATCTCGGCATGAAAAACACGTACACAACAGGGGCGCCTAAAAAGCCCCATGAACTTGAGGACTGTCCTAAGAATAGCAGAATTATCTTAGTATTCTATAATGGCGAAGAATATCATGGTATTTTTCGTGGGATGGATGGGGACTATACAATTATGCTTCGCTCCGAGACAGATAAGCCTTCTACCATAGGTCTTCCGATTAATGCACTTAAATTTTGGTTACTTAAAACATAAACAATAAAACTATGGAAAAAATAGAAAAATGGATAGAATATTCCGTCAAACTCAAAGCGCACATCAACGAGATGCTAATAAATGAAAACAATGAAAACAATTGAAGAAGCAGCAAAAGAATACGCTCACTGTATTTGGGAATCGTGGAAAGAGGATTATCCCAGTGATTACGAATGCCACAAAAGTCAGTCAGTTCGTGACTTCAAAGCCGGCGTTGCCTTTGCCCAGCGGTGGATAGATGTTAAAGATGAGTTGCCAAAACATTTAAAAACGGTTTTAGTGAAAAATACAAGTTCTGCATCTCATTTGACAGGATATTACGACACGGATACCGGTAAATGGCGTGCTTGGGGGTACGGAGAAATAAAAAAAGAAACAGTCACCCACTGGCGACCAATTGAATTAGAGTAAAAAAAGAAAATAATGGCAAGAACAGTAGAAATAGGATTAAGATACTTTCCGATGGACACAGGTATCTTTAGTGATAGAAAAATAAGAAAGTTGCTAAAGACGTTTGGAGCGAAGGGGTATCTGATATATAATTTTGTGCTGTGCGCGATATACCAAGATAAAGGATATTACGTACAGTGTGATGACGATTTTCTATTCGATATTGCTGATAGTTTGTCATTAGAAGAAAATCTTGTTAGAGAAGTAATTAATTTCTGTGTTAATAATGTGCTTTTTAATGAGCGTGTTTTTAATGTGGAAAAAGTACTTACATCAGCAGGAATACAAAAAAGATATTTAGAAGTAAAATCTCGTTCTACTGTCTCTATTAATGAAAAATATAAAATTAATGTAACAGAAAAAACAATTAATGTAACAGAAAAGCTGATTAATGACGCAATAATTCCACAAAAGAAAAGTAAAGTAAAGAAAAGTAAAGAAAATAAAAAAGAATTGTGTTTCGATTTTGTTGAATTAGTTTATAAGCCAACTTTTATGCGGTTTATAGAATTTAGAAAACAAATGAAAAAACCATTTATAACGCAGGATGGGGTTGAAATGTGTTATAAAAAGCTAATAGAACTAAGCAACAATAACGCTCAAATTGCCATGAAGATTGTAGAACAGTCAATTTCAAATGAATGGCAGGGTTTATTTCCTGTTAATAAAGAAAAACAAACATCATTACACAAAGGGATTTTAGAAACCGATTTAAAAAAATTTTAAACTATGAACAAAGACATTTTCACAGGGATAGAAGAAGAATTAGCAACACATGGAAATTTTATTAAACCTAAAAATTCTTTTTCATTGCAGAGCGCAAAAGAAATATTACATGCTGCTTTTAGCTATTTCTTGGGGTCAAATTTCACTTGGATTGACGAATATAATTCCGTAGTAGCATGGCTTGAAAATAACGAAGGATTGGGGCTGTATTTGTATGGGAAAAATGGGAACGGAAAAACCGTTTTATGTAAAAAAATAATTCCTGCTATAATGCTGAAATATCACAGAAAAGTATTTAGGTATTATGATTATCAGGATATTAATACAAAAGCAGATGAAATGCTGACAAAACATTTTATTTCGATTGATGATATTGGCAATGAGGAGCAATCTGTGTCGTTTGGAAATAGACGATGGATATTGCCCGAAATTATGGATTTAGCCGAAAAAAGGAATGGTATAGTTATCCTTTCGTCAAACTTAAATGGTGAGCAATTAGTTGAAAAATACGGCATAAGGACATTTGAAAGAATTGTTTCCTGCACCAAGCGAATTGAATTTAAACATAAAAGTTTTAGAACATAAATAACTTAATTAAAAATATGAAAACAACAAAACAAATTATTGCAAAATTGCTGATAGCGTACACCTTTATCAGCAATGAAATGATTGCCAAACGCGCAAAATGCGATGAAAGAAGCGGTTCAAAACGCATCGGTGAAATGATACGCGCAGGATTTCCGATTAAGCGCGAAAAGAACCATGACGGATTTACCTATTACATGGTATTAGGCAAAGACGAGCCGAAGTTTATAGAACTGTGTAAAGATTCGGGCTTGTTATAATTTTCAGGAGCAGGCGGTATCTTTTCATAGTTATTCGGTTATATAGTTTATGCCTTCTGCTCCTTTAAATTTTATGAAATGTATGATGAAGAATTTATAGAAGAAACGAATTTAACCTACTGTTGTAAGTTATGTTGGAATCACACAAAAATTATCTGGGACAGGATATGCCGTGATTGCAGGGTAGAACTTTCAGATAACCGCATACAAAAAGAGTTTTTAGAGAAAACCGTAGAAGCTGATTTTAGACCGTGAAAAACGTAGACCTCATAATTGATATTGTTTCCGATACAATGAATGTAGCGCGAATGCACGTAACGGGAAAAAGCAGACAGAAGAATATTGTTTATGCGCGGCATTTATGTATATATCTTATTGCTGAAACAATGCCTAAATTGACGGATGAGAAAATTGCCGTCTATTTCGGAATGAAAAAAGCGGCTGTGTGTAAAATAAAGGATAAAATAAAATTTCAAATTATGATTTATCCAACTATGCGGGGGGGGCTTGGGTTGTTACGTAAAAAAATTTTTGAAAATGAAAAATAAAAAGTATCTTTGTATATAATCTAAAATTAAAACTATGAGAAAGTTATTCTTTTTATCTATTTTACTATTGCCGCTATTTTCTTTTGCACAAAAATTAGAAGAAAATAAGGTTGATGAATTTACAGGAGCTTCTGTAAAAAGAACCTCGTGGGAAGTTTTGTATAACAATAAAAAAACAAGCATGGCGCACTTTAGAATATCAAGAATAAATGATTTTTATTATTTTGATATAAAAATCATGGTAAACCCGCCAAACATGGTATTTTCTATTAGCGAAGAAGCTAAGATGATGTTCATATTGGAAGATAAGACGGTGTATGAGCTTATAAGCGCCCAGTATGTAATATCGTCATCGGGTGGCGGAGCTATTAACATTAGAGGGGCTTCCGCGCAAGGTGCGACCGTATCATACGTTAATAACATGGATGAAAACTTTAGTGAATTAAAAACTAATCGAGTTACTAAGGTTAGAATATACACTAACGATGGATATACCGAAGGAGATATAACCGCCAAAGATGCGCAAACAGTGATGAATGCGATTAAACTTGTTGAATAAATAATTTTCACGCAAAAACGACAGGCAGCTTAAAAGGCTGCCTTTTTCTTTTCAAAAAAGTTTGGAAACAAATTACTTAAATTCGATTGACTTTTCCTTACTTGCGCCTTAATTTAAGGCTATGAGCAGAAAAATAAAAATAGACCCGAAAAATTTTAGAAGCCATTCTGATAGGAACAGGGAGCTTACTAAAAAATCATTGGAGGACTTTGGTGCTGGCAGGTCAATTCTTATTGATTCAGAGGATGAAATAATTGCTGGCAATGGCGTTTATAAGCAAGCTGAGGAGCTTGGAATACCAATTGAAATAATAGAATCGGACGGGACAAAATTAATCGCAGTAAAACGAATAGATTTAAAACCGACTGACAAAAAAAGAAAGATGCTTGCTTTAGCGGATAATGCTATATCTGATAAAGTGAGTTGGAATTTTAAAAATATAGATTCTGAATTAACCGTTGAAGAAATAAAACAGTTTGATGTAGTAAAAGGGGAGTTATTTGGAAGTGTATTTAAGGAAAGTGAAGAAAAAGGAGAAGTTATTCAAATTGACTTTCCTATAACAATAATAGCAAACAAGAAAGAGTTTGACATGTTTAATGAATTACAAGAAAGGATTGGCGCGGGGTCACAATTAAAAACATTTTCTAAAATTTTACAAATAGCTTATGATAACGAAATTTAGCGGGGAATTTTTATTCCACCCAATACCGCTCGAAATGAGCATGAATGCGTGTAGTTATGGATGTGTTTATTGTTTCGCAAATTTAAGAAACTCAAATAGGCTTTTTAAGGCGAAAGAATTTGCTAACCAAATAAAAAAGTTGTATAATGGGAAATCATTTGAGGCGCAAAAATTAAGAGAGGGCTATCCCGTTGTATTATCGAATCTAACTGACCCTTTTAGTGATAATAATCTATTAAATACAGAGGCTGTTTTAGCCCAGCTTAATGCACGTAATATCCCTGTTTTTTTTCAAACAAAAACAAACAAAAAAATGTTTGAAATAATATCAGAAGTAAAACCATCCGTATTCTATGTTACAATAACAGCCTATGTTGATAGTGTCTCGAAAATAATAGAGCCGTATGCCCCTACGACAAGTGAAAGAATAGACTATATAAAGAGATTAATTTCACGTGGGCATTCTGTTATGATAGGGATAAACCCATTAGCCAAAGAATGGATTAGTGTAGGGCAGTTAAAACAATTGATTGAAATGTTTAAATCAATTGGTGTGAGTGGCTTTGTATTTCAAAAACTGAACATTAATAAAAGGAATATCGGAATACTTAACAAAAGAGATTTTGCCGGATTAAACTATTCTGATTATTTCAACAGAGGAGGCGGTGATTATTTTCAAATATCTGCAATTACATACGCTAAGGACGGAGGAATTGCGTTTGGGCAACCCATACAATCTAATGGGTGGGATTCGATAAAAAAGATTTATAAAACCATTCCAACTATGCAAGATTTTGTAAATTACATAGTAAACAAATATAAAAATGAAAAAGCTGAAATAACATTCGATGAGTTCTATAACTTCAATAGTGAACTAACTAAATTCTTTAATACTAATCACAAATTAGATGCTTATGTAGTAAGTGTTAGTCGAAACGCATGGCGAAATAATCCACAAAACCAA
>Ga0099364_10010070_pt1 | contig 13048 bp, 14 predicted proteins | sample TergutTh196P3_FD_73070 | JGI IMG/M metagenome (GOLD analysis project Ga0099364, IMG submission 73070) | Microcerotermes parvus P3 segment gut microbial communities from Pointe-Noire, Republic of the Congo - Th196 P3 | ecosystem: Host-associated > Arthropoda: Insects > Digestive system > Gut ...
AGGCGTTCCTGCAGCGCATAGTGAACGGGGGCGGCCACATAAACCGCGAATACGGCCTCGGGCGCAAGCGGACCGACCTGTTCATAGAATGGCCGCTGGACGGGGCGCAGGGCATGCGCGGGCCGCTCCAGCGCATCGTAATCGAAATTAAGCTGCGGCGCGGCGCGGCGCTGGAAACCGTCATCGCCAAAGGCCTGGAGCAGACAGCCGACTACGCCCGCCGCGCCGGTGCAGCCGAAGCCCACCTGATAATAATCGACCGCGCCCCAGAGCGGTCATGGGACGAAAAAATCTGGCGCCGCGACGTAACCCACGCCAACCTTGCCATCACCGTATGGGGCGCATGATAGGTACCACAGATCTAGGTATCAACGGATATGACGCTTACCGGCAAAACGTTAAAAGGCTGTGCGCAATTATAATGCCATTAATATATTCGGAGGTTCATATATGCCAGATCCGATGCTCTATTTATCTGTTGCAAAAAAAGTGAATCCTTACGCTAATAAAAGTGAATCCTTACGCAAGTAATTGAAACTTAATAAACAGCAAAAAAATGGGCTGCCAACAGGCAGCCTTTAGTTACGATTTCGAGACGCAATTGTAATGATGCAAATAAAACAATTTAGCTTAACTGTTTGCCCTTAACTGCGACTTCCGTTTTTCCTCTTCGCGCTGGCGGATGGGGATGCATATGTCAATTTGCAACTTTCCGCCAAAATACCACCCGTGGTCCCGTTCGTCATGGTAAGAAAAGTCGCGCCGCGCATTGTCGTACTCAAACTCGGACTGCGGGAGCCAATGCAGGAATATTTCGTTCCACGTGTCCTGCGCGGCTTGAATGAACGAGCCGGGGGCGGGCGGCGTCGAAAAGATGGCATATAACCCACCGGGGACATCGATTTTAGTCATGCCAGGCTGAATATTCGCCAGATCGTCGGGATTGTCGATGCCCCTGCCCAATATATAGGTAAACTCCCCCGTGGCGTCGTCAATATCGTAGCACATACAGATTTCAAAGTGTTTTGACTTTGTGAATGCGCCATACAGTTTAGCCAGTATGGTTCCATAGTTCAGGTTAATCGCGTCCCAAAATGTGGGGGCGTTGACGTTCTCCTTCATGTTCTCCGTTTTATGCCGGCTCGGATAACCGACGGCAGCAAACGGCGTCAATTCGATTATATGCGGGTTCATTGCGTTACCTCCATAAAATTTATTTGCCAGCATGGCGACATTCGGTTTGATGGGCGGGTCCACGGCCAGGCGAAGCCTGCAAAGGGACGGTGGGAACCCAAACCAGTGCACAAAGGCTTTCGTGAACCCACCGTGCGTCTCAAAGCCGTATTCCATAGCGGCGTCTATCACTTTTTTGCCATGCGTTAATTCGTATAGCGCATGCTGCAGCCTGCGCCATGTAACGTATGACATCACGGAAATGCCTATTGCCTTTGTAAAAATCCTGCTGAAATGGTAAGCGGAATACCCGGCTTTGCCCGCAATTGCGGCGGCATTCAATTCATTTTTCAGATTGTCTTCAATATAGTCGAGAACCGCTTGAAACATCCGGTTATGATTCACATAGCCGCCCTTTCCGTACCGTACGGTGGTATAATTATAGCATTGCAAAAAGCGGTTGCTTATCCAAAACTGCTATGTTTTTGACAACAGTTCCCTGCCCCTCTATACTAAATTTATGAGTATTATTAAAACCCACGATATAACCCTATATGGCGGCAACGACGTTAATATTGTCCTGCGCCCGCTCTGCGACGGGCATCTGGCGCTGCTGTACAAATGGTACGCAGACCCGGAAGTGCTTTACTGGACTGAGGGCGGCACAAATGACGCCGATTTGTCATACGGGGCGGACACAGTCCATAAGATTTACGGCGGCGTGTCGCAAAACGCTTTTTGCTTCCTCGTGGAAGCGGGCGGCGTCCCCATCGGTGAGTGCTGGCTGCAAAAAATGAATTTGCCATATGTGAGCGCCATGTATCCGGAAGCGCTCGATGTCCGCAGGATTGATATGTCTATTGGCGAAAAATCGTATTGGAACAAAGGCATAGGGACGCAGTTCATTGGTATGCTGATCGACTTCGCGTTCTATGGCGAGAATGTGGACGTATTGCATTGCTTTTGTGAGGATTACAATGTGCGCTCCCGCCGCATGTGGGAAAAACATGGGTTTACGCGTATATTGGAAGAGCCGTTGGAACCGCAGCCGCAGAAAGGCAAATGGCAATATCATTACCGGCTCACGCGGCAGGATTTTATTTTGGGCCGCCGAGTAAAAGTCCCGACAGAGAAGCAGTTTGCCCTCCCGGTTTCCGGCTTGCAACCGAGCCAATTATGGATCAGCGAAGGCAAGCTGCGGCTCGTTCGCGAATGGTTCGATCCGAATGATAAAGACTCGGGCAATTTCGACCCGATACCGGTCAAACAGTTTAACAGCAAGGTCTTGATGACAGACGGGCATACCCGCGCCGTCGCGGCCTACCTTGCCAGATGGGATAGCGTGCCCGTCTATTGGGACGGCGACGAACTTGATATGCGCGCCTATGCGATGGACGTAAAATGGTGCGACGAAGAAGCGATACGCAGCCCGATCGATCTCGCGGGGCGCATTGTGCCGCATAAAGACTATAAGCGGCTGTGGCGCAAGCGGTGCATGGAAATGTCGCTGTAATCAGATCGCACAAACTCTTGTAGAACCTATGTTTCTCTTATTACCTAAGCATCGCCTGTTTCGGCGTGTCGCTTCACCCTTGCCCGTTGGGACATTATGCTCAGGGATGTCCATTTGTCCATATAGCAGGCGGTGGATTTCTACGATTCCGCTTTCCTTTATGAACCTATAGAACACTAAATAGTCTTCCACGACAATGAAACGGAATGATGGCACATCCATATAAACAGGATACATTTCCGGCATTTCTTTGAGGTTGCTAATGCTTTTATCTACCTTGGCAAATATGCGGGCTGCTTTTCTTGGATATTCTCGCAGAAAAAACGCAACGGTCTGAACATCAAATAAGAAGGTTGAAATATACTCAATTTTGCAACTCATACCCATACTGCTTTCTTAATGGCGCGAAAATTTCCTCATGCGTGTAGCGTTTTGCAGTTGGGTCATTCGCAGCAGCTTCCGATTCTTTTAGTTTAGCCCTAATCATCTGCTTGTGTTCATATTCACTGCTAACTAACGCAAACGGCACGCGCTTTTCCCTCACTACGGCTTTAAGACAAGCATTAAGCAGCATGGTCATGTTCAACCCGATATCTGCTAAGATAGCTTCCGCTTCTCGCTTAGTATCCTCATCTACCCGAATGGTTACGGTTTTAGTTGCCAACAACATCAACCCCTTTCATGCACACTATTATACAGCAGATGCTTTACCGGCGCAATATAGAGTTATTACATGATCCAAATTGTCCTAGTCCTAGTCCTTGCAAGCCTCGACTGCATAAGTGCATAACCCGCTGTCTGCTCCGACGATAACAGGTGAAATGGATGATTCCAAACAGGCTTGAACGGACTACAGCAAACAAACTTGCTTCATCAACGATTTTTCCTCCGGTGCTTATATCCGCTTCAGGGCTTAATGTTTGTGCGGAGTTGTTTATTCTATTGTGTTATACTGGTTTTCTGGCAGGAGGTTATTCACGATGATTGAAAATTACAAAGAGATTCTTTATGATAACGAAAGGCTTGAAACAGAGCGACTCATTCTAAGAAAATCCACAAAGAATGATGTTCATGATATGCTCGAATTTGCAAGCGATGAGGATACAGTTAAATACTTAGATTGGGCAGGCGCTAAGACTGTAGATGAAGTATTGTCGGGTATCATAAACTTCCATTGGTCAAGACCAGGTATTTGGGCTATTGAATTAAAAGAAAGCAGAAAATGCATTGGAACTATTGATATAAGGGTAGAGCCGGATCATGACAAATCCAGTTTTGGGTATGTCTTGAATCGTAGTTACTGGAACAAAGGTTATATGACTGAAGTATTATCTACCATAATAGGGTTATGCTTTGAAAAACTTGACTTGAATCGAGTTGAAGCATTTCACTATGTCGGCAATGAGGCTTCGGGTAAAGTAATGCAGAAGTGCGGTATGATCTTTGAAGGAGTTAGCGTACAGGGAGTAAAAATCAAAGGCGTTTTTCGTGATGTTGCCCGTTACGGGGTAACAAAAGAATACTGGCGTTCTGTCCATAAGCAATAGTAAATTTAGTAATTGCTAGGGACGTGTCACCCGCTTCATGGAAGCGGGCGACCCACTCTGACGGTTAGGGCTTCGCCCGTAACCGCTGCCGGATTTATATTAGGAGTACGAGATTTGAGACAGTACATTTCATTGTTTCGGATACGCTTTATCAATGGCTTGCAATACCGGGCGGCGGTTCGAACCGTCTCCCTGTGCGCCCGCGAACGACCGGTCTACAAGCTTTGAAACTCATAGATTTCACCCTCTGATAAATTTTGCGATTTTCTTTTCTTGCGCCGACGGGTTGAGCTTAACAATCCGTTCGGCAATGGTCGCTACCGCTTCCTCCGCATCAAGCGCCACATTACCTTCAGTGCTATTTGCCAACCCGGGTTGCTATGGTCCGAGCAATGCGGCGGGGACAACTGCGATTCCGTCTTCCCGCCTGTACGCCAGCCCGCCGGTTGTTATGATAAGCGCATCTTTGCAGTCGGCGCCGACTTTATTTATGAACCATTTGATATGCCTCGCATCGGAATCGCCCGCAGTTGGGGCAAATTTAACCTCGCAAGCGACAATTTTCGAATCTTTTTGTATAATAAAGTCAACCTCGTGGTCCCCTTTGTAGGTTTTTGCGAAAAACAGCTTCGCATTATTGACGCCCGCATATACATTCAGGCACAGTTGGATCAGCGCTTCAAAAAGCCTCCCGATGATGCTGCCGTATTTATTGTCGAATTTTCCTGCGCGCTGCGGCCATTCGTTCCCGCCGGTCATTATTTTTTCATTTATGCCGAGCAGATAAGCCGCAAGGGCAGGGTCTGCCAAATAATGTTTCGGAGACAACTTAAGCCCCGAAAAAAAGCTCTCGCCATCTAGCCAAGGCGTCAACTCATCAAGCAGCCATAAATTTTCAAGCGCTTCGCGATATGCGATTGTCGTTTTCGCGGCGGGGTTGTTCCTTTCGCCTGCAGTAGAAGCATCCAATATTTCCATGTAACCCGCGTCTGTGGAAACAGCCGCTGCGTATGCCCTGAGCCAACGCAACAGTGTCTCAGGCTGCCTGACCCTTATTCCCTGTTGGCGAAAATCATGGGTCAATATATTTGTAAAAAAAGACTCTATTGCGATATTCCTGTTATCCGGCGACAGTCTGCGGAACTCAGGTAAGCCGGATGCCGATATCTCATATATATAGTCTTCGCCGGTGACATTAGTTTTTCCGGAAATCGCAGCACGGAATGGCGAAGAAGCCGATAACAGTTCCGCAACAGAAACTGTAGGTTTTTCAATGTCTCGTTCTGCCAATGACAAAGGGTGCATTTTTTTCTTGACAATGCGCGCGGCGCCCGAGTGTATGTTTGTGTCGGAATTCGATATTGAGCCTGTAAGCAAGAATGTCCCGGGTTTTGCGCCACTGTCCACGGCGCGGCGGACATAATCCCAAATCCTCGGGATTCTTTGCCATTCATCAATGAGAATAGGCGGGGGTTCAGACATCAGGATATCAGGTATATTCGTCAATTGGTCAAAATCCTTTGGCCTGTCCAACTCAAAAACTGTTGCAGCTATCCGTTTTGCGGACACAGTTTTGCCAATGCCTTTAAGCCCATCTATGGCTAAAGCCGGAAACTCTACCATTAGTCTTTTTAAGTATGGCTCTATCAGCCTGTCGTAATGCTTCTCCATGCTCCCATTATAGCATCAGATTCAAACAAATCAATGCTTAGGGGCATTTGGGGAATGTGGCGCGCTTTTTCAGTTACTATTCACGCCCGACAGAGCATTGGAGGCAGGTGCATGCGGCTGCGGCAACGCGGCAGCGCGGCAGCGCGGCAACGCGGCAACGACATTAATATTATCCTGTGCCCGCTTGACAATGTGATTATCCCTTGTTATAGTTTACGCAATTCTTGATGGGGTGCTATTCATGGTTTTTACAACGCAAATCGTTTTCTATTGCTTATATCAGCCGGCTTCTTATTATTACGGAAACAGGCTTGAGTTGCTGTTGCGATGACTGATTGGTCAAAAGCAAAACTGCGGCTCAAGGCTTAACAGCTTTGAGCCGTTTTTAGTATGGGTTACGGGAGGATGGATATGAAGCACGAAAAAATATTCGAAACTATCAAACGAAGCGCAGTGGACATTTTTTCTGAGGAAGGATTGCAAAAGCGCCTCGCCGACGGCAAAACGTTAAAAATAAAGCTTGGCTGTGACCCTTCCCGCCCCGATCTGCATTTGGGCCACTCTGTCCCCCTTCGGGTGCTCAGGAAACTACAGGACGCCGGGCACGAAATTATTTTCGTAATCGGGGATTTTACCGGGATGATCGGTGATCCGTCAGGGCGTAATAAAACGCGGCAGCCACTGACATTTGAAGAAACCCGCCGGAATGGGCAAAGCTATTTTGAGCAGGTTACGAAGATTCTTGATCCCGGCAAAGCGCGCATCACATATAACTCGGAATGGCTTAGCAAACTGGATTTTGCAAATGTACTTTTGCTAGCCGGTAAATACACTCTTGCGCGTATACTTGAGCGGGACGACTTCGCAAATAGATATGCTAATAATCAGCCAATTGGGTTGCATGAACTGTTCTATCCGCTGATGCAAGGATATGATTCTGTCGCCCTGAATGCCGATATTGAGGTTGGAGGAACCGATCAAACTTTTAACTTGCTTGTTGGGCGTGAGTTGCAAAAGGACTATGGGCAGGAGCAACAGGAGGTTATTACATTTCCTCTGCTACCGGGACTTGATGGCGTCGAGAAAATGAGCAAGTCTTTAGATAACTATATCGGCATTGACGAGCCTGCAGAGATTATTTTTGAAAAGTGTATGAAAGTTCCGGATAGCGTTTTGGCTGATTACTTCCGCCTAACCACAGATATACCGGAAAGCGAATACGAAGAATTATTGTCACATGATATTCGGCAAGCGCATTTCATTTATGCACGGGAGATTGTCAAACTATATCATGGCACAGACGCTGTTGAACCTGCTGAAAAGAGATATCTCTCAATCGCATCCGGCAATGTGCCTGATAATATGAGTACGCTAATCATTACAGAAAAAGAAATAACCATTGTTGATTTGCTCAACCAAGCAGGGTTTGCGGCATCGAACTCCGACGCTAGGCGGTTAATCAGCGGAGGAGGGATCAAGCTTGACGGCGACACAATCACGGATATAAATACGCTAATAAATAAAGATTGCATTGTAAGCCGCGGCAAAAACAAGTTTATGCATGTTATATTCGATATGGCAATCTATACATAAAATATCGACATGGCCGCGAGCGGCGGCATGACGCGGCGCAACGCGGTGGGCTGGCTGGGCTGGCTGGGCTGGCTGGCTGGGCTGAAGCCAGCGGAAGAAATGGTTGCCGGATTATATTAGGAGTACGAGATATGAGACAGTACATTTCATTGTTTCGGATACGCTTTATCAATGGCATGCAATACCGGGCGGCGGCACTTGCCGGATTGTCAACGCAGTTTGCTTGGGGCTTTATGGAGATACTGGCTTTTTCTGCGTTTTACCGCGCAAATCCCGCCGCCTTTCCGATGGAGTTTTCGCATCTTGTATCGTACATATGGATACAGCAAGCATTTTTGGCTCTCTTTATGCCGTGGGGTGTAGGAGGCAACGCCGTGGAAACGATTGTCAGCGGGAATATAGCCTATGATTTAGCAAGGCCTATGGGCATATACAACCGATGGTTTTTTGAAACAATCGCAGATAGGGTATCAAGGGCAGCATTGCGCTGCTCGCCCATCTTAATAGTAGCGTTTGCATTACCGGAACCTTTCAAAATGACTTTGCCAACGGATATGTTTCAGTTCGCTATGTTCTTAATCTCCGCGCCGCTTGGAATGGGCGTTGTGACTACGTACTGCCTGATAGACTATATGTCCGCGTTTTATACGATGAGCAGGTACAATACCATATTCGTTATACTTGCGGATTTCCTTGCCGGAGGCTATATTCCAATTCCGTTTTTTCCTGAGCCTTTCAGAAAAGTTGCCGAGCTATTGCCGTTTGCTGCGATGCAAAATATGCCGCTCAGGATTTATTGCGGCGATATAGCCGGGTTCGATGCGATACAGGGAATATGCATTCAAGCATTTTGGTTTTTGGCTCTGCTTTTTTTCGGTAAGTGGCTAATGGGACGCTCGCTTAATCGGGTCGTGACTCAGGGGGGCTAATCATTATGAAATTATACTTAAAATATTTTTCGCTGCACCTAAAAGGCCAGATGCAGTATAAGGCTGTTTTCTTTTTGAACATTTTCGGTAGAATCATTATGTCTTTTGCGACGGTCGCGGCAGTGCTGTTCATGTTTGCGAGGTTCAATGAAGTTGATGGATTTACTTTGAGCCAAACATTGTTGTGTACGTCAGTAGTGACGATGGGATTTTCAATGGCGGAAGTGTTCGCGCGCGGTTTTGATATTTTCCCTCGGTTGCTCGGCAATGGCGAGTTTGACCGGGCGCTTGTCAGGCCGCGTGGAATTATTTTTCAAGTTTTGGCATCGCATATCGAGTTTCTGCGATTGGGAATATTCGTTCAAGCACTTGGAGTGTTAATATATGCTGTGCCTAACAGCGGCATTGTTTGGACCGCCGATAAAATATTCACCCTTCTTTTGATGATACTGTGCGGCGCCGCTGTATTTTTCGGACTATATATCGTATATGCGTCCTTTGCCTTCTTCACCACCGAAGGACTTGAATTTATGAACATTTTAACTTATGGCGGGCGCGAGTTTGGCAGATACCCATATGTGATATACGGAAAAGGTGTTTTGAAGTTTTTAACGTATGTAATCCCGCTCGCCTTGTTTCAATATTACCCGCTGCTGTACCTGTTGGACAGAGAGCAAAGCTCTTTCTTTATATATACGCCGTTAATTGGGCTATTGTTTTTGTTGCCGTGCTACGCGTTTTTTCGCATAGGTCTGCGCCGATATAAGTCAACGGGGTCATAATAATTTATCCGGCGGTTAACAATAGCTATAATATTCGCGGGTAAAATCTGCATTACTGTTTACGGAGCTTTAAGCCTACTGTATAATGCATCGTGGTCGGCGGCATGCCCCGCGCCGTGGATGAGTTTGTGACCACGCATAATTTTGCCAATGTCCTTTTAGTTTTTGTATGCTGATGAACCAAGTTAATAAACAGGCTGCCAATCTCTACCAAAATAATGTTGTTTGTAGACATTAAGGCCAATTTTGATGTTTGACAGTTCGCCATCAAGCGCCACATTACCCTCAGTGGAAGCTATTACTGTACTCTTTCCACTTTTACTCTCTCCAAAATTTACATTTAAGTCTACTGTAATAGTTAAAATGTCATCTTTGTCAATTGCCATTTTTACGTTTTTCATTTCAACCAACTCCTCACACAGAAATATAGTCACCCAATTCACGCCCTAACTATTATTTGTCGAGTATAAGCATTCGCCACGTACCGTCTCCATTTACCATTCCTGGTTGCTATGAGCCGAGCAATGCGGTAGGAACAACCGCGAATCCGTATACGCGTCTTTCATTTTATTCCTCGTCACACGCATAAAAACCACGTATAGCCAGCCGTACTTGTCAGTAACATACGCGCCGCCGCCAGTGTCGTCCGGCGGTGGGTGAGGCTTAAACTTAGAAATATTAATACCGCCCTCGGATAGCTTCGCAAACACGCTGTCAACCTCAACCCTCGTTTTAAATAGAACCAGGATTTCGTACTTTTCAAGCAATGGTTCATCGGTATCCGTGCCGCTTACAACACCTGTTTCGGTGAGGTTTACCGTAGCGTGCATAACTTTATTCTATGGGTTGTTGTCCTGCCGCGACAAATGGCTGATTTTCCCGCCAAAACAATTTGCATAAAAAATAAAAAGCTTCCTCGCAGTTTCCGTTAAACCGTAAATAAGGCATAATCATTGTTTGAAGCTCCTATCAAATATAGTATAACGATGCTGTTCTTTTTTATCAAAAATTCAAAGTGAAAATCTTGTGCGGATATTTCCCCCCGCGAAATATTTCATCTTTCATTTTACCTTCGAAAATGAATCCGCATTTTTTTGCAAGTCTTGCGGATTTTTCATTGTCAACATAAATGCAGGCGTTGATAGACTTAAGTTCCATATCACTTCGCGCAAATTCAATAATCGCCCGCATTGCTTCAAGCATATAGCCCAGCCCCCAAAAAGCTGGATGGAGGTCATACCCGATATCGCAACAGCCTGCTTCTTTATCCCAGTTGTGAAAACCGCAGGTTCCTAATTTAGCCCCGTCTTCTTTTTTGACTAACACCCAACGGTGATGCTCGCGCGGTTCTTCCTGTGCATAAAAATCAATCAACCTGTCTGCGCCTTGCAAATCGCCTATCGGCTCTGCATCGAACAGAAACCGGTTCACCTCATCATTGGAAAACATGGCAAGTACAAATTCCCTGTCATCAGCCGAAATATTTTTCAATAACAGCCTTTCTGTAGCAAGTTCCCTAAAAAGCATGAACCGTCTCCATAATCATAAGCCAATTGTCGCAATTTGATTACCCCAAAATGTCGTTCTAAAGAGCAATCATTCGATAGGAACACTTTGAGGACGCTTGGAATGTTAACGACCCCTGCGGCGGCGCGTACCGCATTTTGCTGCTCGCTGTCAGCAATTATTTCGTGCCTTGCGTCTTTGCGTATCAGCGTAATTTTGTCTTCCATAGAAATGCTTTTGCTAGCCGATATATTCATTCCGCTCGGCGTAGTCGAGCGCCCATTCGGTCAGCGCGTCAAATACGAGCGGGTTCCGCCTTTGCTTGGCTGGCCCAGTTTATAAACATTGAATACTATTGAAAATGTTAATGGCCAATATTCTTGACGATTTATAGTTTCCTTTTTGTCATCTCATGAGATAAAATAATTGTACCATATATAATTTTATAGATAAAACCGAATGGAGGTTTCGCATATATGGCGAGAAAGCGGTATAGAGGTCTTTTATTGGATAATCGCCTTCGTACGCAAGCGCAAATATAATGGCGGCATTGCAATGTGCCGTTATGTCCGGTGAGTTTGAGCCGAAACCTCGAGAAGCATCATGACATTATAAAACAATGTTATTATAAAATATTAAGAAAGGATGTCTTTATGATTAATGTGCCTGTAAAAATGAATACAGTACGTTCTCATCGTATAATACAGTTTTTTTTAGAACGCTCAAAAGACTGGAGTAAAGAAAATCGAAATTTTCAATTTATTGGAGCACATCCCATATGACCACCACTGCTCAGGTTATGAGATTGTTGGCTGTTCAAAGAGGTTTAGACCCTGATATTTGTGCTATTGCAGGCAATTCACGATATTGCCACTATGGAATCAGGCAAACATGAAAACCACATGCTTAGGTCATTAGATTATATTGAACCCCTTTTGAATGATTTCAATTCAAGTTCTTTTTGTGAAAGCGGAAAGTATAAAATAAACGATGAAGATTTCGCATTATTAAAACAAATTATCCCTTTGCATGGAGACAAAGACAAAGTTTCGGATAATCTTTACGTAGAAGCATTAAGGGATGCGGATGCATTAGACCGTTATTTGCAAGGCGTGGAAACAAAAGAAATTGAAATGCCTCGTTTGGTGAATGCGTTTTCTCAATTGGGTATCTATATTGATTTTGAAAAAAGCCAATCAATGACGAATCACGGGACGTAAAGATTGAAACAACAGGATTATGACACAGGATAGAGAGGCACAGTAAGCCGTACCACAGAAACGCAGCAACAGGAGCAAGACGCTAATTCATCATCGTAAGTTGTTGAGCAAAAAATCATTTCGTGGTTCGACAATGGGATTACGAAATATGATATGTTGCCTAAGCGTGATGGTTGTTACCGAGCAACTGCCATGTGCGGCTAAAAAGTCGTCGGCTTTGCCACAGTTGCTCCTGCACGTTGGAAACCACCGTTGAAACATTACGGCGATGCGTTTATCCACAGCATAGAGGTTGATGAATCGTTCCGCAGGCGCGGCATTGGTCGTCGGTTGATTACTATGCTTGAAGATTGGGTGCGTGACAGCGGGTATCGCCAAATACGTGCGTGGAGCAGTTATGAATAGCCCAAAGCATTGAAAATGTGGTATGCAATGGGCTATGCCATGTGTCCGGCAGTCGAGCCTATATATGATAATGGCAAGGTGAGCGGCTTAAACCACGGATACTACTACGCGAAAATACTGAACCTAACACCAACGAAATAATCGAAACTTCTATAAAAAGCGGATACCCAATCTCGAAAGTATCCACTTTTCCTTGTTATACGGATATTATACAGATCAAGAGAACCGTCGCTCTGATCCGAGAGAACTGCCCCTCTGATCGGCTAGCTGCGCCGTACCATATTTGTAAATCTTGGGCCTGCTATAAATCCTAATTGGCGGTATAAATATTCAGAATTGTTTCCGATTGTAACGAGCAGCTTAACAAACGGGGCTATGCCATAAGCCTGTGTGACAATTCGGCTAATCATGTATTTCGCCAATCCTCTGCCCCTATATTTTGGCAACACACATATATCGGCTATTTAAACATAGCTATAAAGTTGCGTTTAACTATATCCTTTAGTACGATGGAATGGAACACATCATGCAAATAATTCCTGCTGGTCTCCGGTCCAAAATCAATGCCGGCTAAAAAAGACATGCCACCATATCTAAATTATTATCAATTGGCTAATATTACATTATAAGGCAAATAAATACATATCTATTTATGCTATACTATAGTCCAATATGATTGATTTGCATTTACATACCACTATGTCTGACT